>ERZ1034897.495-NODE-495-length-19542-cov-9.344794_pt1 | contig 19542 bp, 17 predicted proteins | sample MGYA00520629_ERZ1034897 | MGnify/ENA primary metagenome ERZ1034897 (study PRJEB33766, sample SAMN09781789) | gut metagenome | biome: gut microbiome | host: Homo sapiens | place: Madagascar | study: EMG produced TPA metagenomics assembly of the PRJNA485056 data set... | reverse complement strand
CCCTCCTTCCTATGGAAGGAGGTGCCCCGAAGGGGCGGAGGTTGGATGGGGAAAGTGGTATTTTTGTATCACAGCCTTCCCCTTGCGGGGAAGGTGCCCCGTAGGGGCGGATAGGGCACAGGCGGCAGGCAAGCGAGCGGTGCTGAAATCTTCCAGTCCCCAGCCACTCCTAATCCCTAGTTGCCAGTCCCCAGCCACTATTTCCCCAGCCACTACTTCCCCAGCACCATTCTGTTTGCAAACCGTGCCTGCACCTTCTCGTCATGCGTGGCGCAGAGGAGCAGGCAGCCGCTCTCGTATTGGTACTGCAGGAGCTGTTCTACGATGAGCTCACTGTTTGCGCGGTCTAGGCTCGCAGTCGGTTCATCGGCCAAAAGGACGGCAGGCTTCCGGAGGATCGCACGAAGGAAAGCGACGCGCTGCGCTTCTCCGCCGGAGAGCGCGTCCGCCTTTCGTGGTGCGTACTCAGAAAGTCCGACAGAGGCAAGCAGGCACTCGGCTTCTTCGTGGGTGAGTGTCTTTCCCGCAATCGATGCGGAGAGGCGGAGATTCTCGAAGACGGTGAGATAGGGCATGAGCATGGGCTTTTGGAAAATGCAGCCGATCTCTTTCGCACGGAAATCACATTTCTCTTTCTCCGTCATCTTTGCGACGTTCTTCCCATCTACTACGATCTCGCCCGATGTCGGCGTGAGCAGGCCGCTCACCGCATGGAAAAGCGTCGATTTCCCGCTCCCCGAGGGGCCGATCAGCGCCCATGGTGCATTCGTAAGACGTGCATAGGGAAGATCCAGCGCACGGATCCTCCCCGCGCCATCCGGATATTCACAAATAAGGTTTCTGATTTCGATCATGATGGAGCCTTTCAGGAATGAGCAGTCAAGGATCAGGGCGTTTTCTTTGGCGCCTCACCGCCATTCCTCCTTCTGAATCAAAAAAGAAGCCCCGATCTTTCGGTGCCTCTTTATAGGTAAACGAGGTTCCGGCTGGAGAAATCAGCTGTCAATCGATGTGGCTCGAATACGCAGCTGGCTCACGAATCCGGTTTCTTCATCTGTTTCACTCCCGATCTCCAAAGTGCCCGTAACCGTGATGGGAGTATCGTAGGGGAGAGCGGTGATGGAGTCATCTACCTTGACTACGATGATGTTATCGGGCCAGTCTGCGTCACTGGAACAGAAGGGGCAGACGGACATCGGGACTTCCGTCAGAACGAAGAAATGTATGGTCGGTGTCAGTGGAGGGGCCATGAAGCCCGAGATCGTCACTTCGCCGCCTTCAAGGCTCATCGTCTTGTCCGAAAAGGTCAATCCCTCTGCGGAGTAGCCGGAGTAGATCTCGTCAAAGGAGTAATCTTCCGCGGCTGCAGGCAGGGTGACTGCCCCGGCCAGGGCGAGCGCCATAAAGGAATGTCGAATGAGGGAACATAGTGATCGTAACAATAGGATGCATCTCCTGAGAAAGGGTTGTAGGGTCCGAGGGTGAACAGGTTCAACGGGTTCTATGGGTTCTATGGGGGTGGTGCGACGCATAAAATAATGAAGCGCCGCGGAATTTTGATAGTGTTTCGCGCTATCGTCATCCCGAGCGTAGCCGAGGGATCTTTTTTTGCACTGCGGTCAATATCACATAAGCACCGGTACGGAAACGACGCCTTGGTGCTACGTATTTCTGCTTTCACACATCCTTCGTTTAGCGGTCTGCAAGAAAGATTTCTCGCTTCGCTCGAAATGACGATACGAGAGTCTGATGTCTCCTAGTCACTAGTCACTCCTAATCCCCAATCCCTAATCCCTAGCCACTCACACCTGCTTTCAAACTTCGGGTTGGTGAGGCACATTCCGTCTCCCTCCTTCCTCTGGAAGGAGGTGCCCCAAAGGGGCGGAGGTTGGCTTCGCGCTTTGGGTAGGGAGACCAACCCCTTACCCTTCGGGCGTTCCCCTTCCAGAGGAAGGGGATAGAGAAATTTCGCACACCACCTGAACCCATCAACCTGAACCCATCAACCTATATCTTATTTTGCTTTTTTATTTCCATCAATCCCCAAGGCTCTCATGATACCGAAGAAGACTTCGGTATTATCCATGGTGCCGTGGAAATATTCGGAGCCGGGGCCGCCGGCATTGAGAAGAATGTCGTCAGCGGAATGGCATTCCTGCGGATCAGACTTCGGCGTATTGGCCGGCATGAGCTCTGCCGGATCCCCCGGATGGATGCGAGCCGGATTTGCCTTGGAGGAAGCCGTGGTCACCTGATGGTATTCCACCTTTTCACCGTTCTGCACAGCTTCTTCCTTGGTTTCCTTGGTAGCCAGCGCCGGCGGGGTCGGTGTCTTCATGAAATGATAGTTTTCATAGTATTCCGGATGGTTGGCATACTGGATAGCGAGGGTGACATCCGGATCCGGGTTATCCGGGAAGCCATCTTTATTGGCATCCTTGAAAGTCGGGAAAATGGAATCGGCATACACTCTGACTGCCTGTGTACCCTTCTTGCCATCTCTTTCATGGTAGGTACCGCTGATGGACATGCCGTGTGCATGATCTGCCAAAACGATGATCAGGGTATCATCGCCATGCTCTTTGGCCCAGTTTTCCGCATATTCGATGGATTTATCAAATTCGATGGTATCGTAAGCCGAACGCTGCCAGTCCATGACATGGAGCTGCTTATCGATGGAAGCACCTTCGATCATTGCGAAGAAACCATTCGGATTCTTGGAGAGGATATCCAGTGTTTTCTTTGTCATGTTCATCAGGTTCGGCTGGTCCGTGAAGCCCTTCAGCACCTTCGGATTCTTCTCCATTTCACGATCGATGTAAACATTCATCGTGCTGGTATGGAAGAGGCCGAGGAGCGGCTTGTCTGTCGGCGCCTTCATGAGGTCAGCAGAGTTATCGACGAAGGTATAGCCCTTGTTTTTGAATTCTTCGATGACATTCACCTGGTCTTTTCTCTTAGAGCCGGGTACATCCTTAGGGATGTAGCGAGCCGAGCCGCCGCCCAGGATGACATCTGGTCTATGGTAGTCTTCGAGGTAGTCCTTCGCGAGGAAATCCTGCGCCGCTCTTCTTCTGGTGTGACCGACCATCGCTGCCGGGGTCGCATCGGTGGATTCCGCCTGTGTGACAAGACCGATGGACATGCCGCGGGTACGTTTCAGGATCTCAGAGACATTTTCTACCTTCGGATCATCGAGCGGATCTTTGGTGGAGTCTTCGTAAACGCCCATGGCATTGACGACAGACTTGTGACCTGTTGCATAAGCGGAAGCGGAGTTTGCACTGTCGGTGACGAGGGAGTCATAGCCGGACGTGGTGATGACTGCATTGTGCGCGAGCTTTTCCATCGCGAGCAGGTCATTGTACTTGCCATTCGTCATGCCCTTGGAAAGAATGCGGGCCACTTCACGCGCCTGCAGCGACATGCCGTCGCCGACGAAGAGGATGACATTCTTTGCTTTCTTCTGTGCGACTTCATGCACCACCTGATAGGAAGCAGCCGCCTTGGAAACGCCGAGGCTGTCCTTTGCGGAAGCCGCGACTTCCACCTTGCCCGGCTTCGCAAAGGTCACGTCATCGATACGGAACGAGGTGACGCCATTGCCAAGATCCTTCACTGCCGCTTTCTTGCCGAAGAACTTTTCAGCCGGAACGCCGTTGATCGTCACGTCGACATTCTGAAGTTTTTTCGCATTGGAGACTTCGACATCAAAGTCGAAACGTGCGCCGCTCCAGAACTTTGCAGTATCTACCGGAAGAATGCGAATATCCGATGCCTGTGCCTGAAAGACGCCCCCCAGAATGGCACCGCCGGCCAGAAGACCGAGAACTGCTGCTTTCATGATATGTTTTCTCATTATTTTCTCCTTTAAAATCGCAAAGAGAAAGGATGCCTGCCATCGATGCTTTCCTCGCGCCACTGTCACCGCTTCTCTTGCTGTGTTTATAATCACTGTAAGGCATTACTGCAATAAATATGACAGGCTTCTGTATAGAGGAAGAAAAACTTTCATTAAAAAACGCGGTATTTCCATAGAAAAGTTGAAATACCGCCGAGGATCGTAAAGAAAATGTATGAGAGGGAGTGTGCCGCCTTCCCGCATCGTCATTTCGAGCGAAAGCGAGAAATCTTTTTCGTTCGCGGTCAAGAAACGCGGTGAGGAGAGGGATCACTGGAAGCACCGCACTCCCTGCAGCGCGGGATGCCGATACATGAAAGGACTGTCTCGCATTCCTTTTCATCCCGCGGCGGGAGCTAACCTCCGCCCCTTCGGGGCACCTCCTTCCGGGGGAAGGAGGGAGTGTGCCGCCTTCCCCCCCACGCCCTTTTTCCCCATTTAAATACCCGCACCGGATGGCGGCCGGTGCGGGCTGTATTTTTGGAGTCTTCGGAATGGTCTAGTCATAAGACCATAGGACTATGATCCTATGAGAATGCGGAACGGAACAAGCATATGTTCCTCAGAGATTCACCGTTGACAGCCGGTTTCATTCTGCCGGACCGCAGCCGGCAAGGAGAGATGGGAGAGCAGGATGGAAAATCATACAGGAACACATAAGGAAAGCACTGACCTCATGCGGAAAAGAAGAGCAAGCCTTGGTAAAAGGCGCACGGAAACGCAGATGCGCTATGACTTCTACGGCCCCCGACTCTGGTGCCTTGGGAGTCATGTCACGCTGCGAGGCCGCCCTCGTTCTTTCTTTCCTTTGCGTTCTTCCGCACCGGCTAGACAGATTTACCGGAGAGGACAGACAGAGCATCCCAAAGGCCTTCCCTGTGAAGCACGGGAAAACGCTCCCGGATCCTCCGTCTCACAGTCGAAAAATTTCGGAGACGAAGCTCATGAAAGAGAGTCTGCTCATTTCTCAGGCGATCGCTGCACCCATCCTGCCGATCTACTTTATCGGCGGCAAATGCCCCGGGCTCCTGATCCACACGCAGAGTTCTTTCGGACAGATTTTCTCATCAAACGATCTGACATGTCTACTTGGTTCTATTATACACCATTTTTCACTTGAAAAAGTAAACAATTTGTCTGCTGCAGCAAAAAGCCCCGCGAAGACGCGCTTCACGGGGCTATCGAAAAATTCTTGAAGAGATTATGAAATACATTCAGGGTTGGCCCTTGAGGCGTGTCGCCCTTTGATTACGTGCGAAAGAGGTTCAGCGGGTTCAACAGGTTCAACGGTGGTGGTGCGGCGCATAAAAATATGGAAGCGCCGCGAAGGTTTGAAACTAGCGGTTTTCTCGTATCGCAAACCTCATCCCTAGCTACTCATCCCTAGCTACCAGCCACTAATCCCTAGTCACCAGTCACCAGTCACTAGTCACTAGTCCCCAGCCACTACTCGTTTTGTTCCGCCAGTGCCTTCACGAGATGATATACCTCCGCAAAGGGCAGGTGGTTTTTTTCTGCGATGGCCTTCACCGATTCATACTCGGGGTAGAAGCGTCTCTCCCCGGGGAGGGCGACTTCCTTCACCTCCGCGATGCCGAAGGGCGTTTCCACCTGCTTCTGGTTGCGGCGAAGGATGGAGCGCATGACGCTCGGAAATTCGCGGATACCGATGGTCGTCGTTTCTTTGAAGATGATATCCTCAAGCTCTTCCATCCTGCTCTTCTTGCAGATCACGGTGAGCTCCCACGCGGGACGGTTCTTCTTCATGTAGACCGGGCTGTAATGGACATCGAGCGCACCGGCCTGCATGAGGCGGTCGATGGTATAGCCGAGTGCTTCGCCGGTGCTGTCGTCGATGTCGGTCTCGAGCTTCACGATCTCATCCTTGCCCTCTTCCATGGCATTCCCTTCGATGAGGTATGCGCGGAGGATATTCGTGCGCTCGGTGTAGGCTCTCTTGCCTGCGCCAAGGCCTGTCGCCACGATGCGGAAGGCTTTCGGCAGCTGGTGCGTCGTGCAGATGGCAGCCGCGATGGCTGCGCCAGTCGGCGTGACGTATTCCCCCTTCGCCTCCATGATGGTGAGCGGCATATCGTAGGCTTCGATGATATTCATGGTCGCCGGGACGGGGACGGGCAGCACGCCGTGCTGGCAGCGGACGGTGCCTCTGCCCTCGGTGAGGCAGGGGATGATGACATCCGTGATCCCCAGGCTGTCAAAGGTGACCGCCGCGGCAATGATGTCAACGATGGAGTCGATGGCACCGACTTCATGGAAATGCACTTCTTCCAGCGGCATATGATGGGCGAGAGACTCTGCTTCCGCTACGATGTGGAACATCTTGCCCGCCAGTGCTTTCGCCGAGTCTGTCATGTCTGTCGCGTCGATGATGCCCAGGATCTCTGCCAGATGGCGTCCGTGGTGGTGGTGATGCTCATGATGATGATGAGGCTCTTCGCCTCCGCGTCCGTGGCAATGATGCGCTTCCTCGTCCTCATGGCAATGACAATGATGCGCTTCCTCGTCCTCGTGGCAATGGCAGTGAGGCGCTTCCTCGTCCTCATGGCAATGACAATGATGCGCTTCCTCGTCCTCATGGCAATGGCAGTGAGGCGCTTCCTCGTCCTCATGGCAGTGGCAGTGATGCTCTTCCTCGTCCTCATGGCAGTGACAATGATGCGCTTCCTCTTCCTCATGGCAGTGGCAATGATGTGCTTCCTCGTCCTCATGGCAATGGCAATGATGTGCTTCCTCGTCCTCATGGCAATGGCAGTGATGCGCTTCCTCCTGCGGAGCTGCCGAGCTGACCGGCGCCGGGCCATAGAGGTAGGCCATATCATGGTCATGATTTTCATGGGCTGCATCCAGAATGACATTGAAATCACAGCACGCAATGCCGGATTTCTTGACGCTGGAGATCTCCACCATGAAACCGTCCGCGGGGATGGAATTCAGCGCGCGTTCCAGCGCCTCCGGGTCTGCACCGAGGTCGATCATCGCTGCAACGAACATATCTCCGCTGATGCCGGAGGAAGTTTCAAGGTATAATGTTTTTCCCATATGGTTTCTCCTTGTTGGTTGTTGATTATTGGTTGGAATCAGGAGTGACTGGTGACTGGATTCTAGTAGCTGGGGACTAGTGGCTAGGGATTAGGAGCTTCGAGTGACTGGTGACTTGAATACGACCTTCGGGCATCGCCCCGTTTCGTCATCCTGAGCGGTGAGAAACGTCGCACTTGAGATAACGAATGCCAGAACAGCTGCGACCTGAGCCCTCGATCTCGGCGAAGCCGCCACCTTCATTCCTCATTTCTAATTATGGCACGTAATCATAACAAGAAATAGGACGATATGGTTACTTTCAAATCCGTCCCATTTCCGCCAATCGGTTGATCTGTGTCGCCACATAGCCGGCGCCGAAGCCATTGTCGATATTGACGGTGACGATGCCGTTCGCGCAGGAATTGATCATCGTCAAGAGCGCCGAAAGGCCGTGGAAGCTGGCGCCATAGCCCACCGACGTCGGCACCGCAATGACGGGATTCTTCACAAGTCCGCCGATGACCGAGGCGAGCGCCCCTTCCATGCCTGCCACTGCGATGACACAGTTCGCGCGGCGCACGATCGCCTCCTTCGAAAGGATGCGGTGGATGCCGCTGACACCCACATCATAGACACGTTCGACATGCGTCCCGAAGTACTCTGCCGTCTGTGCCGCTTCCTCTGCGACGGAAATATCTGCCGTGCCGCCCGTGCAGATGACCACGCAGCCGATGTGTTCCTTCTCCTTTTCCAGCTTCAGGATATGCGACACCGGGTCATAGGAGATCTCCGGCAGGAATTCCTTCACGATCTCATACTGGTGGGGAGAGGCGCGGGTGCCGAAGACTTCCCCCTCCACCTCATAGAGCCTTCGGAAGATCTGTCCGATGAATTCGTCAGATTTCCCCTGGCAGTAGATCACTTCTGCAAAGCCGGAACGCTTCTTCCGATCCGTATCGAGCTTGGCAAATCCCATTTCCTCATAGGATCGCTCCGCCGGATTCTCACGGATGAGCGCCTCTGCCGCAGAAAGCGACAGCGCGCCGGACTTCACTTGGGTCAATATTTCTTGAATACTCATATATGTGTCCTTTGGTTGATTGGTTGTTGGTTCAGGGTTCAAGGTTCAAGGTTCAGGGTTCAGGGTTAGTCCACGGAGCGTGCTGCCCTTTGATTGCGTTTGAAAGTTTCGCTTGAATGAGAAATTAGAAATGAGAAATGCGAAATGATGGTGCGGCGCATAAAAATCAGAAGCGCCGCGGAATTTTGATAGCGCTTCGCGCGCATAGTCATCCCGAGCGTAGCCGAGGGATCTTTCTTGCACTGCGGCCAATATCACATAAGCACCGGCAGGGAAACGACGCCTTGGTGCTACGTATTTCTGCTTTCACACATCCTTCGTTTAGCGGTCTGCAAGAAAGATTTCTCGCTTCGCTCGAAATGACAATACGAGAGTCTGATGTCTCCTAGTCACTGGTCACTCCTAATCCCTAGCCACTCATCCCTAGCTACCAGTCACAAGTCACAAGTCCCCAGCCACCAGTCCCTATTTCCCATCCATCGACCCCGAGCGGAACCCTTCCAGGTCCATGGTCACGAAGCGAAAGCCCAGCGCATGAAAGCGCGCGATGACTGCCTCACGATTTTCCACGAGCTTTGAGAGCTGCGCGGGGAGCACCTCGATGCGGGCGATATCCCCATGGCAGCGCACGCGAAACTGCAAAAAGCCCAGATCGAAAAGCAGCTGCTCAGCCGCTTCGACCGCGCGGAGCTTCTCCTCCGTGATCCTCGTGCCATAGGGGAAACGGGTCGCCAGACACGCAAAGGATGGCTTATTCCATGTGGGAAGTCCTTCCTTCTCCGACAGGATGCGGATCTCCTCCTTCGTGAGCGCCGCCTCCTTCAAAGGACTCACGACGCCCAGCTCGGCAAGCGCTTTCAGCCCGGGACGATAGCCCTTCGTATCACTGAAATTTGTCCCGTCGATGATATAAGCGATCTGATGCTCCTTCGCCAGCTCGCCCAAAGACGAGAAGAGATAGGTCTTGCACCAGTAGCAACGATCCTTCGGATTGTCAGCAAAGCCTAGCGCAGCGAACTGGTCCCTTTCCACGATCACCTGCCGGATGCCGCGGGACGTGCAGAAATCCTTCGCCTCTTCGATCTCACGCGCGGGGACGGAATTCAGCTTCATCGTCACTGCGACCGCCTGATCACCGAGCACCTTACAGGCCTCATGAAGAAGAAAGGTCGAGTCCACACCGCCGGAAAAAGCGACGGCGACCGAGCCAAGTGTTTTCAAATGTGCTTCAAGCGTTTTCTGCTTGAGAAGAATGCTTTCATGGACCATTAGAAAGTCTCCTTTGTTAGGGTTAGCCCCGGGGATGTGCTGTCCCTTGATGATTTGTGAAACAGGGGGAATGGGTTCAGAGGGTTCAGAGGGGGTGGTGCAGCGCATAAATCATGATGATACCCGAATGTTGTATTTAGTCACCAGTCACTCGAAGCTCCTAATCCCTAGCCACTAGTCCCTAGCTACTAGAATCCAGTCACCAGTCACCAGTCACCCAAAATATACTTCTTTCTCGTCTTAAAGAGAAGAATGGCGAGGCCGCAAACGGTGATGAGCCAGCTCAAGGGGTAAACAGTCATGAGCCACTTGAAGTCCGAGTGGAGTGGGAAGAAGGTCACCATGTACAGGATGCGGAAGCCGCAGATGCCGACGACTGCGATGAGCGCGGGCGCGAGCGAATTGCCAAAGCCACGAAGGTAGCCGGAGATCATTTCGATCCCAAGGTTCAAAGGCTCCGCCAGAACGATGTAGTACACGCGAATGATGGCAAAGCCAATGACCGCCGCATCCGCCGTGAAAAGATGGAGAAGGGGCTCAGCAAAATACAGCATGGGCGCGCCGATCAGGACAGTGAAGGCCAGATTCTGCGCCGTGGTGATGAGCCCGACACGACGGCAGCGCGCCATATTTCCTGCGCCGAAGTTCTGCCCGACGAAGGTCGTACACGTCTGCCCGAAAGCATTGATGAAGATATACACCAGGATTTCTATATTGAAAGCCGCCGCCGATGCCGCCATGACATCCGCGCCAAGGCTGTTGATCGCCGACTGGATCACGATGTTCGACAGACAGAAGACCGCCGCCTGCACCCCGGCCGGTGTGCCGATGCGAAGGATCTCCCGTAAAATATACAGATCAAAGAACGATGCCCTGCATTCCAGATGGATCACATGCCTGCTGCGAAGCAGGATCGTCACCAGCATGGCGGAAGAAAGAAGCGTCGCACATGTCGTAGAGATCGCCACAGCTGCCACGCCCTGATGAAAAAACGCCACCAGCGTGTAGCTGATGATGACCTTGATGACCCCCGCCGCCGCCAGACAGAAGAGGGGCGTCTTCGTATCTCCCTGGCTTCGGAAGATGGCAGACGCAAAATTATAGACCAGGATCCCCGGCAGAGCCAAGAAAAAAATGCGCAGATACTCTGCGGAGAGCGGCATGAGCGCATCCGGCACCTGAAGCAGCGAGAGCAGAGGCTCCGCGACAGCTTCGCTCAGACAGGTCATCACGATCCCTGCGGCAAGCGCAAAGGCAAGCGTCGAAAAGACCGCCCGATGGACTCCCTCCCGATCTCCCTTCCCTGTCATTTGGGAGATCACGACATTCGCCCCGATCGAAATACCGATGAAAAATGTCACGATGAAGCTGATGATGGGCGTATTGCTCCCGACAGCCGCCATCGCTTCCTTCCCGACAAACTGCCCCATGATGATGGTGTCGATGGTATTGAACACCTGCTGCAGCATGCCCGTCAGTGCCAGGAGCAGCGCAAAACGGATCGTTTTCCTTCCGATCGGTCCATGCGTCATATCTATTTTTTTCATATATACCTCTTACCCGGCAGACGAAGGGCAGCGATCGGGGGAAAGGGAAATCATCTCTGCGCCCCGAAGCCGCCGGATGGCCTGCTACATATATTTTTTATTATATCATTCCTGACAACCTGCCTTGCAAGCGCACCGCCTCTTGCCAAGACCGGCCATTGGCTCTATTATATAGAGGAACCGTCATTTATGCACATGCCTTCTGGCTATCGAAAGGCATGCCTAAACAGTGACTAGTGACCGGGGACTGGATTCTAGTAGCTAGGGACTAGTGGCTTGGAGACATCCGACTCCCGTATCGTCATTTCGAGCGAAGTCCTCAAATCTTTGTCATTCGCATTCAAGTGGTCGATGTCAGGAACCCCCAAACGGGAAGCCTGTTATCTCAATAACCTTCGGGCATCGCCCCCCTTTACAAAAATCGACGCGGAGCGGCGCTCGAGTGCTTTCATAAATCGTCTGCTTGAGACACTCCTTCCCGCTCGCTTGCATGCCGCCAGTGCCCTATCCGCCCCTGCGGGGCACCTTCCCCTCGAGGGGAAGGCTGGCGATACGAGAATCGCATTGTCTAAAATGGCGGCGAAGCCGCCACCACAATCCTGAAGTTTGAAAGCAGGAATGAGTGGCCAGGGATTAGGGATTAGGGATTGGGGATTAGGAGTGACTGGTGACTAAATACAACATTCGGGTATCATCATGATTTATACTCCGCGGCGCTTCTATTTTTTTATGCGCCGCACCACCCCCTCTGAACCCTCTGAACCTGTAGAACCCGCTTCCCCTCTTTCACAAACAATCAAGGGACGGCACACCCTCGGGGCTAACCCTGAACCCTTGTCCCTTTATTGATTTCCTCTAAGGAGGCATCGCTTATGGATCTATTCGGACGCGAAGACCCGGAAGAATATATCGTCCGCCGCAAGCAGGAGATGGAGCGTCCCGCCGGCTTTGCCACGCACGAAGCGCTGAAGGAAGCCATCACCTCCTGCAGCCGCTGCCCGCTTCGCCGCGAAGGCGGTCTTGGCCCCGTGCTCTCCACCGGCCCTGCGGATGCCCCGCTCATGATCGTCGGCGAAGGCCCCGGGGGTGTCGAGGATGACTACGGCGGCCCTCTGATCGGCCCCTCCGGCCAGCTGCTGGACAAGGCGCTCGCCTCCGTCGGCATCACCCGCGACCATGTCTACGTGACAAACATCGTAAAATGCCGTCCGCGCGGCAACCGCACTCCCACCATGGACGAAGGGCATTTCTGCGGAAGCATCTGGCTTTTGCAGGAGATCGCACTCGCACGCCCTGCCGTCATCATCGGTCTTGGCAAAGTCGCACTCCGCTTCTTCTTAGGCCGCGAAGCCGGTATCATCCGCTCCCGCGGTCACTGGATCGATTTCCATGGCATCCCCGTCATGCCGACTTTCCATCCCGCTTACCTTCTCCGCCAGAGCGGCCGCGCACTGGTCGATGCGAAATGGCAGGTCTACTACGACCTCAAAGCCGCCAAAGAACGCGCCGCTACCCTCCGTCCTGACTGGGTATGGCAAAGCGACACCCCGCCGAACCTTTTGGACGAGCTTGCTGCGGAGCGCGCGAAACGGCACTCCCATGGATGATGTCCTCACCGATTCCCATAGCTTCTGTAAGAAAGGACTCTTATGCATACACTCTTGACCATCCTCATCGGCCTCGCCATCGCCGGCTGGTTCCTCTACTGCCTCTACCGCATGCTGCGCGGCGCGCGCGGCAGGGACTGCGCCAGCTGTCACCTCGCCGGCGGCTTCGACTACAAAAGCACCGCGCCAGTCAAGCCTGCTGCCATGAAACGCAAAGAGATCGTCACTGACACCGGCCATCTCATCATCGTCGACGAAGAAGCGGCGAAGAGACGCCGCGAACGGATCCGGAAGATGATGGAGGGGAAATGACGGGAGTCTGGTAGCTGGTGGCTAGTGACTGGTGACTAGGGATTAGGGATTAGGGATTAGGAGTCTCTCGTATCGTCATTTCGAGCGAAGCGAGAAATCTTCCTTGCAGTCCGATAAACGATGCATGTGTGAACGCAGAAATACGGTGCACCAAGACGTCGTTTCCCTGCCAGTGCCTATGTGATACGGACCGCAGTGCAAGAAAGATCCCTCGGCTGCGCTCGGGATGACGATACAGGAAAAGGATACCCCAAAAAGTTTGAAAACAAGGATGAGTGGCTAGTGACTTACATACCACTTTCGGGCATCGCCCTATATATATTTGCGGCGAAGCCGCCACCACAACCCTGAACCCTGAACCCTCAGCCCTGAGCCCTGAACCCTGAACCCTGAACAAAAAAAACAAGCCATCTTTTACCACGAAAAGATGGCTTGTTTTTTTACAATGTCCGTCCCATATCGACGGCCATCTGCTTATCTCTTTCCGGCGAACGGCCGGCTATGGTGAGATAGCCGCCGATCATCGCGCCATTGAGCCCCGCCGAGAGGGCAAAGGCCTGCATGTCGCGGAGCGAATTCTCACGTCCCGCGCATACGCGCATGATGGCGTGAGGCAGGATAAAGCGGTACATGGCGAACATCCGAAGGATCTCGATCGGCTTCGGAGGCTTATTCTTGCCAAAGGGCGTTCCAGGGATAGGATTGAAAATATTGAGCGGCACAGAGGTGACGTGATGCTCGCGAAGAGCGAAGGCCATGTCTATCCGGTCTTCCTCCGTTTCCCCCAGTCCGAAGATGCCGCCGGAGCAGACCTCCAGACCCGCTTGTTGGATGCGACGGATGTGCGCTTCCTTTTCCTCATACGTGTGCGTGGTGCAGATGGCGGGGAAATGGCGCTTCGCCGTTTCCAGATTGCAGTGGATGCGCTGGCAGCCTGCCGCCTTCAGCGTCTTCAGCTGCTCTTCGGTCAGAAGTCCGAGCGAGCAGCAGACGGAGAGCTTCGTTTCCTCCGTGATCCGCTTCACCGCTTCTACGATGGAAGCAAACTGCACGGGATCGCTCTGCCCGCGGCCGGAGGTGACGATGCCGAAGCGTTCTGCGCCATAGGCCTCTGCCTGTTTGGCTTCGCGGAGCAGATCCTCCGGGCTTCTTAGCGGATACTCCTTGACGCCGGTGTGATACCAGCCCGACTGCGCGCAGAACTTGCAATTCTCCGTACAGCGTCCGCTTCTGGCATTCACATCGCTGCAAAAGCGCATCTGATCGCCGCAGAAGGTCTTCCGGATCTTGTCTGCTGCCGCCATAAGGAAGAAGGGCTCCTCCTTCCCGGCCGCAAAGAGCGTCTCTGCCTCCTCTCGGGAGATCTCTCTCCCCGCGAGCACCTGATCCATACACCGAGTGATGGTTGCTATATGTTCATCCATGATTTGCCTCACTATTTTCTTTCAGGAAAACACCGATTCGGTCTAAGGAAACACTGATTAAATCGTTGTCAAATTTCATTCTTGGATTTTTATACAGAGCGAGGAATCATCTGACGCGAATAGCGAGCTATTTAAGGAAGATGATGACGAAGCTATGTATAAAAATCCATGTGAAATCCGACTCTGCGATTTAATCAGCGTTTCCTTAACCCTTGCATGATCCCGCCAAACGTATATAGAAGGAGTGAAGGTGACAGCCTCACCCCTCATCGCATCATATCTGCGGTGCTGTCTGGGTACGGCCAAGGTCGTGAAGCATCGCGATATCATCCTGCGGATCCGAGCCCTTGCTGGTGAGGTAATTGCCGATCATGACGCCGTTCATACCGCCGGCAAGTGCCATGGACTGCAGGCTTCGAAGATTCAGCTGACGGCCGCCGGCGGTGCGGATCTGCGCCTTCGGCAGGACGAAGCGGAACATCGCAAACGAACGAAGGATCTCCAAGGGAGAAAGACGTTCATTGTGTTCATACGGAGTGCCGGGGATCGGGTTCAGCACATTGAGCGGCACTGCATCGATATGCATCTTCTTCAGGTGAAATGCCATTTCCACGCGCTGATCCAAAGACTCGCCGAGCCCTAAGATACCGCCGCAGCAGACACGGATGCCCGCCTTCTGGGCGCGCGCTACATTCTCCGCCTTTTCCTCTGCGGTGTGTGTGGTGCAGACCTCCTTGAAGAAGGAAGGTGCGGATTCGATATTGCAATGCAGACGGTTGATGCCCGCCTCCTTCAGCTGGTACGCCTGCTCCTGCGTGAGGAAGCCGAGGGAGCAGCATACCTCGATGCCGACCTCCTTGCGGATCCGCCGGATCAGATCTAGGATCTCCGCAAAGTCCTTCGGATTTCTCTGGTCACGGCCTGCCGTGACGATATCGAAACGGGCAGCCCCAGCTTTTTTCGCTCTCTTAGCCGCTTCGATGACCTCTTCCTCCGGAAGGAACTGATAGGTCTTTACACCTGTTTGATAACGGGCAGACTGCGCGCAGAATTTACAGTCCTCCTGACAAGCGCCGCTTCGTGCATTGATGATCGCACAAAGATCAACGCTGCGGCCGGAAAACTTCTGACGGATCTTATCCGCACACGCCAGAAGAAGCATCGTATCCTCATTCTTCGTGCGGATCAGCGTCCTCGCTTCCTCTTCTGTGATCGCTCCGCCATTCAAAACCTTTTCCGTCCACTTCAAAATCTGTTCGCAGCTGCTTTCCATTGTAAAACACTCCTTTTATAAAATCCTCCGGTCGCATGGCCGGGTCTTGCCTTTGTCATACCTTACGTGTCATACGTAATAGAAATATTCGTGTTTGACAATGGGAATATTTCTATGCATTTGTGCTGGTTATTGTGAAATCGGGACTGGAAATCAGACGTCTGATGTCTGATTTCCAGTCCCGAGTCACTCTCAAAGCTTCGGTGTCGTCATGGAACGTCCGAGATCCTCCGTCATGCGGATATCTTCCTTCGGGTCACGGCCGCCTGTCGTCAGATAGCCGCCCACCATGATGCCGTTCAGCCCGCCTGTCAGTGCATACGCCTGCAGGCTTCGCAGGTTCACCTCACGGCCGCCGGCGGTGCGGATCAGTGCCTTCGGCAGGACGAAACGGAACATCGCAAACGTGCGGAGCACCTCCAGCGGCGGCAGACGCTTATTCGTATAGAAAGGCGTCCCCTTCACCGGATTCAGGATATTCAGCGGTACCGAATCGATATGCATCTCCTTCAGGTGGAAAGCCATCTCCACCCGCTGATCCAGAGACTCCCCGAGCCCGATGATCCCGCCGGAGCACACACGGATCCCTGCCGACTGCGCGGTATGGATGATATCCTCCTTATCCTCCATCGTGTGCGTCGAGCAGATTTCCGGGAAATAGGAAGGCGACGTCTCGATATTGCAGTGGATGCGCGTGATGCCCGCCTCTTTCAGCTGGAGCGCCTGCTCCTTGGAAATCAACCCCAGCGAGCAGCATACTTCGATCCCCACCTGCTCTCTGATCTTCTTCACGATATCGATGATTTCCTCGAACTCATTCGGATTATCCTGGTTACGGCCGGAAGTCACCAGAGAGAAACGGACAGCCCCTGCTTCCTTCGCCTTCTTCGCTGCCGCCAGGATCTCCTCCTCCGGCAGAAGGCGATACACCTTCGCGCCGGTGTTATACCAGCCCGACTGCGCGCAGAACTTGCAATTCTCCTGGCAATGCCCGCTTCTTGCATTGATGATCGCGCAGAAATCCACCGCATTCCCATTGAACTTCTGGCGGATCTTATCCGCCATCGCCAGCAGCAGCATGGTATCCTCATCCTTCGTGCGGATGAGACTCTTCGCTTCCTCCTGCGTGATCTCACCCCCATCCATGACCTTCTCCGCCAATCTGATGATCTCTGCACAAGCACTTTCCATGATGATTCTCCCTTTCCTTTATTCCTTCGGGTCACTCGCCCCTTTGAATTGTTACCTTGTAGGTAAGTATAAAATAAACAATCAGATGTGTCAATCAAGAAAATAATCGTAGTTGACAATGAAGAGAGGAAAGCGGAGAAGTGCGTGGCATATGTGTGGGAAGCGCGAGAGCCTGACCGCGAATGACAACGATTGAATCAGTGCTTCCTTCAAAATCATTCGAGCCCCTTCCTCTGGAAGGGGCAGACGAGCGAAGCGAGGCGGGGTTGGCTTCCCTGAATGTAGGAGTACCGTTTCACGCGACCAACCTCCGCCCCTTCGGGGCACCTCCTTCCAAAGGAAGGAGGGAGAAAAAAGGCGCTGCGTGTATCGTCATAGGTATATTTGCGGCGAAGCCGACGCCTTCTCTGCTATATCCGCTGCCCCTGAATCCGCCCCTACCATTTCTTTCCCAGAGGAAAGCGGAGACGTGCGCGGCACATGTGAGGGAGCGCGAGAGCCTGACCGCGAATGACAACGATTGAATCAGTGCTTCCTTCAAAATCATTCGAGCCCCTTCCTCTGGAAGGGGCAGACGAGCGAAGCGAGGCGGGGTTGGCTTCCCTGAATGTAGGAGTACCGTTTCACGCGACCAACCTCCGCCCCTTCGGGGCACCTCCTTCCAAAGGAAGGAGGGAGAAAACAGGCGCTGATGTCTTCCAATCTCTTAGTCCCTTAGTCTCTTAATCTCCCAGCCCCATACACCACAAAGCCCCTGACCGGAAAATTTCCGATCAGGGGCTTTCTATGCGATCGCATCAGCGTCTCTCGAAAGACATTAGTCGATCGTGATCTGACGCGATGGTTCTGCCTTCTTTTCTTCTTCCTTCGGCAGTGTGATGGTCAGGATGCCATCCTTCAACGCCGCTTTGATGCCTTCCTCCTTGATGCCTTTCACCGTGAACTGACGGCTGAAGGAGACAGAAGCACGTTCGCGGCGGATGTAGTGATGCTCTGTATCATCGGCATCCTTCTTGTCTTCCTTCTTTGCACCCAGAGACAGGATCCCATTCTCATAAGAAATATGGATCTCTTCCTTCTTGAACCCCGGCATATCGCAAGTGATCTCGTAATGATCCTTCTTATCTTCAATATCGACCTTCGGGACAGCGGTGTAATCCTGATACACCGTCGGCATATCATCATCAAAGAAGTGATCCAGAACCGTATTGCCAAACAGACCATCAAATGGAATCAAACTACGCATATCAAAGACCTCTTTCTTTTTATAATTTTCTTCAGGAGCCCTTTCGGTTCTCCCTTGAACAACTATAGTATAACACTTTTAGCACTCATGTCAATAGAGTGCTAAATTATTTTTGATTATTTGATTTAAGAGGATGAAAATGCGTGCTGCGATGATCCTTAGCTGGTGCTATCCTCGTATCGCCAGCCTTCCCTATGGGAAGATGCCCCAAATGGGCGGATAGGAGAGGGGCGAGAGGATAGGCAGAAGAAGAAAATGCCACCAGTCAGCTCGATACGTTTGTGACAGTGATGATGCGTTGTCCCTCATGCTCTTCGCTCGTATACGTGATCTGCACCGTCCGCTTGTACCCGCCCTCTGCGTCCGATGCCGTAGAGGTCACCGTCCCCTCCGTACGGGATGCCGACGTATCCGTCACCGTCACCTTGACCCGCCGTCCATTCACCGAGAGCGTGAAGCTCTGACGTCCCATCGCCCCCGCCTTCAGCCGCCCGAGCGCCACATTCGCTCCGCTCTCTGCTGCATACACCGAAGACAGCCCCTGCTGATAGAGATACGCCTCCGAGGCCGTGCGGGAGACATAGTAGAGCGCTCCCGCAGACAGCGTCACCAGCATAGAAAAAAGAAGCAGCAGGCACAGCGTCATGGAGCCCTTCCTTCTATTCATAGCGCTGCCCCTTTCTGTAGAAATCGGCATACGAGAGAAGGCTCGTGCGGAAATCCATCGTTTCCCCCGACGAGCGATGCAGGAGCGAGAAGGAGATCGCAAGCGATCCCTCCCCGTTCTTGACAAAGAGCGGCCCCTCCTCACAAGTCAGTGCGTACTCCTCCTTCCCCGATGTCGTCCCCGTCACCGGCTCCGTCGTCATCCCGTACACATCGAGCTTCAATTTCTCCTGATCCAGAAAGAAACGATACGTCTTCACTTCGCCCGACTGGTTATACGCCTCGTAGCTGTAGGTATCGCCGGAGATCGAAGAGGCCGTCTCCCTCTTAAGCGCATTGCGGAGCTGCTCGGTCATGAAATCCATGGCATAGAGTCCCTCGCCCGCGATCCGCGAACGCTTCGCCATGAGATCCACCGCGCGCACAGCCTCCGCCGCGAAGGGATAGAGCGCCGCCGAAAGCGATGCGATCAGGAAAAGCGCGATCAGCGCCTCGAGAAGGATATATCCGCGCCTCTTCATGCTCCGCCTCCCTTCATCGCCCTGACAAGGAAACACCGCGTCTTTCTCTTTTCCCTATTATAACAAAAAGGCGATGTGAAGAAATGATCATATCATTTTCGCGTTCCATCTGCCGCGGGGGACTTGCAGCTCTCATAGGAGTAACCGGGAAAACCTTATCCCAACTGTCTTTCATGCCATAGTCACCCTATCCGCCCCTTTCGGGCACCTTCCCCTAGAGGGGAAGGCTGCGATACGAGAATACCATCTTCTAAAAAAAGGCGGCGAAGCCGCCACGAGAACCCTGAGCCCTGAATTCTGAACCCTAGTTACCAGTCAACGCACTCCGCTTTTCTCCCTCCTTCCTTTGGAAGGAGGTGCCCCGAAGGGGCGGAGGTTGGCTCTCGATGCGTTTTTTTCACACGCGGGGATGCCAACCCCGCCTCGCTTCGCTCGTCTGCCCCTTCCAGAGGAGAGGCCGCT
>ERZ1034897.490-NODE-490-length-19638-cov-9.917633_pt1 | contig 19638 bp, 21 predicted proteins | sample MGYA00520629_ERZ1034897 | MGnify/ENA primary metagenome ERZ1034897 (study PRJEB33766, sample SAMN09781789) | gut metagenome | biome: gut microbiome | host: Homo sapiens | place: Madagascar | study: EMG produced TPA metagenomics assembly of the PRJNA485056 data set... | reverse complement strand
CACAGCCGAGGCACGGAAGGCGATGCAAAGCGTCATCGACAAATGGGCGAACACGGCTAAGGGTGCGGAGTATTTTTAAAAAATAGCGAAATTATGGAGCAAGACAAAACACCGATGCAGTTGCACAAGGAACGATTGGAGCGGCTGCGCAAGCGAGTGGCGAGAGCCGACAAGACAACGATAGTGGCATTCCCATACCGACTGCAACCATCGCTGGCGGTGACGGAGTATGAAATGGCGATGTTTTACCTGTACAAGGAAATGTTTCTGCACCGACCGAAGCGATGATGATGCGTGATTAACCGACATTGCACATGCCGAGCGATTGATAATACCAGTCGTTCGGTGTGTTCGTTGGCACAAAAGGCGCACGCTGGCGCACGATAATTGTGCAGATGATTAAACTATACTAAAACGAAAAGAAAAATGCGACAGACGCAAAAAAAGAAGAAAATAACACGAAAGGATAACACGAGGCGAAATGCGGTGGCAAAGGATTTGTTCTGCCGACTGGTAGAGAGCGATTTCGGTTTCGAGTGTGTCCGTGAGTACCGCTTCCACCCGACACGGCGTTGGCGTTTCGATTACGCAATAGCCGAGCATCGCATCGCTGTTGAGGTTGAGGGTGGTGTATTCACCAACGGCAGACATACACGCCCGACTGGTTTCCTCGGCGATGTAGAGAAATACAACACGGCTGCGCTTTACGGCTGGCGACTGTTCCGTGTCACGCCATCGAGGCTGATTAGCGCAAGCACGATGCAGTTGTTGCACGACGCAATTACACTAAAATATGTTAAAAGTAAATGAAAATGAGTATTTTTGTTCGTAAAATGGGTAAATTTGAGCGAAATGAAACAGGAAATAAATAATAGTAGAATGTTGCCAATGTCACAGATTGCTGTGAACAATGGGCAGATGGAAGGCGTGCGTGCTAACCCACGCCAAATTAAAGGCGAAAAGTTCGACAGACTGAAAGCGAGCATCGAACGCAACCCCGAAATGCTGGCATTGCGTGAATTGCTGGTATATGAACACGGTGGCAAATACATCGTTATCGGTGGTAATATGCGATACCGTGCTTGCAAGGAATTGGGCTACACGCAAATGCCATGCAAAATCATTCCGCCACAGGCGACAGCCGAACAACTGAACGCATACATCATACTCGACAACAGTGGCTTCGGCGACTGGGATTGGGACGCACTCGCCAACGAATGGGATAGCCAGCAGTTGACTGACTGGGGCGTTGATGTGCCGAACTGGGACGAGGAGGCGAGCGAAGAGGAGCAACCGAGCGAAGATGACGATTTCGACGAGGAAAAAGACTCGATAGAATGCAGAGTGAAGAAAGGCGAAATTTGGCAACTCGGAAAGCATCGGTTAATGTGTGGAGACAGTTCAAGCCAAGAAGACGTAAAAAAACTTATGGACGGCGAACTTGCCGATATGGTGTTCACAGACCCACCGTATGGTGTTGCGATTGGAGATAAGAACAAAGCACTTAACAGCGTCCAGCCTTCTGGACGCTGTACGCAAAACATTGAGAACGACACTTTGTCGGCAGAGGAACTTTACCCATTGTTGGTTTCGGCAATGACCAATTGCAGGGAAAATTGCAAAGATGAGGCGATATATTTTGTAACATCTCCGCAAGGTGGGGATTTGGGTTTGATGATGATGATGATGATGAAAGACGCAGGACTCCCCGTCCGTCACATGTTGATATGGGAAAAGAACTCTGCAACATTCTCACTCGGACGACTTGATTATGATTATCAACACGAGCCAATTTTCTACACGTGGACAAAAAAGCACAAAAACCACAGGAAAGGAGAGTTCAGAACAACGATTTGGAAATACGACAAGCCTCGGAAGTGCGACTTACACCCGACGATGAAGCCTGTTGCTCTCATTGAGAATTGTCTTAAAGACGGCACAATAAAAGGCGATGTTGTGTTAGATGTGTTCGGTGGAAGTGGCACGACGATAATAGCGTGCGAACGGCAAGATAGGTGCGCAAGATTAATGGAGATAGACCCACACTATTGCGATGTTATAATTGCAAGATGGGAGAAAATGACAAGAGAAAAAGCGATTAAAATATAAGATATATGGCAAACGTAGAGAATTTACGACCTCTGCAATCACGAAACGAGGAAGAGCGCAAAGCAATCGCAAGTGCTGGCGGTCGTGCCAGTTCAGAGGCGAAACGCAGACGGAAACTAATGCGTGAAACGATGAAGGCGATATTGTCGATGCCCGAAAAAAACGACAAATACATATCAATGATGCGTGCGAGAGGCTTCAAAAAAAACGACATTACACAGCAAGCGGTGATAGTGATGTCGCAAATCGAAAAAGCGAAAAAAGGCGACACCAAGGCAGCCACTTTTATTCGTGACACGGTGGGCGAAAAGCCTACCGAACGCCACGAGGTGACTGGAGCCGATGGCACGCCATTCGTTAGCCGACAGTTGACGCAAAGCGAGGCGAGGGAGTTCCTGCGCAAGTTGGACGAAGAATTGTAAAGGCGAGAGCAAAAAAACGAAATGGCTGCGAGTTACGATGAACTGGAATTGACGAGAAATTGGGTGTCTGCATCGATGCTCAATTTCACTCGTTATTTCTTCCATCGTCAGAACGGTGGGAAACGATACATCGTGGGTGAACACCACCGAGCCATTTGTGAGCGGCTTGACGCTGTAATGAGTGGCGAATGCCGTAAACTGATTATAAACATTGCACCTCGCTACGGCAAAACATTGCTTGCCGTTCATTCGTTCATCGCAATGGGGTTGGCGTTGAACCCACAAAGCAGATTCATACACCTATCCTATTCCTCGGCATTGGCGCAAGAAAATAGCATCAGCATCAAAGATGTTGTCAATTCAGGTGCATTCAAGGCATTGTTCGCCGCTCGTGTGCGCTTCGGTAGCGACACGAAATCACGATGGGATTTGGAGCAAGGCGGTGGTGTGTACGCCACATCAACGCTTGGGCAGATTACTGGCTTCGGTGCTGGTGCAGTAGCCGATGCTGGCGAACGATACCAGTTCAGCGGAGCAATAGTTATCGACGACCCAATCAAGCCCGAAGATGCACTATCGGATAACATTCGAGAGCAGGTGAACAGACGATTCGAGACAACTATTCGCAACCGTGTGAACGACCGAAATACGCCAATCATCATCATTATGCAACGACTGCATGAGCACGACTTGTGCGGTTACTTGCAAGGCATCGAAAGCGATGGCTGGGAGGTGCTTTCATTGCCATGCCTACACGCTGACGGCACACCGCTGTGGGAGTTCAAACATACGGCGGAAGAATTGCGAGAAATTGAAAAGGCTAACTCGTTCGTCTTTGAAACCCAATATATGCAGAACCCAAAGCCGTTGCAAGGCTTGATGTACGGCAGTGGTTTCCGAGAATACGAGGCGTTGCCGACTGGCAAGGTGCTACGAAAGAACTACACCGATACGGCGGACACAGGCGCAGACTACCTTTGCTCGGTGTGTTATGTTGAGTGCGAGGATGGGATGTATGTTACCGATGTGCTGTACACTAACAAGCCGATGGAGTACACCGAGGGCGAAACAGCAAAGATGCTTTTGCGAAACGATACCGAATTAGCCAACATCGAGAGCAACAATGGTGGTCGTGGTTTTGCTCGTGCCGTTGAAAAGATAGTGCGCTCGCAAGGCGACACATGGACACGCATACAATGGTTCACGCAGACGAAAAACAAGCAAGTGCGCATATTCAGCACCAGCGCAAAGGTGCAGAACATGGTATATATGCCCAAGGGATGGCAGACGATGTTTCCTACATTCGCCAAGGCGGTGCTTTCGTATCGAAAAGAGGGTGGCAATGCGCACGATGATGCGCCCGATGTGCTGGCTGGAATGGTGGAAAAATTCAGAAACAACGCAAACAAAATAGATTTGAAGCGTATTTCTACGATGGTATAATAGTAGCAAAAAAATAAGTAGTTAGTTATGACGATTAGAGAGATTTTCAACAGCGGTGGTAGCGCAAAAGATGTGATTGCGGCTCTTAAAAATAAAACAATCAGTGTGCCAACGTGGGGAGGCGTGTCGGGATTGCAAGCCGAATACGACCCTATGATGCACCCAGTGATGAACAAGGCTTCTTACCCCGACATCGTCACAGATAACGGTGTCGAGCATGTTACACGAGTTACGTTTGACTTGCAACGGCTTGCCACAAAGCGCATGACTGAGTTGTGTTGTGGCATACCTGTTAAGCGTGTGTATTCGCCAGCGAATGACAGACAGGCGGAAGTGGCAAAGTACATCGAGGCCATTTTGATGCGCAACCGAATAGACAGCGTGAATGTTGAGCGGTTGAACATGCTGTTTGCTGGGTGTGAGGTTATGACGCTGTGGTACGCACAGCAGGGCGAAAACGATTATTACGGCTTCCACTCGCTGATTAAGTTGCGTTGCCGTAATTTCTCGCCGATGCTTGGCGATGAACTTTATCCGCTATTCGACGAGTACGGCGATATGATTGCGCTCTCGGTAGCCTACCAGCGCAAGGTTGGTAAGAGGTGGGTGCATTACTTCGACGCGTACATGGCTGATAAACACGTTAAATGGAGTGATGAAAACGGCGATTGGCAAGAGTTGGAAAACGAGCCAATGGGCATCGGCAAGATACCAGCCGTTTATATTTATCGCCCAACGCCTATTTGGGAGAATCAGAGTTATGCCGTGTACGAAATGGAATGGGCGCTATCTCGCAACGGCAACTATCTGCGCAAGAATAGCAAGCCGTTATTTGTAGTGTTTGCCGATGAAGCGATTAACTACGGAAGCGAGAAAGACAGCAACAGCGAGAGCCGTGCCGTGCTTCAGTTCCCGACTGGCGCAACGGCTAATTATGTGACTTGGGCGCAAGCGACCGAAAGTCTGAAATACCACATCGACACACTGCGCTCGGCATTCTTTCAGCAGTTGCAGTTGCCCGACTGGAGTTATGAGAAAATGAGCCAACAGGCGTTGAGTGGTGAAAGCCGTAAGCAGTTGTTTATCGACGCACAGATGAAAGTGCGAGACGAAAGCGGTAGATTGCTGGAAGCGTTTGACCGAGAAGTGAACGTTGTTAAGGCATTCTTGAAGCAGATGCTCACCGACGATTATGCAAGCGATATTGATGCGCTGAACGTGGAAACGGTGATAACACCCTACCAAATCAACGACGAGGCGGAAACGATTAATCGGCTCGTTTCGGCTACTGGTGGCAAGCCGATTATGAGCCAGCGAGAGGCGATTGAAGCCTATGGTTATAGTGACGATGTAGATAAGACGATGGAGCAGATAGCCGATGAGGAACGGCTTGATGCGTTGGATTTAAGCGAATGAAATAAAACGAAATTGTTAGGCGATGGCGAGAACGAACAAATATGAGGCACGGCACATACGCAACGTGGAAGCGTACAAGCGTGAGGTGCAGAAGATATTCGACGAGGCGACTAAAGAGGCTCTGCGTATGGGCATACGGTTCGATGCCGACACAGGCAAGCCATTCTCGTTTGACGACTATCCAGCAACAAAGCGAAAGTTCGAGGCGTTGATGGCGAAGATGCACCAACGCCTCATGGCTGTTGTACGCAATGGTGTTGATGCCGAGTACGAGTTGGCACAAGACAGTGCTGGTGCGCAGATTCGCTCCGTGTTCCCTGCATTGTCGGCTGCGCAAATTAGTGAGCAGTTGCGCAGGTTGGCGAACAGTAATGCCAAGGCTGCGTTCGAACAGCGACGAAAGCGTGGGCTTGGCTTATCGGATAAGGTGTGGCAATACACAGGGCAATATAAGCAAGAGTTGGAAATGGCTCTTGATATTGGCATCGGCGAGGGCAAGAGCGCACAGGCATTGAGCCGTGAGGTTCGGAAATACCTAAAACAGCCAAACATGCTATTTCGCAAGGTGCGAGATAAGCACGGTGTGTTGCACCTATCAAAGCGAGCAAAGGCTTATCACCCTGGCAGAGGCGTGTGCCGTTCGAGCGCAAAGAATGCACTGCGAATGGTTGCGACAGAAACGAATATTGCATACCGAAGCGCAGACTATCTGAACACCAAAGCATCGCCGTGGATAGTAGGCATTCGCATCGTGCTATCGAATAACCACACCTGTAAGGATTCGCAAGGCGTTGCACAGCCGTTTACCGATATTTGCGACAAACTGGCTGGAAGATACCCAAAGGATTTCAAGTTCACTGGCTGGCATCCGAATTGCCGCTGCCATATCGAGTACATACACAAGACAGATGCAGAGGTGGAGCGTGACACGAAGCGTATGCTCCGTGGCGAAAAGCCTATTGAGGCGCACGAAAGCAAAAACTATGTTGGTGAACTGCCGAAGTCGTTCGAAAAATGGGCAGAAGAAAATAAGCAAAGAATTATAGACAAAAAGTCGTTGCCGTATGTGATTGATGACAACAAAGGAATGATGAGTGGAGATTATCTTAATATGGCAGTTAAAGAGGTGATGGGCAAAGCAGAACTTTCGTGTGACGATGTACAGACAACAGCAGTGAAAATTGCCAACAAGTACGGAGCGGTCGTAACTCCTATAAATCTAAAATCGGAGGCATCTATTATCAGAAAAATTAAGTCAGATAGAGAGTATGATCCTTTTTTCGCACCAGTAGACCTGAAAGACACAGTTAGAACTACTATAATCGCTCCAAATGACAAGATAGGTGAAATAATTACAAAACTGAAATCGCTTAGGAACTTTGTGAGGTATAAAGCACAAAATACAGAACTTGGATATACGGGTAATATTATTAATATCGAAACAAGTCAAGGACTTGTGGCGGAAATACAAGTAAACACGGCAAAAATGATTTATGCGAAAGAAATAGAGTCTGTCGCCAAGGCTGTTATCGGAGAGAGGCTATGGAATGAAATAAACAGAAAAACAGGAATTAATGGTGGGGAGGGACATGTGTTTTACGAAAAATGGAGGGTTATTGCGGATAAATCAAGCAAAAAAGCGATTGAACTCAAAAAGAAATCAATCGCTTATTATAAAAATTTTACAAACTAAAAAAAGCGGCGCAGTTTACCCGACCTTGGGTCCCAATCCCAATCAATGCCGAACGTGTCGTATTCTTCTTTTGTAATTTCACTCAAGAAATTTGTAACTCCGTAGCCTTGTATTCCGTAGGCTACCATGTTATCTTTTGAAACTTTTGTTTCCCTAAGATGTCTGATACTTTTTATGTAGCGGTCGCCGTTATCGTCAACCCTAACTACAGCATCTGCTTCGTAATTAGAATAGTATTTCATAAAAGTTTGTCGTTTATAAAAAAGCAAATGTACTTGATTTTATTTTTTTCGCCAAAATTTTCACAGCCTATTTCATTGCGATTATTTCGTCAATCGTGTAGCATGTGCTTAATCGGTGTATTGTTCGCTATAATGTTATTCTGATTCCACAACGTAGGCGACACACGCACTTATCATCGCCTGCGTTGATTGCACGGTCGATGAACTTGTTGAAAAGGTCAACTCCTATTAGCGCAACCATACCTGTGACGCATAATAATGTGTTGATGCGATTTCCTTTGTTGTCGATACCTGCCACTTTCAGCAGGAAGTTGCGGTTGATGAACCGTGAAGTGTAGTTAAGATTTCCCATAATTGCGTTTTCGTTTTCGTTTTTGCGATGCAAATATAGCCAAATAAAATGACAATGTGCAAGTGTTATGTAACAAATATAACCTTATCAGATTATATTTAACAAATATTAATGTTATCACATGCTAAAATATGACTATATTTGCGATATAACCGAAATTCAAGTATTATATAATCATGATTAAAGACGAGATTTTTGCATTGCTCAAAACCAAATTTGAGGGGGTTGACGATGCTACCATTGGCAGGGTTGCCGACAAACTGGCAAAGACTGCAACAGACGCAAGCGCAGCCGTTGATGGTTGCACTTTCGCACAAGTGCTTGAAATGTATGGCGATAGCAGAGCCACGGAGGCTTCTTTGAGTGCAGTGCGCAACTATGAGCGCAAGCATGGGCTGAAAGATGGTAAGGCTATCGAAGTTCAGAAGCAAGCACAACAGCAACAACAGCAACAGAATACGCAACCACAAGACGGGAATAACGGTGGGGGCGAAGTCGCAGAATTGCTCCGAGAATTGAAATCACAAAATGAATTGTTGAAAGCAAGGCTTGACGGCATCGAAGCGAAAGGTATCACCAAGACACGAATGGGAGAAATCGGCAAAATTGTTGAAAAGTTACCCGAAGCATTGAGGAAGCCGTATGGCAGAATTAGCGTTGACGGATTGAGCGATGAAGATTACACTTCGCTCAAAAACGAAATCAGTGCCGAAGTCGAACAACTGGCGCAAGCGCAAAAGGCGAATGACGCAGTATTCCAACAGCCAAAATTCGTGACGGGTCCAGTGAGCACGAAAGAGTTGAGCGAAGAGCAGAAGAGCGCAATCGCAAAGCGTGAGGGCGTGATTAAGGCTGGCGAACAACCATTTTAATGCAGACTGGCAAACGAGAGAGAAAAAAAAGAAATTCAAGTATTTTTTAAACGATTAGAAAATGTTCGTTAAACGTAAAAAAGACCAACACCAGCGTAAGGTGCTGATGCACCGCATTGCTGATGTGCGAGGCGGTGTTAGTATCGCCAAGTCGGACATTCCAAGCGGTGCTATTGCCGAGGGTGCTATAATCGCAGTAGCCGACGGCAAATATCACATTCTGCCAACGGCTTTGTGCGTTGAGGCGTTAGGCGCAACCGCAAAGAGTGTCAAGGTGGCGAAGTTCCACAATTTCGCCATCAGTCAAACAGTGACAAAGGACGCTGGAGCAGTCGCAAGCAAGATTACTGCTATCGACGACAGCAACAAGGCGTATGACGTGCTTACACTTTCAGCCGCTATCGGTGAAGTGAAAGTTGGGGAAAGCATTGTGGCTGCGAAAGCGGCTACAACCAGCAATGACAGTGCTTTGCTTTACGAGCCATTCGCAGTGGCTGGCACAAGCAAAGACGCAGAGGGTGACTTCGTAGATGTTGATGCGTGGCTTATTGGCGTTACAGCCAATCTGCAAGCACCTGCATCTGTGATTAATAAGATGAAAGGCATTGTTAACATCGCAAAATAAAAGGAGGTAGAAGATTATGGCAACAGGACAAATCACCAATTCACTAATCGTTGGGCTTACCGCCCAAATGGTACAGGCGAGAGTTAACACGGCTGACGCATCGAAGTTCTATTTTGGCACACACTTCCCCGTGAAGCGTGTGAATGGTTTCTCTTGGCGTATGCTCGAAAATCAACTCGAGGGCAAGAATGTGGCGGCTGACATTCACACCGATAATGGTACAATCGTGCGCAAGCGCAGACCAATCTTCGATGTGGCACAAGGCGACATTCCATATATCGCCGTGAGCCGTGAAATGACACGCAAAGACTTGAAGGACTATCAGACAGCATTGGCATTGGCAAACGATGCCGACGCTTCAAAACTGGTGGAATATTGGGGTGGCGATGTTGATTTCTGCTTCAATGCCGTGCAGTCGGAAATTGAAAAAATCGCTTTCCAAACACTTTCGCACGCTGGCGTATTTAAGGCGGACGGCAAAAACTCAGCATCGTTCGAGGCTAATATGGACTACATGGTTGACGATGATAAAAAGGTCGCTACCGCAAGCGACTGGACACAAAAATCGTCTGACATCATCGCCGACTTCGTGAAACTTGTTAAGAGCGCAAAGGATATGAACCTTTCGCCAAAGTTCGCATTCGTGAACCTTGATACATTCTACGCAATCGCATCTAACGAGAGCGTCATCAAGGCTTGTGCAAGTTACCTTAATAACTTGGCGAATATTCCACAAACGCCCGACCTTGCAACCGTTAATGTGATGCTCTCTCGTCAGGCGTGGTTAAATGGCATTCAGTTGCGTGTGATTGACCAGACCATCACCACCGAGTTTGCAGACGGCACTCAAAAGAGCGAGAATCCGTTTGCCGACAATGTGTTGGTACTCTCGGAATCTGAACGCCTCGGAACTACCCAATACGACATCTTGGCGGAAAACAACCCTGCCATCATTCGTGCCGAGCGTGCGCATTGCGTAATTAAGAAGTACGGCACATGCGAGCCAACAGCCGAAATTACCATCGGTCAAGCGGACGCATTGCCAGTGCTTGACAGCGCATATCGCAACGTGTATGTTAAGGTTGACGGCAAAAACGATTTTAGTTACAAGTAAGTAAAGCGTTAGTGTTATGACTGTTTACGATTGTCTGCGTGGGCTTAACGCCTATCCTATTCCAGCAGCCGCTATCAGTGAGATAGCAATCAACCGTGGCGTTTACGTTGACGATGAAGCCACGGCAGAACTGCTGGCAAGCACGGAGTATATCGGCGCAAAAGCCGATGTACTGATGTGGTTGGCACAGGCTCCGAATGTATCGCAAGGTGGGCAAAATTATAGTTTTAGCGAGTTCGAGCGCAAGGCGTTGCGTGCTTCGGCTTCTGCTCTTTACGACCAAGTTGGCGAAGATGCAAAATCGGGCGCAGTCGTTTACGGCTATAAAGGTTCACGGCTATGATAATCGAGAATGGGCATATCGAGGTGAAGCGAAAAAAGGCAGGTGGCATTGACGACAATGGTATGCCAGTGCCACCAACCTTTTCCTTTGGCAAGCCAATCAGATGCCAATGGTGGGCAAATAGTTTTTCGTGGCGAGGGCGCACGAGTTCAGGCGGACACTTCACATCGGCAAGTTTTGAGATACTTGTCGAGGCTGGAGATGGCGTTGAACTTGGCGAGCAGTTGCGATTGACTGATGACCGAGGCAGAACCATTGGCGATTTTAGTGTAATGAGCATTGAGCCGTTGCAAGCCGTCGGGCAATACCGAATACTTGTATAACGTCATATTTGCGATTTGACGGCACGAAAATCAAAATATATGTAAGTGTATAGTTTTGCGATTTGAGTGCGTCAGACGCTAAATCAGCAACAAATAACACCTAACTGATGGGCATTAAGATGACGACACCGCTATCAGCGTTGCAATCGACTATCAGCGACGCAATCGATGACCAGCGCACGGCGATGATTGAGCGGTTGCGACTGGTTGGCGAAAAAGCCGTGAATGTAGCACGAGGCTATACTGGCAAGCAATACACTGATAGATCGAAAAATCTCCGTTCATCAACAGGTTTTATTGTTGTCGTAGATGGAATGATATATGGAGTAGGAGGTTTTGTTCCGTGCGGTAAGGGAACAGGCGGAGATGGAGTTGAGGGCTGCGAAATTGGTAAATCCTACGCCGAGGAATTAGCGGCGAAGTTTCCGCAGGGCATTGCGCTCATTGTTGTGGCTGGCATGGAATACGCCGCATTCGTGCAAAAAAAAGGCTACAACGTGCTAATTGAAGCAGAGGATTTCGCAATCAACGAAGTTGCAAAACTACTAAAGACGATACAGCAGGAATGGTAACGAGCAAGACGGTACAACGAGACATCTATAACGCATTGCGTGGGAGTGAACTTGCACGCAATATCAGCGGTCGCATCTACTACGACGGCACACGAGAGCGAGATAGCATGTTGGAGGATGTTGAGGTGGTGTTCACGTATGGCACGACCGACGGACAGACGGCTTCGGGCGTTGTGACGCTGCTCGTTTATTTCCCTGACATCGACCCTTACGGCAATGGCGTGATGGTTGAGGATATAGCAAGGGCAACGGAGTTGGAGGCGTTATGTGCTGCGTTCGTTGACGAGGCGAAAATCTCGCTGACGAATTACAAGATAGGGCTTCGCCAGTCGATTATGACACAGGCGCAAACAGAGATTAATCAGCATTTCGTTAGCGTTATGCTGGCTTACGAAACAATAGAAAATTAATAAATAAACGATAATAAGGTTATGAACAAAGTAATGGCATGGAGCGAATGCACCATCAAAATTGGTGCAACTCCCGATGGCGAAACAATGGCTACCGAATTGACCGAAATTAAGGAACCTAAATATCAAAGCACAACGCTTGAAAGCGAAGATGGCGATGTGCTGGAGGCAATAAAAGAGGGCGGTCAACGTGTAGGCTACGAAAAACTGCCAGGCGCATTGACGCTAAAAACACGCATCATCGAGCCTGACGATGAACTTTTCAAGTTGCTTGGGCTTGGCGAGGCGGAAACAAGCGGTGCTGCAAATGGCGAGTTCAATGTTAAGTCACACGTTGTGTCGAAGTATTTCTCGGTTGAGGTCACACCTGCACACGATGGCGCAAAGGGTATTCGTGCGCCTAAATGCTCGGTATCTTTCCAATTCGGCTACTCAACACAAGAGGGCAATTATGCCGACTTGACATTTGGTATTCTTGACGGTGCGGCTGGCTACTGGTACAAGCGTTTTACCGTAAAGAAATCATAAAATAACAAACTCTCCAAATTTATGTGGCGGATAGCCTATCGCTGATAATAGGCGTTGGCTATCCGCTTTTTAATTCCAAGATAAGAAAAAATGACGAAAAAGCGAAAATACGAGCAGACTGCCGAGGCGAAAGTGGCTGATGCTATACTGCAAGAGCCTATCGTGGTAACGATTGACGGCACAAGGTTTGAGGTGGCACAGCCGACCATCGCCACACTAATCAAGGCGAGCAAATATATAAGTTACCTACCAGCATTTGATATTGAGGCAACAGATGTACTCTCCGAGGTGTTGCGAAATGCGAAAGACTGCAATATTATCGGAAAGATAGTTGCGACGCTGATACTTGGTGCAAGGCGTTTGGCGGAAAACCGAATCGTAAGCCAAACACGCTACGTTGTTAAGGCGAAAAAAAGACACTGGTGGCAACGTCGCAAAACGGCAGACGACATTTGCACCGTGAAAGAAACAGTCACGTTGCGAGAGGTTGATTGGCTGGCGAGTGTCGTGAGCGAAAGAATGAGCATCGTTGAGTTGCGAGATTTGCTTATTACGCTGTTAGGCAGTATGCAGGTCGCAGATTTTTTCGGTATTACCATTTCCCTATCCGCAACAAGTCTAACGAAGCCAAACGAGGAAATGGGCAAGAGCGATGCAGTGCGTGGGGTTTCGTGATAGGCTGGGCGAAGTCGCTTAATATGCCTATTGATAGCGTGCTGTACGATATGAGTTATCGCAACGCCATGATGTATGCGAGGGCATTGCCACATTATGACGATGAAAAAGAGGAAGAATGGGACGCATCGATAGACGCAAGCGACCCTAACAACTTCCAAAGCGCAAATGACGAGGAAACGATTTACAGAATTAGATAGACGATTATACGATGAATCAAGATAACGGACGATTGAATTTCGTTGCTACTGTTGACACTTCGCAGACGAAGAAAGATGCCGACGAACTGGTGCGCATTTTCCAAAACATCGGGAAAAGCGCAGAACGCTACGGCATCGACATTGACAAATATATCGGAGGTGGGTTGCGCAACAGCAATGACGCACAGCGTGCGTTCAAGGGTATTGCCGACGAGTTGAAAGTAAAAATCAAGTCGCAGGCGGCTGCGGTGCAATCGTTGAGCCAGCGATACAAAGAGGCATCATCGGCAATGTCTAATTCGGTGATGGCGAGTGAACGGCAAAAAAGCAATGTCGCATCGCTGAAAAAGGAACTCGCCGCCGAACAGCAGGAACTTGCTAAGATGAAGCAGTTGCTGGCAGAGGTCGGCGAACAGCAGATAGCGACTGGTGGTAAGGCTGAAAGTATGCGCTCTCGGTTGCGTGAACTGCGTGAGACGATTTACAACTTGGAAATCGAATGGCGAACGATGAGCGATGAACAACGCAAAAGCGACTTCGGTGTTGCGCTTCGTAAACAACTGGAAAGTGCGAAGAAAGAGGGTGGCGACCTTGCCGACATCATGGGCGATGTGCAACGTGCCATTCAGTCCGAGGCGAACGATACAGGTAAATTCTCGGCATTATCCGAGGGCATCAACTTGGCTGTGTCGAGCGCAACGGCGTTGACTGGTGCAATGGAGTTGCTTGGCGTTAGCGAGGAAGATGCGGAAAAGGTTCAAGCGCAGATACAAGCAGGGCTTGCAATCAGCAACGGACTAATGCAGGCGCAGAACGTGCTGCAAAAGGAAAGCAATCTTATGATTCAGATTGGCAACATTCAGCGGTGGGCTCAGGTGAAAGCCGAGGCGGCTGCCAACGTAGCGAAAAACGCTGGAACAGTCGCCACAATCAAGGCTACGGTGGCACAGCGTGCGTTCAACTTGGTGGCAAAGGCTAACCCTTACGTGCTGTTGGCGACTGCGATTGTTACGGTGGTTGGCGCATTGTTCCTATTTGCGAAGCGAAGCGATGCTGCGAAGCAAAAGCAAGAGGAATTGAACAAAGAAATCGAGCGTGGGAAGAAAGTACAGGAGGCTTATACTGGTGCATTCGTTGACAGCGCAACGGATAGTTATAACTCGTTCCAGCGACTGCGCACGATGTATAATGCGCTCGGCAATGATATGGCGGCTAAACGCAAATTCATCGTCGACAATAAAGATGCTTTCCGCTCGCTTGGGCTGGAAATCGCAAGCACAGCCGAAGCCGAATCAATGTTTAATTCGCCCGACAGACTGCAAGCATTTCAAAACGCAATGATAGCGAGGGCAAGGGCAATGGGTGCCGCTGCCGCTGCCGCCGAAAAATACAAACAGGCGTTCGAGGAAGAAAGCCAAGTAAAAGCACCGAAGCAATGGAAGATTGTAAGCAAAGATGTTTACGACCGAACGCCATCGTGGAAGCGTAGGAAAGAAGATAAGACTATTTATCGAAGAGATGGTGCTTATTTCGATGCAACACAATACTTCGTCATTGACGATGTTGCTCAACAAAAGGCATTCGACGAACAACGAAAGAAAAACAAACAACGTTCGGACGCTTATTTGAAGCAAGGCGACGAGTTCATAAAGAAGCAAGTAGAGCAGGAAAAACAAGCCAGCAGATACCTAAAGCAAACAGGTTATGCGTATGCTGGTGATACAAACAAAAGAACTGGCACAACAAACAAAACAACAACCAACAAGACACAGCAAATCAAGAAAACAGACGCAGAGCAATGGTTCGCCAACTGGAAGGCAAGGATTGCGAAAGCCGATGAACTGCGAGACTTGCTGTATCGCAAGGACGAGGAATTGACCGCCACGATGGCTAACGAGAGCGAAAAACGCAGAAAAACGCTTGAGTTGAACTATCGGCGAGAGATTTCCGAACTTAACAAGCAGATGCGAGAAATGGCTGAAAAGAACAAGTCGGAGGCACTCGCAAAAGATAAAAACGCCGATGTGGAGAATATCGGTTTGACTACCGACCAGCAGAACGCTATGAATGCCATCAGAGAGGCAATTCAGAAGCGATACAACTACGAACGCCAATTAATCGATAAGCAGGAAAAGGAGAGCGCACAGGCTTCGCTTGATGCGTTCAACCGAGAATATGGCAACTACACTCAGAAGCGCATCGCAATCGTGAATCAGATGCAGCGAGAAATCGCCAACGCACAGAACGAGGGCGAGCGAAAAATGGCAAAGGCGAAAGGCGATGAGGCGTTAGGCGAACTTGATGCGGATTTCGTGAAGAAAAACGCAAAGGTCATTGTCGCACTATATGATGACACGGCTAACAAGACGGTTGCCCAACTTCGGAAAGTGAAGAAAGAGGCAGCTGAATTGCTGGCATGGCTACAAAGCGGTAAATACGACGATACGAAAGGGAAACTATTCGGCATCACAGCCGACCAGTTCGCATCGCTGAAAGAGAACAAAGAACTGCAAAAGGAAATCACAGAACTTATTCGCAAGTTTGGTGAAGCGGCTGACAGCGCAGAACCATCGCTCGGCAAGTTTGGTGAGGCGGTAAAAAACCTATTCAGCAAGGGTGGTTTCACGCCCGAAAACATACAGGCGTTTTGTTCAGAACTGACTGCTTTGGCTAACGCTTTCGGAACGTTCGGCAAGGAGTTCCAAGAGATAGGCGAGTTAACAGGCTCGGAAACAATAAAGAAAATCGGTGGTGGAATTTCTGCCGTTACAGAAGAAGCGAAAGGTATTGCAACCGACATGCTTACTGGGTTGCTGGTTGGCGGTACAGTTGGCGGACCAGTTGGCGGTGCAGTTGGAGCGGCGATTGGCGGTGCAGTTGGCGTGACAAAGTCGCTGCTAAAAGGCATATTCAGCATCGGCGGCTATGACTGGGAGTCGTACAACGACATGATGGATAGATACAAGAGCCTCGAGGAAACGTGGGATAGGCTTATAGACAAAAAAAAGGAATATATCAGCGAGGGCTACGGCATTGAGGCGGAAAACATTCGCAAAGACACCGAGCGACTGATACAAGAGCAGACCGAGGCGGCAAGGCGTATGGGCAACGCATGGATAGACGCTGGGAGAAGTTGGCGGTCGCACTCGCAAGGCTACCTACTGAACCGCAATATGAGTGACACGGCTAAAGGTCAAGCCATCGGTGCGTTCGGTAGTGACTGGCAGCGAAACATACTGCAAATGAGTAGTGAGCAGTTGCGCAAGTTGTACGAAGATTCGTCAATGGCTCAATTTTGGGCGGAATTGAAGCAATACGGTGGCGACTTTTACGACATCATTATGCGCATCGTGAACGAGCAAGAGAACCTTGAATCGGTTGCCGACACGTTGAATGAGCGGCTTACATTCCGTTCGTTCGATGATGTGGAGAGCAGTTTTAATGAGATGCTCACCGACATGGGTAAAGATGCAAAGGACTTTTCCGAGGACATGGAGGACAACTTCCAAAATGCAATTATTCGCACATTCGTTTACAGCAAGTACCAAGCGAAGTTAAAGGCATTTTATGAACGTTGGGCGGATGCGATGAAAGGCGACTTGAACGCTGGCGAACTGGACACATTGCGCTCGGAATATATGAACATCGTAAACGATGCCATCAATGAGCGCAACCAAATTGCAGCTGCTCTCGGTTTTAAGAAATCTGCTACCGAGCAGAACTCTACGAGTGGCGGTTTCCAGACGATGAGCCAAGACACGGCAAACGAACTGAACGGACGATTTACGGCAATTCAAATGGACGTTTCGTCTGTGCGCCAAATGATGGCGGAGTTACAAGGCATATCGCTCAATAATATGGGCTACCTCGAAGATATAGCAAAGAACACTTTCCAACTGTACGAAATGAACGAGCGGTTGGGTAAAATTGAACAAAACACGGCAAGGCTATGATATACGAATTTTCCATAAATGACACTCCATGCGAACAATTAGGCGTTACAATTGGTCGTGGCTCGGTTGACGCACTACACGCACCTGTGCAGCGTAAAGACTATATAACCAACGAGAATGCAAGCATTAATGGCGTGCAGTATTTGACCGACAAAGACTATATGCCGAAGTTCGCTTCACGCGATGTTAGCATCGTTGTGTATCTCGAAGCAGCGAGCAAAGAGAGTTATTGGACGGCTTACGATAGGCTCTGCAACCTGCTTAATGCTGGTGTTGTAACTATCACGGAAACGGTGTATGAAGATGGTGTAGACGATACCGATACTTATGTTGTATATCGCCTAATCTTCAAGTCGTGTACACAGTTCAGCGAGTATAATGGTCGTATGGCGAAGTTGCTACTGCGCTTCACCGAACCCGATCCAACTAACAGAGATATATAGGCGTATGGGAGTAGAGGAAGTAAAAATATACAACGCAAATCGTTCCGCGGTTAAAGCCGTTGTTATACCGAATGATAGCAGTGTGTATTACAGCGAATTAATGAGCGCAGAATACATCAAGTTGTCGTTCAACTTGCGTTCGCCTGTTATCTTTGGTGTTGGCGATAACATAAAACTTGACGGTTATGGATATGGTCGTTTTGAGTTGACAAGCGTTCAGCGACCGACATACAACTCGAAAACTGGCGCATGGGCATATACGCTACAATTCAACGCATTGTATTATAGGCTTGGAAATAGGCTATTTTGCTACGACAGGCAAAATGGAAGCGAATGCTCATTCTCGTTAACGCACGACATCGCACACCACACGGCTATCGTCCAAAGTAACATCGATGCGCTGATGTTCACATACGACTTTGAATCAATTAGCATCAATATTGATGATAGTGTCAACAAAACGCTATTAAAGGCTATCACATACACCAACCAATCAATAATTGACGCTATATCGTCAATCGCCGAGGCGTTCGAGTGTGAATGGTGGTTCAGCGAAAGTGTGTTGCATTTCGGTAGATGCGAGAGCGGACACGCTGGCGGTATTGGGTATGTAAAGTTGCGTGAGGGCAAAGAAGTCAACGGCATGACAGCAACAGATAGCGCACAAGACTACTGCACACGCATCATCGCATTTGGTGGGGAGCGCAACCTATCATCGAAGTACAGAAGCAATGGCGAAGATACTACGGCGATAACTAATCATATCGCAAAAAAGCGCCTGATGTTGCCAAGCAAAACACCGTATATTGACGTGATAGACGGCGTTAGCGGCTCGCAAATAGTAGAAAAGGTGTATGTGTTCGACGATATATATCCGAGGCGTGTGGGCGTAATTACAACTGTTACAACCAAGGAGTACACCGACACCAACGAGCAGACGGCGGAGGTAAGCAAATGGAATGCGTTCCGCTTCACCGACACTGGCATCGTGTTCAGCGAAGATTACATTTTGGCTGGCGAAAAACTTAAAATCGTTTTTCAAAGCGGAGTGCTAAATGGCATGATATTCGATGTTAATTTCAACCCAGACGGATACCGAGAGAAAAACGCAGACGGAACTTGGAATACCGACGCACAGGTGTGGGAGATTGTTCGCAATGACGATTATGGCGTTAAACTGCCGAGTGACAATTTTGCTCCAGCCGTTGGCGATAAGTATGTGCTTTATAACTTTGACAGCGACAAGTTGGCAAGCATTCAGGTCAGTTATAATGGCGTGATGATGGGCATTGTCGAAGCGGCGGAAAAAGAACTTTACGACACCGCACAATCGGAAGCAAAAAAACTACTAACCGACAGCAAGCAGTATAAATGCCCAATGAATATGATTCGATATTACGGCTTTCAAGATTCGGCGGTCGGTTTGAGACACATTGCTGGCACAGAACTGGTATTTGACATCGGTACAAGAGTTGAACTAATCAACAGCGCATTTTTTTCCGAGAGTGTGAAGTCGAGGATTTACGCCGTTGAGCGAAATCTGAATGGGCGCAGCTGCACATATACGGTTGCCGAGAGTGCTAAATATTCGAAATTCTCGGAATTGCAAAAAGACATCGACGCTGTAAACAAGAATGCCGAAACAAACAAAACAACTGGTTATGTGACCGACAACGGAAGCAACAACTACCTCAAAGTGAAATACGACCAGTTGGGTAATCCTTACTTGTACTGCACGCTTGATTTCGCTGTGCAATATGGCATAACGGCTTACTCACGGCAAAAGGCGATTGTCGATACCATTATGGACGGCATATTGGTTGACGGAAAAACTATCAAAATAAATGAAAAAGGACAGTTGGAGGTAATCAAATGATAGGACAGAGCGACATATCATATAAGG
>ERZ1034897.486-NODE-486-length-19777-cov-408.077781_pt1 | contig 19777 bp, 27 predicted proteins | sample MGYA00520629_ERZ1034897 | MGnify/ENA primary metagenome ERZ1034897 (study PRJEB33766, sample SAMN09781789) | gut metagenome | biome: gut microbiome | host: Homo sapiens | place: Madagascar | study: EMG produced TPA metagenomics assembly of the PRJNA485056 data... | reverse complement strand
ACTTTGGTTTTCAGGTTGTTGAAGGTGGTGATAACGTTCTTCACGCTGTCAATGGTGTCGGACACGTTCTTGATGGCAGTGGAGACCTTATCAAAGACGAGATACACGCCCTCAAACGCCTTTTGAATGGCAAGACCGGCAGCGCCGAAGAAGCCGTTGTACTGGTACTCGTTTTCAATCTCCGCAACGCTCTTTTTTACAAAAGACCGGATGTCAGAGACGGCACTGACAAAACCATCATGCGTGTTCAGGATAGACTTTGATGCAGCTGTAAGCGCGTCAACAGAAGATTTGAAGCCGTTGGAGATATCCTCGCCCGCCTTAGTAACAGCATTGATGCCCTCCGTGAATTCGTTCAAGTCGGTTTTCATCTTCTTGAACCAACCGCCAAAGCTGTCATTGGTGGTGCGCACAGAACGTTTCAGCGCGTTTGCGGTGTCCATCATAGACTTACCGCTTGCGTCAATGGACAGACTGATAGAGCCATCGCGCAGACCGTAGTTCTCATCTGCTAGCTGAGAGCCGATGGTCTTTACCGCGTCAGACACGGACTGGATGGCGTTCACCGCAAGGTCTTTGGCAGCGAAGATACCGTTGGCAAGACCCTTGTCGATAAACTCACCGATGGCGTAGAACACTTTAGAAGGAGAGTGGATGCCAAGAGCATCCTTAAAGCCTTTAACGAAACCATCTGCCAGTTCGCCAGCTTTATCGGCAACTATATGCATGGCATCTTTTACACCGTTGTAAAGACCATCTACTATGTTCTTGCCAAGCGCTTTAAGCCGTTCTGGAATGCTTTCAAAGAAGCCCACAAAGCTATCTATGACTTCTGGGATAACTTCGCTTGCTTTTTGAATCATTCCGTTTGCCCAATCAGAAACAGATTGATATGCGCCGTAAATGGCAGACGAAATTTTCCCGGGGACTTCCATAAAGAAGCTGATTACATTAGAGATAATCTTCGGAACTTCCCTCGTAACAGTGTCATAAAGGTCTTTTGCCCACCGAATCAGCGTTCCTACTGCATAGCCAAGAGCATACCCAATTTTTCCTGGAAGCTCAGAAAACCAGCCGACAACGGAATCGACAATATTGCCGATTTTAGCCGGGATGCTTTCAATTGCCGGGATAACAGTTCCAGCCCACCAGCTTTTAAAATCGCCCCATTTTTTTACAACGGTTGATTTGATTTTGTCCCAGTTTTGATAAACAGCGATTCCAACATCAGTCAACGCGCCGATAAGCAAACCAATCAGCGCACCGGCAGCCGTGCCGATCGGGCCTCCAAGAGAGCCGATAATAGCACCAACGGCAGCGCCAGCCATTGTAGAACCAGTAGGAATCAGCAAGCTGTTTAGAATGTTCAAGCCGTTTGTTAAAGCGTCATAAACGCCAGTCACAAACATTGCAACACCGGCCACTACGCCAGCGACAGCTGCGCCAATTAACGCACCGCCCATCTTACCGCCAGCCGCAGCAATTGCTTGAGCAACCGAACTGTCTGCAAAAGAGGTCATGATAAACTCTGCTATCTTCGAGCCGAGCAGTGCCGCGCCGCCAACAAACGTAATAGCGCCAACTAGAATCTCCGCAAAGTTAATAGCATTCAGCTTGTCCTCAATAGCTTTCTTGATGCCATCGAACATCAGGAAAAATCCAATGCCTATCAGAATGCCACCGGCGACCATGCCTTTTAAAATGCCGATTTTTTTGATTGCGTCGACAAGGTCTGCAATAAAGGTAGTCAGCTTCCACAAAGCAAGCGCAGCAGCAACAGCGCCGATAATCGGAAGCATCCCTCTGATTTTTTCCTTGATGCTATCAATCTGCTTTGCAAACTCTTCGTTGTACTGCTTGAACATATCGTAGCCGGACAGGTCTACATCACCTAAGATGTTGCCAGCAGCGCCAGCACCAGAGCCGGAGCCACCGGAAGAATCAGCGTTCTTCTGGATGACGTTCAGTTCATCAAAGCCCATGATGTAGTTCTTGAACGCCTTTGCAGCCTTGCCGGTCGCTTTGGTGGTATTGTCCATCGCATCCGTAACGCCACCAACAGCATCGCTTGCGCTACTGAAATCCGGGAACTCCACCTTCACACCCATCAAGGATGCAATGCCGGTGACCAGTTCCTTGACCAGTTCAACGGCAGCAATCAGCGGGGGAAGAATGAATTTCAGAGCAGGGTAGAGAAGAGAGCCAACGGCACGAGCCAGACTGTTCAGCTGTGCTTGCAAGATACGAATCATGTTTGCAGGGCTGGACAGAGTGCGGGCGAAATCGCCCTGTGCATCTGTGGTCTGCTTCATGATGGCAATGTACCGCAGAACAGCCTTGTCAGCCTGAGACAGGGAAGAGACGCTCTGCGAATAGCCAAGATTGAGCAATTCCTGCTGCAACCGCGCGTTAGAAATATCAACACCAAGACGGCGAATAGGCTCAAGTTCACCGGAGATAGCAGCCTGAATCTTCGTGAAGGATTCTGCAACAGGGATATTCTTCAAGGAAGCAAGGTCATAACCAAGCTGCGTCAGGTTTTTCGACAACACATACGCCTTGTCGCTTGCCATGCCAAACGAAGTGGTCAGACCTTGAATCGTTGCCATGTTGTTCATGGCTTCGGTGGGGTCGATGCCAAGCAGGGTCTCCATCTTGTTGATGAACGTGCTTGCTTCACCGGTCAGCCCCTTCATGGACACGCCAAACAGGTTCGCCGCTTCGTAGTAACTGTTGAACTTTTCCGCTGCGTTGCCAAGATAGGTTGCAATGGCTTTCAGCGAGACCAGCTTTACCACGTTCCGCATGAAACCATTTAGCTGATTGGACAGGCTTAAATAGCTTTTGGCTGATTTACTGCTTGCCTTTGTAGCACCGTCCGTTGCCGCAATGACCTTTTGGATGTTGGAGGGTAACTTTGCAAACGAATTTCCTACTGTTTCAATTTTGGAAGCAAGCGGGTCAAGGGCATCTGTGATTTTCTTGCACGAAGTAGCAAAATCGTCTAGCGTCTTTGAATCCAACTTGCTACTAAAATCCGGGATTTTGGCAATAGAATTAAGTGCGCTGCTTACGCTTCTAAGGCTAGCGGCATCAACTTTGGAAAGCGGAGACAAGCCGTTTTGTAGGCTATTCATTTTGCCTTTCAGCCCAGAAAGGTCAATGCCTTTCAAATCGACCGAAGAAATCCTAGTTAATGCGCTTGCAACCGAACGGATACCCTTTGCGCTTTCGGACAGATTTACATTGGAAATCCTGTCCATAAAATCATTGATTCGGCTAAGCCCGTCCATGCCGGACGAAGCAGACTTCAACGCAGAGATAGACTTCGTTAAAGTATCAAGGCTTGTGCAGACCTTGCCAACGCTACCCTTTGTTCGCAGATTGGAAATAGCGGTAGTAAGCTTGTCAATGTTAAGCTCTGCACCCTGCGATTCCGCAGAAATCTCTACGGATAAGCTAGTAATATCAACATCAGCCATTGCTACCACCGTCCTTCTGATTCATCATAGAGAACATCGCCCTCTTGATGCGTTCTTGCGCTTCCAATGCGCGTTGGTATTCGTACTCGTCCTGCTCTTTCTGGGTGAGAGGAATCGGTCTATCCATGTATTTGATAGGGCTAGACCCTTTCTTGCGGAACATATTGCCAACCGTAGAGGAAAGCGCGGATGCTGTGTAGAAACCATTTCTCCACGCTTCAACGTTGGCTCTGCGGGCGCGTAGTTCTTCCGCGTCCCGGTAGACCTTTGCCAGCCAAACATCACCGTACCAGAACTGGTCGTAGGTCATGCCAATAGAGATGTAATAGGCTTCTACATCGTGGAACAGCTTAGACACAGAGAATGGCTCTGTGTGGCTGTCCGATTCCTGAGACTGTGAGGTTACACAATCTCCCACGTTGCGTTTTTTGCGGTCTTGTCCTCTTCATCGGTGGCAACCAGAGCCTTGATGGAATCCGCGTACATCTCCATCAGAGCAGCCATCAGACCTTCCTTGTCCTCGATGTGCGCAAGCATATCATCGACCAGCTTGCGCTTGATGCCCTTGTTGCGGGCAAGGAACGCGCCATAAAACAGAGCAGAGGTGTTCTTGATGGGGTTGATGCCGTTGGAGAACTCGTAAATCTGGAAGCCGTTGCGCTCAGTGGCTTCGGCACTCTCGCGGGTGAAAGTCAGCTCGTAAGTGTTCTTGCCATCGGGGGAATGAAAGTTGATAACCTTAGCAGCCATAATAAATGCTCTCCTTTATAAATAGGGGCAGAACCAAATCCAATGTTCAGTTCTGCCCGGTTTGATTGATTTGTTTTTTTGCGGTTTACATGCCGGTGAGGGTCAGTTTCTCGCTGAAACTCGGGGTGGAGTGGAAAATGCAATTGATGGTCATTTCCACAACCTCGTCCACGCCAAAGCCGGACAGACCAACCTGATGCATACCCTGCCAAGTGAAGCCGGAGCCGTCCTGCATCTTCAGAGCGTAGTACTTGTCTGTGTTGGATTCCGAAGTTTCATCGTAACCGGCATCTTTGACCTTCTTGTAGTCATCCTTGTTGTAGTTTGCAGTAAAGGCTTTAGTATCAGCCTGAATAATGCCGAAAATCTGTTTCTGCATACCATCAGACAGGGTGGTTGCATCCAGAAGGTTCGGGTCGGAGATCAGGTCGGGCACATCCTTGATGTCGCACAGCTTCGTCAGAGCAGTTGCGCTTTCGCCACAGTAAAGGGTAGTGTTCAGACCGGAGATAGCAGTACTCATAGAATGTTTACCTCCTTAGTTTCGGTAAATCATTCCGTCCTCCCCGATTGTTGCCCCGTAGCTGCACTCAATCCGGTAGACGGAATTGTTATACAGCCCATTCAACGGGGCAAACGACTTGCGATGAAAGTTAAGTGATTCAAGGACAGAATCCACAATTCCTGTGATAGAACGTGCTTCTGCAATTCGCCCTGTCTCCTTGTTGGAGTAGACACGCACTCGCAGGGAAACGGCGGCGTACTTGCTGTGCCGGGCAGAATCAATGTGCACAGGAAGGTTGCTATTTTCCTCTATCTGCACACACGGAAACTTTTTGACGTTGCTGTCGTTGATTTCGCCAGTAACGAAGATGCCGGGGACTTGCTTTCGCAGCTCCTTAGCGATGACCGTAAAGATAGGATTGAAACAATCAATCAACTACTCCAAACCTCCCTCCACGTTGCTTCGACCTGAGAAGCCATCTCTTCAACAGCACCCCACATAGCCATAGCTGCATCGTTACCACTGGTGTAGTTTAGCTGACCTTTGCCGTCTACCTCTTTGACGGGCGTACCGGCATTTCCAGATTCACCGTAGTAGTACCAGCGCTTGTGTTTGCCGTTTTCCTTGCCGTATGTGCCATGCTCGCCAATGTTGTCAGGCAAAGGAAGCGGGCCGACCGTTCCGGCAGCACCCCAGCCCTGATGTGTAACGCCTGTGCCGAACTCAATAAACGCAACCGCTTGCCCCTTCGCTAAGATGGTACAAGAAGAGCCGTTTTGACTGACTTCGCAATCAACATCGTTTTCGCCAGCATATTGGGCGTTAGCAAAACGGATTTTGGCAACAGCAAGACCTTTATCGGCAAGCGCCTTTGCGAACAATTGCGCCTTTTGGTTCAGGGTGGTCTTGTACTCCTGTATCTGACGTTCCGCATCACGAAGTCCGGCATCACTCAACCTCACTTTAATTTTCACTTGCAGCCACCTCTTTCAGTGCATACAGCGTGTCTGTGATATGCTCTGCGACCTTGACCACAATGTAGTTGTAAGGCATGTCTGGTTTTATTCCGAACCAGACGTGGCTTCCCTCGCAAAGCGAGTTGTTATTGCTTTTGCTGGAAGAACCCAAGATGTCCCTTGATGCCAACTTTGAATACCCGACAAGAAACCAGTTCCTTCGTTTCTTTCTTGGCGTGCTGACAACGTAGCTGTAATCCGTGAACGCACCGAAAGGGCTTGCTTCCGCAGAACCAGTAGGCGGGCTGACGTTCAGCATAAGCTTTGCGGGGTCACTCCACGTCTGCGATGTCTCGCCAGTCTCGTTTCCCCACTCGTCCACAACATGCGTTTTCTCTCCGACCGGGTTTGAATACCACAGCGGGCGTTTATCAAGCGGGCTACCATTGAACATCAGCTGATAACACCTACTCTCGGAACCACTTCATTTAGCAGGGACTGCGCCACATCGGACGATTCCCACACACGAGTGATACCATTGTTGGTATAGCTCGTCTGTCCATTTGCGCCGATGTGGTTGTACAGTTCCGCTGCAATGCGTATCTGCAACGACTGATACTGCAAGGGCAGCTCGTCCGGTCTGTTGCCGAAGGGGTAGCCCTGCGCAAATATCTTGTCTTTGGCGAAATCAAGCAGCAGGTCGAAGAGTGGGTAGTCCTCGTCCGTGACTTCACGGTCAAGTGCAGGAGCAATGTACTGCCCCAGCTTGACTGCCGCTTCAGAATACTGGTCTCCCATGCTGCTTTCCTCCTTTCGCCTTAGTAAGCCTTGATGCAGTACACAGCGTCCATGCGCTCAAAGGACGGCAGGACGATTTCGGAGACGTAGATGTTGGTATTGACGGGATGCACGGTCTGCTCGGTGGTAACAGCAACGCCAGTGTTCACAACGGAAACCTGTGCGTTGGAGATGCCAGCCATCAGGTCGGCTTCCTCAGGAGTGGCAACATAGTACATATTGCCCAGAGAGCCAGAAGGAGCCAGAACGACATAGCCATCAGGCAGATACTTCTCAGCAGCGGAAGTCTCCTCCGGCTTGAACATCTTGTCGTACAGATGGATGCGAATGCCGGATGCACTTTCGACAACAGAACGCGCTTCGGAATCAACAAGCACAGCGGTGGCGGTCTTCATAACCGTCAGGAACCGGTTCTTGATTTCATCCGCAGCAATCATCTTGTGGAAAGTGTTGGTGTTCATGTAGGCATCGGTGATAATCTCACCAGTGTTTGCCAGCACGGTGTTTGCGGCAGTAGCCATCGTGGCAATGGGGGTTGCAGTAGTAGGAGCATCCCACTTCTCCTTGGTAGTCAGAGCCTTGTAATTGGACTGCTGCCAAGTGCCGTCAGGGTCGTAATCGTAGACGTAACTCACGCCGTTGGATTCGATGGAGATGCCGGGCTTGCCAGTCTTGGGAGCCAGAAGCTGCCACACCATTCGCTCGGGCACAATGCGAGCACCGGTGATAAGCTGTGCGGTATCATCGTAGACACGATTAATAACGTCTGCCGCAAACTCCTGATTAGTAGCCAGAACAGAGATAATCTTGCGGCGGTCTTCCTCGTCAATGTGAGTGCCCTCACGGAAAAACGGCATATTGGTCTCGGTCATCTTGATGCCCTGACGAGTACGGAACGTAGCCTTAGTGTCGAACACGCTAGGCTTCAGCGAAACGCCAACACCCTTGTGGCCACGCAGCCACTTCAGTTCCATGCTGACCTTCTTACGGGCAGGGAACAGAGCATCAGAAGCATAGGGCTGCGCATTGGTCGGGTCGTTCGTCCAATAGGCGGCAATCGCAGCGGGGGAGAAGATTTCATTCAGATTCAGTGCCATAATTTAGTCCTCCTTACTCGCTCTTTGCGCCAACATCAGTACGGCAGAAAACGGCAGGAACAGCCTTTTTCAGAGCGGCAATATCGTTTGCAGAATAGGTAAAGCCGGACAGCTTTGCCTTATCCACATCAATAACGCCCTGAATCAGCAGTGCGCCATTGGGGTTGACGGCGGGGTCAACGGTGTGCAGCAGAATGCCAATGGCATCGGTAGCTGCGTCAGCAGCGCTAGTGCCAGTAGTGGCAGCAGCTTTCAGACCAGTCTTTGCCATGGGATAACCAGCCGGAACGGCATTGGTTTCCTTGACGGTAAAGGGAATGGCAACGTAAGTATCAGCAGCCAGAATAGTGCTTTCAGGAGCCGATACCGGAGTATTGGTGTACTTCATGTTTTCCTCCTTAATGGAAAGCAGTCATTGCGTCACTCGATGCCTTGTTTACGTCTGCACGCTCCTTCGCAAAGCGTTTAGCAAAGGAAACACCTGCGCTATCTGCGCCGTCACCATTGCCATCCGCACCCGGAGGCGTGGGCATATCCTTCAGCAGAGAAGCCTTGTATGCGGTGTCATGGGCGGTCATAAACTCCGACTGGAACTTAAACACCTTGTCCATGTCACCGTCAGCCAGTGCAGATGCAGCCTTGCCAGCCAGTTCAGCGTCATAACCCTGTGCAACGAACTTTTCACGGTAGGATGCAAGGGTCTTTTCCTTGACGAGGTTCTCTTTGTCGGCAGTCAGGGCTTCAATCTGTTTCTGCATCTCTGCCAGCTTGTCAGCCTGTTCCTGTGCGGCATTCTCGTCATCGGTACGCTTTGCCTTGAGCTGCTTTTTGTACTCAGCAGCTTCGCCGTTGGCTTTCGTCACGGCGTTGCGCAGCTTCTCAACCTCTGCGTTAGGGTCTGCAACCTTTTCAAGCGCAGAAATGATTTCATCGGCGGTCATGCCCTCTTTGTAGGCATCACCAAGCAACACATTGAGTTTCATATCGTTAATTTCCTCCTGCGTTTTTTTACCGTTGCTTCCCTGCAACGCTGCGAAATTTGTATCCCGGCTTCCCTGCCGGAATATGCAAAGGCAAAAGCCTTTACTTCCATTCATCAACGATTTCCCAATCGTCACACGCCATATTTTCCATGGTGTACAAAATATCTTCCGAATCAACAAGATTTACAATCTTGCCATCGTAACAGTGCATTTCGACATAAGGCTCTTTAGGGTCTTTAGTCCCCAAGCACCAATAACCAGTCCAATGATGACGCTTGATTTTACGACCTCGTTTAAGAGAAAACAAAGCGCTTGCAAAATTCATTTTTCCCCTCCGTTCTTTTCGCCGGCCTGTTCGTTCAACATTTTGTTAGCGTCAACAATATGGTCTACAGGCTGTTCCTGCGGCTTCAGTGCTTTCCCATCCTCGCCCAGTTTGCCAGAAGCAATCAGGAAGGGCTTGCTCATCTCATAAGCAGCCTGCGGGTCAGGGAACAGACCGGGTGTGGTGAACGCCAACTGCGGGTCAATCGGCTGTTGAATCATCTGTGCAAAAATCTGAACCTTGCTCTGCTGGTTGTCGTACTGACGGCGGGGCAGTTTGATGTTGATGTCACTTGCCATCAGCTTAGAACCAGCCGTGTCACGCAGGATTTTCAGCATCACAGACAGGCTCTGGCGTTCAGCGTACTTGAACATATTCTCGTACTGCTGCGCTCTTGCTTCGGTGTGATTCCAGCCGTTGCGGACGATAACTGCACCCACGTTGTCAGACGTTGCATTCTCGCTGCCAGTGGCACTAGGCATGGCAGTCAGACTGCGGTACACGTTCAGCATGGAATCAAGCAAGGTCTGGCTCTGCTGCTGGTCAAGTTCATTTGCAATCTGTGAGACAGAAGCGGGCAGACCAGAGGTGGATTTCAGGCACATTGCGCCAAGCTCTTTTACTTGGTCGAGAGCATCCTTGTCCACAAGGCAATTTGTGAACACCATGATGGACTGGATGAACTGCGCTACACCGTCCAGACGGTTGCTTTCAAGGTCGTTAATGGCATCCAAAACAGGAATAGCCGGTTCAAACAGACCCATGCGCTCCGGGTTGAGCTTGTATTCGACCATCGGCAACATTCCGAGAGAATGGTTCTCAGATTTCGTAACCTTGCCGTTGTCGATTTCAAAGTACTGGTTTGGCGTATACACACAAATTAGGTCATTCAAGTCGTTCTGATAATTGCGTGGGATGTGCAGCACGTTGGCAATGGGCTTGTGCCCGATGCCGGAGTTGTAAATCACATACGCCATGTCCGGGTCGGGAACGTCCACCAGCAGGGGTGTTTCGTCCGGGTAGTTGCCTCCATACCCCTTGTCAGGAAGAACGATGCGGTATCCCTGTCCGCACTCCAACATCCACTGCCAGAGCCGCCGATCAAGCGCGTCCTTGCCCTCATACTGCAAAGCGTTAGACAGGCGGGCGATTTCCTCGCCGTCACCTGTTGCCGTTTCAGACCGCACATAAGAGCAAGGAGTGCCGCTCATATAGCCTGTGTAAAAGCCCACGCACTCGTTGGCGTGGTTCTCTACAATGCGGTTCGTGATTTCAGCGTGGTATTCCTTCGTGCGGAGGAGAACAGGCTGACTGCCCAAGTAGTAGTTGTGCAGGAAGCGAATCTCATTCTTGTTTAGCAGATGAATAGGCTCCGCCTTGCCCATAACCACTTTCAGCACGTTCGTCTGATTGATTTCCGTCTCCGGCGTTTCAATCGGTCTGCGTCCGGTCAGCGGATTATTCAAAAAGCCGTCAACTACAATCTGATACTCAGCCATGTGTTCCTCCTTCCTGACAAAATAAAAAGCGCAGCAAGACAAACCTGTTAAGGTCTATCTCACTGCGCTTACAACTGCGCTTCAAAAGCTATTCAGTTCTTGAACTTCGGCACGGAGACCCACGTTTCTTTTGGAAGATTGGAATCTCCAATTGTAATCCAATGGCAAAGGGGACACAGAAGAGAGAACTTGCCTTCCACTTCGCCAAGATAACGTCCGCAATCACACGGATTGCCGTTTGCGTCTTTTCGAGGACGCTTGCATCTGACTTTTGCTACCATCTGTGCTCCTTTCGTTGAATTTCTGGAAACAGGCTGTTGAGCACAGACCTGTCGGAAGCTACTGGGAAACTATTCGCACTTCCAGCCGTGCTATTCTTCGCCCGAAGAAAGCCATTGCAGCCTTTACATTCAGTTGTCGGACAGATGTAAACGGGTAAGCTGCAATTTTGGTGCTGCATAATGGATTTGAACCAATGTATGTCCGGTTATGAGCCGGATGCTCTAGCCTGACTGAGCTAATGCAACATAAAAACCCGGCTTGATTGGTTAACCGCTGCTCTTTGCAATGTCATGCCTAACCATTGCATCGAGAGCCGGGAGTAGCGGTGGAGGATTCAAAGAATAGAAAGCCAAGCAAAGAAGATGGTTGTGCTGCGTAACGGAATCGAACCGTTGCTTGCCAGCCGTGGGGGAGACAGGCTGGCATTCCCCTAACAATTGGAAACGCAACATATAAAGCCCGGTGAAGGTGAAAGAGTGAGAAAACCTCCACCGGTGAAAGGAGGAATATGCTTGTTGACACACACGCGAGTAAAATGACAAAACCCCGCGTGTAAGCTATTCCTTTAAGGGAAGCTGCAAAACTTCCTGTGTACATTATAAGCCTTGTCAAGTGGTGAAATCAAATAAATAGACCCAGCGAACACAATATATTGTGTTTTTAATCAAAAAGGCCTCTTGACAGGCTCAATTTTACTGATTCCATTGTACAGTTCATCGGCAAGCTGTGCCAAGCTATCCGGTGCGTCATCGTGCGGGACTTTGCCAAGCTGCGTGAACATCGTCACCTGTTCCATGAACGCCTTGTACTCTTTCGACTGGTGCTTCTCGTCAAGGAAGTAGAACCGTTTGATGTCCGGTGCATACTGGATGATTCTGGACAGCTTGCTTTGCCCACTGGGCGCACGCTGGCTACGAACAGAGCAGTGGTAGCCCTGCTGCCGAAGCTGGCTGTCCACCACGTCACAGTATTCGTCACCGCCGTTGTTGGCTTCGCCGCGCACCACGTTGATTTTATGCTGGATGATTTTGCCGACAACCTCCGGTCTGGTCACGGTCTTGTCACCGTTATTGAACACGAGGTCGGGAATGAACACGGCATCTCCGTACACATAGGCAATAGGACAAGCGGTGAAGTCGCCGCCACCCCATGCAATATCCATGACCATCAGCTTGCGATCAGGCTCACCGTCAGGCAGAACGCCGTTGAAATACCGCAGTTCATCGGCAGAGAAGAGCAGACCTTCGCGCTCAACAGGCTGGTTCATGTACAGTGCTTTCCAACTCATTTCATCCATGACCTCTCGCTGTTTACGGAGCGTTTCGGTACTGTATCCAACACCGTAGTCATAATCGAAGTTCGATTCGTCCCTCTCGTCCATTGCTGGCATAACAATGAATCTGTTCCTGTCTGAATCGCCGTAATTTTGCTCCAATCTGCCGATAACATCATGGACAGACCAGCGCGTGGCAATATGCAACTCCTTGCATTTGTTACCGATTTTACGCTGTCTAAGGTCGGTGGTGTATGTTTCCCAAAGCTTATCAAGGCGGGGCTTAGAAAGCGCAACTTCAATGCCGGACACAAGGTCATCGCAGTAAAGAAGAGTAGATGCACGATACAAACCGGCATTGCCAGTGCCAATAGACGTAAATTCCAGCGTTTCAAAACGCTTTCTCTTGCCCAAGTCAATGCGGCAATCCTTTGCGTTTGTGTTCGACACGGTAACGTCCGGGAAAACATCGTTCCACAGGTATTCTCCGTCTTTGTCGAATATACGCAAACACTCGTCATAAACGCCACGCACAAAGCTGTTTGAGTGAGAGCCGGTGAGCATAGGTTCGTCAGGGTTTCTGCCAGCAAGCCATGTCAAATAGAAAATAGCCAAAGCCGTCTTGCCGCAACCGGGGGGCATCGAGATTGCCAGCAAGTCCAGCCTATCATCTGCAAGGTCTTGCAAGGCATTCGCAACGGTCTTTAGCACCTTTCTTCTCGGCTGATAAAACTTTTTCTCCGGCGCACGATTCCATTCAAGGTAGATGCAATAGCTATCGAACACATCTTTTGCTTCAAACAGGTACGTCCGGCTGATAATGTCATAGACCTTCGCCACGTCCTCGCCTGTTTTCATCTTGCCCATCATGGCTGCACAGACAGAGCGCAGCTCACCAGAGTATTTGTAGGCATCGAACCGCTTGTCTTGCGGCAGGGCATCTCTCAGGTTTACGACCGCCTGAAACCAGTCCTCGTAGACCTGTGCTTCTGTCGGATTCTGCTTTGCATACGCTTTGATGCTGTCAATAATAGCGATACACTGCTTTGGCTGCATAAAAAAAATAGGCACCCCCTACCTGAAAATGTAAAGAGTGCCTACAACTGCACAAAAATCAAATATTCGGTTTTATAATGCTGTTTCAGAAAGATTATTTACGAAGAAGCGTTATAACGTGTCATAAGCGTGTTTCCATTGATAATTGTTCAATAATTTTAAGCATCTTGTAAATCGCTTCGAGATTATCCATATTGTCCTCTTATCCAAATATGTGCGGTAACCACGCTGTCAAAATACAAGTCAGAACGCCTGTCACAGCGCCAAACAGAAAGCCAAGAAGCCGTTCTTTCCACCGTTCTATGCGTTCCAGTTTCTCAATGTTCTTATAGTTCTTTGCACGTTCCAGCAACCAAAACCCTGTGTGATGCTTGTCTCCCCATCGTATCAGGCCATCGTTGGCAAGAGATTCAAGGACTATTTGTGCTCTGAAATCTAGCTTGCTTTGAAGAACCTTAACCGAATAGAACCCGTTCTCCATGTCAGGCTCGTATGCGTTCAGCGTGTCAATCAGGCGCTTCATGTTGTCTGTGAGAATCATAAAAAACACCTCAGTATGATTGCAGCAACAAGCAAGCCAAAAAACAAGCCGACCATAAACGCCACCCAAAAGTGCCAATCTCGTTCATACTTGCTCATAAGCTACTCCTTTCACCTATTCTGTTCAGCAATCCGATACCACGTCTGGCGGGTCACGCCAAGCTGGCGGGCGGTATCATTCTTTGTATAATGTCGGCTCACGCTTTCCATCACATCCAAGCTTCATAATGTAATCAAGATATTGTTTTCCCATCGTGCTATCTTCGCAAATGCTGGCATACATAGCCAGCTGGATATTTTGCCCTAAGTTTGATTCGGTCGGCTTAATAGTCAGCCCTTCGTTTTCAAAAACGAGAATAGAGTTCGCCAATTTGCATCCTTCGACAAAAGCGAATAGTTCCTCGTATTTCTTGAAGTCAAAAATAGAGCGAAGCTTAGTCGTTCCGTCAGGCACAATCAAGTTGCCGCCATGAATATTTTCTAGTTTTTCAGTTAAATCCATCTTTTGTTTCTTATTCATATTGATGTTCCTCCAAAAGAATGGTATACTGTAACTACACCATTCTTTTTCCTGTTTTGATGAAGTTGGTGTACTCTTAGCGGTGGCTTGTGGTTGGGCTGCCGCTATTTTTATTTGCGTATCTTTCGACACGCTCATACCAAGTTGATTTCCCAATGCCAAGCTGCTTGCAGCACTCTTTTACAGTGATTTCGCCTTTTTGCTGTTGTTCTAATAGGTTTTCAAACAGCTGCTCGTCAACTTGCTTTTCCTGTCTGCCAAAGCTACGGCCTGTTCTAGCGGACACTCGCTTGCCGTCAACAATGGGCATGGCTGCTATGCCCTCTGCCTGACGTTGCTTGGTTTTCTTGCGTTCCTGTTCAGCTACTGCGCCAAGAACCTCAATAAGGATATTGTTTACCATTTCCAGCACCCACGTCTGGTCTTGGAAGTCAATAAGCGTGGTCGGAATGTCGAGAATGCGAACAATCACGCCTTTTTCTTTGAACCATTGAAGTTCTCGCTTCATTTCGTCTTTGTCACGTCCGAATCGGTCAAATTCCTTAACTATGACTTCATCCCCAGCCTTGACAGTCTCTTTCAATCGTTTATATTGCGGGCGGTCAAAGCTACTGCCTGTCATTTTATCGCAAAATACATTCTCGTCCGGGATGTCGAACCGATCTCGTGCGATTTTAAGTTGTCTTGCAAGATTTTGTTCTTTGCTTGACACTCTCGCCAAGAAATAACGCATTGCAATCACCTGTTACTTGTCAATTTTAATTTTGTAAGAGTATTCATCCAGTTCTTTCGTGGTTTTCGGCCTGAGAATGACTTCGTAATCCAGCGCTTCTGCAAATTCGCATAATTTTTTAACAGACATATTGTTGCCCTTCAAACGTTCGCCAACACCAGAAGCAGATTTGTAGCCCATATCGTTAGCGAGAACTTCCATCGTTTTGGGTGGGCGGCTCTTAATCATAATGTCTTTAATAATTTCGGTGACGGTCATTTTAATTTCCCCTTTCTTGTCGCGGCTCTTTTTCTGTATCCATGTTACCATGTTTTCATGGAAATGTCAAGCGTTTGTTTTTGTATATTATATAAATATACTCTAGTATGTATTTATACATACTAGAGTAGTATAATGGTGTTTACTTAGTTAATCACAATCAGGTAGAAAATTTTCTATAATAAGGAGTAATTCTGCCAAGCTTCATTTCCGTAAAACTTTGGGTCTTGACAAGCATATTTTCACGCTTTATACTTATTCCAGCGAAAGCGAGGTGATAGGCTTGGCAAGACGAGCAGAAACCTCGGAACGTGATAAGCTGCGCATGATAAGCACCCGGCTCACAGAGAGCCAGATCGCGAGCATGGAGAGCAGCGCAAAGGCATTGGGCATCTCAAAGGTCGATGTTATCCGCATGGGTATCGAGTGGGTGGCATCCTACGTTGAGAACATCAAGGCATAAAAAAATAAGCTACCAGCTGCACCGACCAAAGTTACACTGATAGCTTATCCACATCACGAAACGAGAACCTGCAACCACCAAGGGGGCAGTCTCCCTTTTCGGAATCTATTATACCAAAAAGGGCTGCTCTCCGCAAGAGTTAGGAGCAAAAAACATGAACTTTCCCACGACAACCGAAGAATTTCTGAAAACCCTCGCACACGGCAAAGAGCCGACCAGCGAGGACAGGGAGTACGCAGAAGCGCTGGGTAAACTGTCCGAACTGAATTACCGGGCTGGGTACGAAGCGGGAGCAGCCAATAAGAACGACAAAATCTGATGTCAACACTAGCGAACACAATATCTAGTGTATTTTACCTTGACATTCAGATATTTTGTAGTTACACTTATTGCACAGCAAAACGAAAGGGGGTGAATATGTATGAGTAGTCCTTACGCAGAGCGTTACGGTCACACCGTTACTATCAGCGTAACGGAGCGACAGTTTGCCAGCTTGCAGGAATACTGCATCAAGAACCGGGTGTCCATCTCTGCTGCGTTCCGTGAAGCGTTCTTTACGCTGCATCCGATGGATTCTACCAACGAAAACGAAAAATGATACGCTCGCTAAAGTTTGGCGACCACAGCGAACGTATCATGTAAACCCTGAGAGAAGCATTCTCTCGCCGTTATTATAGCAGAAAATCGCTTCTCTCACAAGTGAAAAGGAGCTTTTTAATGCAACTTTCTTTGTCTGAGAACATCAAAATCTTTAACAACGCCGAGTTTGGCGAAATCCGCGTCATGCTCATTGACGATGACCCTTGGTTTGTTGGCAAGGACATTGCGGTGGCTTTAGGCTACAATAACCCGCAGAAAGCCATCCGTGACCACGTTGATGAACAGGACAGAGGGGTGAACGAAATGGACACCCCCGGTGGTAAGCAGCCTATTATCATTATTAACGAATCCGGCTTGTACAGTCTGATTTTCAGCAGCAAGCTGGAAAGCGCACAGAGGTTCAAGCATTGGGTCACTCACGAAGTCTTGCCGTCCATCCGCAAGCATGGAATGTACATGACCGACAACCTGTTGGAGACGGCTATTGCCAACCCAGACTTCGTGATCGGGCTGATTCAGAACATGAAAGCCGAAAAGGAAAAGAGCGCAGCGTTACAGATGCAGAACAAGCAGCTCTGCGAGAAGAACGAAGAGATGCAGCCTAAAGCAGACTACTTCGACGACCTCGTGGCGTGGAACGTGTCTACCAACTTCCGCTCTACCGCAAAGGAACTGCGCATTCCTGAACGCTTGTTCATCAAGATGCTTATTTCTGACGGTTACATCTACCGTGACAAGAGCAAGGGCATCCTGCCAAAAGCGGGCAAGGGTGACGGTCTGTTTGCGGTAAAGGAATACTGCAACCAGAAGAACAAGCACGGTGGCGTACAGACCAGAGTAACGCCGAAAGGCCGTGAGACGTTCCGTCTGCTTTATGCAAGCATCCGTAGAAACGGATAATTGAGGTTTTTCTGAAAAATCCGAAAAACTCACACGGTGAACATTTTTGTTCTCCGTGAAATAGTCCAACAGAAAAGCCAGTGGTTAGAGAACATCTAGCCGCTGGCTTTTTGTGTTACATTTGAATTGCTACGATTTCCCACGAAGAATAATTGGAAAGCCCAGAATAGGGGTGGATTTCAAAGTTCTTCGTCTCTCCCGGTTGGATATCCAAGACATAATCAATATCTCCGCACACGGGAACTTCTTCTCCGCTCTCATCTTTCATCTTATACAGAACGATGACCTTTGCATTTGTCTTGTATGCGCTGTTGTTAGTCACTTTTCCGGTGAATCTTGTCTCATAGCCACTACCACGCTTTGAAGTATTGGTAACAGCCAATTCACCTGCTCTTAAAACTTCTTTTCCTGCACTCGGCTGATAGTTATAGTCCTGAGCCGAAACAGCCATTTCGATACCGGCAGGGATAGTACCGTCATACTCGTATGTGAAGTATCCGGCATACCAGTAGGAATCATCTTCCGCAACCCAGTCCAGATATTCATCGTCTGTTTTAATCACAGAGCCATCCTCTGCAACAACTGCGATTTCAATATGGGGAAACCAGACCGCAAGATTTTTGTTCGTATTCTCGATTTCAAGCGCATAAGAAATATAAATCGTGCTACCGTCACGCCACGCATAAGACCCATGATTCTTAATGCCCAACGGTTCATACTGCGTTGCATTAGTCTGCTCAAGTTCAATAAGGCCAGACCATTCGTCAGGCTTTTTTGCAGCAATTGCACTGATAGGCATGGTAAAAATCAAAGCGGCAACAAGAATTGCTGAAGCAAACTTCTTCATCTTTACGTCCACTCCTTATTCGTCCACAAGGTCTGCGTACTTGACTTCAATGCGGGGCAGTTCATCGGTGGTGCTGGTCAATGCTCTGGTGATTTTTTCAAGCCCAGTGAACTCACCATAGACGGTAATAATATCATCGTCCAGAATCTTCACAGCATCGCCGCCACGCTTATCCAGCATATAATACTCGTCATCAGCATAGAATCCATATCCGCTGTTGTCCGTGTAGGTTCTCCATGCTTTCTCGCTGCCGGAGAAGTTTGCGTCAATAATCTGCGAGACCTTTACTTTGACTACAATCTTAGCCCCTTCATACTTTTCAGGATAACGGCACAGCTCCTTATAATCCACAGTCTGGCACTCTGCCTTGTAATCGTCCTCGCTGATTTCAGGCACAACAGATGCAACAGAAGAAGCAGTGGATGCACTTGCCTTGTCAGATGTAGCGTCTTTGTAGCCCTCCTCAAAGCCCTTTTTGCCACTATCGCTAGAGCCACCAATAGCAGACAAGACAATCAAAACAATGATGGCGATGAACCACCAGCGCTTGTAGATGGGCGGCTTGTTTTTACCGCCGCATTGAGGGCAGACCTTTGCGCTTGCAGCAATCTCTGCGCCACAGTGCTTGCACGTTGTCATTTTGCTTTTAGACATTGTAGATTCCTCCATTTTCTATTTATATGGCACTTGCAATGCCATGCATCATAAGATATGCGCCACAAGCCATAACAGCCACCGCAATGATTATGCCCCATATTGAAGCGGCAATCTTTTCGTTCTTTTCTCTCTTTTCTTTGTTCTTGTCATTCTTTTGGTTCATTACAGATTCCTCCCTTTCAAGGCTTGTAAGGCAAGTATAGCACAGAACGCAGACCCTTTGTAGGGGTCTTTTTGTTTTTGCGGCGGAATTTTTGAAATTGACAATGGGGGTGTGGGTATTTTGCGCAGAAAAGAGGGGGTGGGCAGAAAGGGAAAACGCCTTTTTTGAATTTTTTCTACGCGAGGTGTCGACCGCCCCCACCCCCGGCTCTTCCCATATACCCCAGAGGTGGAGACCCCAGCCCCACCAGCGCACCAGAACGGCGCAGGAACCAGGACAGCCCCATACACTCCCCGACGCTGGACACGCTGCACCGGTCTGCACTCGATACCAGACAGGCCACGCGGGGTAGATCGGGATGGTAGCGGGGCTGGAGGGCGTTCAACGTGTCCGGCAAACTACACTTTTTCGGATACAAAATATTTTCCATGCAAACGTGTATAAGTGTTGCCTGTGCAACTTGACTTTTCCATGGATTCATGTATAATATAATCAGAACACGGAAACATGGAAACATGGAAACAAAATCAACCACAATACCGTTACAAAACAGGAGGAGAAAAACCATGAAACAGACCTATAAATGTAGTGACCTCTATACCGCCACATTTGAGGACGGCACGTTAATGACTGGCACGCTTGATCAGCTCTATGCAGCCCAGAACAACCGCAAAATGACTATCAAGCCCGTTGTGTGGCTCTGGTGCAGTGACAACGGCCTGTATATGGTAGACTACATCTTGGAGGGTGCAGGCTGGACGTTGGGCGTATTTGATACGCTGGCAAATGCAGAAAAGGCAGTTGCCGCATTTAACGCACAGCCCGCCGCAGATGTGGCAGCAATGCTCACCGCGGACGCTCTCAAGCTCTTTACCTGTGAGGTGCAGTGCAAGGCACTGGGCGACGATGGCAAACAATACGACGCTGTTTGGTGCCCCGATTGTGGACAAATTTATTATACCATCCCGGCAAAGGTTAAGGTGCTGGGCTACATCCCGCAGTGCAAGGAGGGTTAAATAATGATGGTATTTGATGCAAGCCAGTGGGCAGCCATCTGGTATGTGGGCGGCATGATTAGCGGCGCACTTGT
>ERZ1034897.484-NODE-484-length-19830-cov-4.864880_pt1 | contig 19830 bp, 19 predicted proteins | sample MGYA00520629_ERZ1034897 | MGnify/ENA primary metagenome ERZ1034897 (study PRJEB33766, sample SAMN09781789) | gut metagenome | biome: gut microbiome | host: Homo sapiens | place: Madagascar | study: EMG produced TPA metagenomics assembly of the PRJNA485056 data set... | reverse complement strand
GTGTTGGTCGCGTCGGCAGCCGTGTGGCCAAGCGCATGCAGGCATTTGAAATGAACGTCATCGGTTACGACCCATACATCACCGAAGAACGCGCGCACCAGATTGGCATCGAGCTCGTCGATTTCGACACCCTGCTCGCGAAATCTGACTACATCACCATCCACACGCCGCTCACCAAAGAAACCCGCGACATGATCGATGCCGACGCCATCGCGAAAATGAAGGACGGCGTTCATCTCGTCAACTGCGCCCGCGGCGAATGCTTTGACAACATCGCCATCGCTGAAGCCATCAAGAGCGGAAAAGTTGCCGGCGCTGCCATCGACGTTTATCCAAACGAGCCGCTCACCCTCGACAATAACCCATACCTCGGCATGTTCAACGTTGTCCAGACCTCGCACCTCGGTGCTTCCACCGTTGAAGCTCAGGAAGGCGTCGCCGTCGACGTTGCTTACGGCGTCATCGATGCGCTCAGCGGCAAACCGGTCATGAACGCTGTCAACATGGCGCCAATTCCTAAGAGCGTCGCTGCCGTCATCCAGCCATATTTTGGCCTCGCTGAACGCATGGGCACCATCGCCATCTATCTCGCCAACGGCCCTGTCAAGGAAGTGGAGATCGAATACAGCGGCGAACTTTCCGGCACGGAAACCCAGCATCTGTCGACTGCTTTCCTTAAAGGTCTGCTGAATCCGATCCTGCAGGACAGCGTCAACTATGTCAACGCGCCAGGGCTCGCCAAAAAACGCAACATCGATGTGAAAGAATCGAAGAGCCACAAGAGCGGCTATTACACCACCGCCATCACTGCGCGCATCAAAACCTCCAACGGTGAACACGAGATCGCCGGCACCCTCTTCGACGGCAAGTTGCCAAAGATCGTGCAGATCGACCAGTACCGCGTCGACTTCACGCCGGAAGGCTATCTCCTTCTCGTGCCACACGTTGACCAGCCAAACATGATCGGTCAGATCGCCACCATCCTTGGCAAGGCGCAGATCAACATCAACGGCATGCAGGTTGGCAACACCACCGAATCTGGCACGAACATCATGGCCGTCGCTGTCAGCGAAGACATTCCAAACGACATCCTGCTGCAGATCTCCGGCATCGAAGGCATCCTCGATGTCAAGCTCATCCACTGCGAAGAATAAGAGGAGGCGCTATGACAAGAATCATCCTCGTTCGCCACGGCGAAACCACCTGGAACGTCGAAGGCCGCTACCAGGGCCAGGAAGATACGCCGCTTTCTGAGCGCGGATTGGAACAGGGCCGTCTGCTCGCAGAAGGGCTCAAAAATATTCCTCTCGACCGTGCCATTTCCAGCCCGCTCCAGCGCTCCTTTAAAACCTGTCAGTTCTGTGCCGATCTCCACGCTCTCAGCGTCAGCGCCGACGAGCGTCTCTCTGAGATCAACCACGGCAGCTGGGAAGGGCGTCTCGCCAGCGAGATCGCAGAAGCGTATCCGGAAGATTTTGCCCGCTGGCACAGCCAGCCGCATCTCGTGCAGATGCCCGACGGCGGTGAAAATCTTGACGACGTGCGCCGCCGCGTGCGCGCAGCGTTTGACGAATACGCGGAAAAATATCCCGACGAAACCATCCTCGTCGCTGCCCACGACGCCGTCAACAAAGCCGTCATCTGTGACCTCATGGGCATCGGCATGGACCATTTCTGGCAGATCAAGCAGGACAACACCTGCATCAACGTCCTTGAATATAATGAAGGAACCTGGCGCATCGTGCTGCTGAACTCCACCGCCCACATGGGCTATCTCTTCAGCGGCATCGAGCAGGCTGGGCTCTGAACCCGCGCGCTCCACGCACTATGCGTGGAGCGTTTTTGCGTGCGCGGGAATTTATTCAGCGAACTGCCATTTCTCTCGCGCAAGTACGGCGGCGAAAAGAGTGCTTGGTGAATTTTCGTTGTGAGGGTATGGCGGAATGTGGTATGCTTAATACAAGATTGATTTGTGGAGGTGAGTGTATGTCTGTTGCAGAAATTTTAAACGGCGAATCGGTGAACGTAGAATATAAGGCGCGCGTGCCGCAGAAAAGTTTAAACTATATGAAGACGGTGGTGGCCTTCGCCAATGGGTTTGGCGGCAGGTTGGTGTTTGGCGTGGCGGATGGCACACGGGAAATTGTTGGCGTGGATGAAGCGGACGTTTTTAAGATGATGGATGCGATCGCCAATGCTATTTCTGACAGCTGCGAGCCAGCAATCGTGCCGGATATCATGCTGCAGACGATCGCTGGCAAGACAGTGATCGTGGTAGATGTGCTGCCGGGCGGTCAGCGGCCGTATTTTATCAAATCGCTGGGGTTGAATGGCGGTGTATACATTCGCGTGGCGGGCACGACGCGTCCGGCGGATCGCTACATGGTCAGAGAACTGCTCTTTGAAGGGAGTAACCGCAGCTTTGATCAGGCAATCTGTTCGGAGCTGACGGTGTCGGAAGACGACATTGATGCGCTTTGTCGGGCGATGCAGGAAGAAGCGCGACGCAATGCGCGCAGCGACGAGCAGCGGGCAGCGATCAAAAATGTTGGGCGCGGGCAGCTCTTGAGCTGGGGGATTTTGACAGAAAAAGATGGTGTGGCATTAGCGACAAATGCCTATGCGATTCTCACCGGGAACGTAGCGGTGCCACCGGCGATGATCCAATGCGGCGTGTTCAAGGGAAAAACGCGTGCGGTTTTTGTGGACCGGCGGGAATATGGCGGCCCGATCTGGGAGCAGATTGAGCAGGCGTATCAATTTGTTTTGCGCAATATTCATCTGGGTGCAGAATTTGATGGCCTGTATCGACAGGATGTGTACGAGATTCCGCCGGAGGCAATTCGTGAGCTGATCATCAATGCGGCGGTGCATCGCAGTTATCTGGATCACGGTGCGATTCAGGTGGCGATCTACGACGATCGTTTGGAAGTTACCTCGCCAGGAAAATTGCCGATGGGGCAGACGCTTGAGCGTATGCAGGAGGGCTACTCGAAAATCCGTAACGAAGCGCTGGCCTATGCGTTTTCTTATATGAATCTGATCGAACACTGGGGCAGTGGTATTCCGCGCATTACCAGCCAAGTGATGGCGGCCGGATTGCGCGCGCCGGAATTCATCGGCGGCGATGTGGATCTGCGCATCAATGTGTATCGCAGGAAGATTGGTGTCAATAGTATCAATGGTATCAGCGAAGCTGATGAAGATACCATTGATGCCAATTATGATACTAATGGTGAGAAATGTGACACTGATCGTGTGACAAATGATAAAGTAATAGAACGGTTGATGTTATTGATTGAGCAAGAACCGGAGGCAACGCAAAAAAGATACAGCGAGCAACTGGGCGTTTCGTTGATTACTGTAAAAAGAATGATGGCAAGGTTGCAGGAAGAAAAAATCATTCGACGGTCAGGAAATAATCGTAAGGGTCAGTGGATCATTCTCCGTGAAAAATAATTGTGTTCGCTTGCGCGCTTGGTGACTCTGCCAGGCGCGTGTTTTGATTTAATGATAACAGCCGTCGTGCGTTGACCGGGGTGGTGGAATATGGTAACATATAATCGTGTGCGAATGCGCACATGCGTCTCCAGACGGGACGCTCACTCTCTGTTGAATGACAAAAACTTATTATATTTGAGGTGAAGAACTATGCCAGGATTGGTATTGTTAGGCGCACAGTGGGGCGACGAAGGGAAAGGGAAGATCACCGACTACCTCGCAGAGCGCGCGGATTATGTTGTGCGTTACCAGGGCGGCAACAACGCTGGCCACACGGTTGTGGTCAATGGCGAAGAATTTAAGCTGCGCCTGATCCCATCGGGGATCATCTCCGGCCATGCAACCTGTGTCATCGGCAACGGTGTCGTGGTCGATCTCAAGGTGCTCATTAAAGAAATGGAATACCTGAAGGCAAAAGGCGTGGACGTGAGCCGCCTGCGCATCAGCGATCGCTGCCATCTGATCATGCCTTATCACATCAAGCAGGATGAATGCGAGGAAATGGCAAAGGGCGACGCCAAGATCGGCACCACGAAAAACGGCATCGGCCCTTGCTACATGGATAAATGCGCGCGCACGGGCCTGCGCATGGGCGATGTGGTGGATCCTGACTATTTCCGCGCACGTCTGGCAAACGCTGTGGCGCTGAAAAACAATCTGCTGACGAAGCTCTACGGCGTAGAACCGTTCGACGCGGATGCCATCGCTGACGAATATCTGGCGCTGGCGGAGCAAATCAAGGATCAGATCTGCGATACGTCCTATCTGCTGGACGAGGCGCTGAAAGCTGGCAAGAAGGTCTGCTTCGAAGGCGCGCAGGGAACGCTTTTGGATATCGACCATGGGACGTATCCATTCGTCACCTCGTCCAATCCGAACTCCGGCGCTGCCTGTGTAGGCGCTGGTGTTGGTCCCCAGCATATCAACGAGGTGCTGGGCATCATCAAGAGCTACACGACCCGCGTTGGCGCTGGTCCATTCCCAACGGAGCTGAACGACGCCATTGGCGAAGAAATGCAGCAGCGCGGCCATGAATATGGCACCGTCACCGGACGCGCACGTCGCTGCGGCTGGATGGATCTGGCGATCGTCAACTATGCGATCCGTCTCAACGGCATCACTGGTCTGGCGCTGATGAAGCTGGATATCCTGGATACCTTGCCAGAGATCAAGATCTGCACTGGCTACAAGCTGCGCGGTGAGGAGATCCCATATTTCCCTGGCCGCCTCGAAGATCTGGAACAGGTCGAACCGATCTACGAAACGGTCCCAGGCTGGCAGTGTGACACCACGAGCTGCACAACGTTCGACGAGCTGCCAGAAGCAGCGCAGGCGTTCGTTGGCCGCGTGGAAGCGCTCACCGGTGTACCTGTGAAGATCGTTGCCGTCGGTCCTGGCCGCGAACAGACCATCATCCGCGAGCACGTGCTTTAAGCCGAGAGACCGCGCATGACAACAAAACAAAAATCGTTCTTTAAGGGCGCGCTCATCCTCACCATAGCCGGTGTGCTTGGGAGAATGCTGGGCGCGCTCTATCGCATCCCGTTCAACCGCATTGTTGGCGAAGAAGGGGCAGCGCTTTACGGCCTGTCGTATTCGCTTTATTCGCTGCTCTTCGCATTGTCCACTGCGGGGATCCCGCTGGCGGTGTCGAAAATGGTGGCTGTTTATGAGGAGCGTGGGGAGCACGGCGAGAGTGTGCGCCTGCTCAAGGCTGCGTTTATGATGCTGGCAGCGATCGGCATCGTGGTGGCGCTCTTCGTATTCACCCAGGCAGACTGGATCGCGCGCACCGTGTTCAACGAACCGGCAGCGGCGCTCAGCCTGCGCACGCTCTCACCGGCGATGCTTTTCAGCTGCCTGATGGCGGTGCTCCGCGGTTATTTCCAGGGGCATCAGCAGATGGTACCGACGGCGATCTCTCAGATCCTGGAGCAGTTTTTCCGCGTCGGCGTCATCTTCATCGCGCTCTTTCTGCTTGCTGGCCAGGCGCTGCCGACGATCGTCGCTGGCGCAAGCTTTGGCTCGGCGGTGGGCACGATCATCGGGTTTACCTTCCTGGCGATCTACTTCGCCCATTATTATAGAAGCAACCATCCGACCAATATCATGACGCCGGAGGAGCGCGAATCCACAGCCGCGATGCTCAAGCAGCTTGTGATCTATGCGATCCCGATCTCCATCGGCGCGCTCGTTCTTTCGATCACCCAGTTCATCGATTCCACGATGGACATTGGCTGCCTGGAAGCCAGCGGCATGGCCCACGCCGAAGCGCTCGTGCAATACGGTTATCTCGCCAGCTATGCGATGCCGATCATCAATCTGCTCTTCATCATCACTTCGGCGATCTCTTCGAGCCTGGTGCCGACCATCGCCAACCTGTATGAATTGAAAGATGGCGACGGCGTGCAGCACAATGTCCGCACTTCGATCCTGCTCACGGTGATCATCATGCTCCCGGCTGCTGCCGGGCTGGCGACGCTGGGCACGCCGATCTGCGCTCTGCTCTACAACAACGCAGCATCCGGCGCGGCGCTTTCCTATGTCGCGTTCGCTGTGGTCGGCATCGGCGTTTATCAGGTGTCCAGCGGTGCACTGCAGGGCCTGGGCCATGTTTATATTCCAATGGCCAGCCTGATCATCGGCGCGCTGCTCAAGATCGGCCTCAACTACGTGCTTCTGACGCGCGCTGGCGCAGACATTCGCATGGCAGCGCTGGCAACTGTCATCGCTTTTGCGGTGGCCGCGCTCCACAACCTCTACCAGGTTGGGCGCATCGTCGGCTGGAAATGGTTCTCGCTGAAGCAGCTCATCATTAAGCCTGTCGTTTCGACGCTGGCCATGGCTGCCTGCGTGACGCTCGTCAAGCTCGCGCTTGGCGGCAGTGCATTTCTCGCGACAGCCTGCGGCGTGGTCGTCGGCGTGATCGTTTATTTTGCCATGCTCTTCGTGATCGGCGGCATCGACCGCGATACGCTGGAGAAATTCCCAAAGATCGGGCCGAAACTGGCGCGTAAATGGGGCGGCAAATGATACTGAATGACAAAGCGTTTCTTCGGAAGCGCTTTTTTCGTTGAAAGGAGGATGCTCATGACAAAAGCAGAATTTTCGCCGCTGGTGGAAGTGGTGGAGCGGCTGCTGGCGCCAGGCGGCTGTCCTTGGGATCGGGCGCAGACGCACGCGAGCATGCGCAAGCATATGATCGAAGAAGCCTACGAGGTTTGTGACGCCATCGATCGCAAGGACGCAGAAAATCTCCGTGAGGAGCTCGGTGATGTGCTCTATCAGGTCGTTTTCCACGCAGCGCTCGCTGAGGAAGAAGGCGCGTTCGATCTGCAGGCGGTGATCGACGGTGTTGCTGAAAAAATGCGCCGCCGCCATCCGCATATTTTTGCGCCGGATACAAACGACGCACCGCAGGACTGGGAGAGCATCAAGCGCGCAGAAAAAGCTGCCACCCATCAGCCGCAGACGCTGCCAACGGTGCTCCCGGTGACGCTCAAGCTCGCAAAACTCACTGCCAAGCTCAGAAAGCGTGGCGTTTCTGAAGAAGAGATGTTGGCGCTTTGTGCTGACGCGACAGAACGCACACTGCTCGCAGCGGCTTTTCAGGCAGCAGCCGAGGAGCGCGAGCTGGAATTCAGCGGTCAGGCGCTGGCTGAAAAGCTTGAAAAAATGCTGGGAAACACCCAAAAATGATAAAAACGCGTTAAATTGCCCACAAAACCGCAAAAAACTTGTTAAGAAAGCGATTTCCCGCTTTTCATGCTCATGGGTTTGTGGTAAAATTCAAGCAAGCTATGGAGTCATCAATCAAACATCAAACAAACAATTAGGGAGGAAATTTCATTGAATAAATCCGAATTAGTTGCAAGTGTTGCTGAAAAGTCCGGCCTGACCAAGAAGGACGCCGAAAAAGCTGTAAATGCAGTTTTTGATTCTATCACTGCAACCCTCGTTTCCGGCGAAAAAGTTCAGCTCGTTGGCTTTGGTACCTTCGAAGTTAGAGAACGTAAAGAACGTCAGGGCCAGAACCCACAGACCAAGCAGCCTATCACCATTCCTGCAACCAAAGTTCCTGCATTCAAGGCAGGCAAAGGTCTTAAGGATGCTGTTGTCGGTAAATAATCAATATCGAAATTTTACTCATGGCCCTAAGCTGTAGCCTCGGTTGGCAGCTTAGGGTTCATTTTTTATGACTGCATAGACTTTTTCAGACGAGAAGGAGGCAACCATGCGCATCGATAAATTTCTCAAGGTGAGCCGCATTATCAAACGCCGCACCGTCGCCAAGGAAGTCTGCGACGGCGGCAAGGTCAAGATCAACGGTCGCGTGGCAAAAGCGGGGACTGACGTCGCAGCTGGCGACGAGATCGAGATCCAGTTTGGCGAGAAAATTTTCCGCGCGCGCATCAAAGAAGTGCGTGAGACGGTGCCTGCAAAAGAGGCCGACAGCCTCTACGAGGTGCTGCGCTGAAGCAGCTCTTGCGCCGCAGCGGTGAAAGCCGTATAATAGAAGACACTGTGAACATCGGAGAGCGGAAAGGAGTGCGTCAATGGCGAACAACAACAACCATAAGCTCACGTCGCGTCTGCAGATGAAAAAGCAGAGCAAGGAGCAGCCAGCCATTCTTCAGGAAGAAGAGAAAAAATGGAGCTGGACGCAGATCGCCGTTTTCATCATCCTGATCTACGCCGGCATGACTTTTATGAACGGCTGCTTCTCGATCATCGATCTGAAGGCGCAGCAAAATACCATCGTGGCACAGACTCAGGTGGCACAGACGGAGCAAAGTGACCTCGAAAACGAGGTGTCCTATATGCAGACCAAAGAAGCAGTTGAAAAAACTGCGCGCGAAGATCTGAAAATGGTCAAGCCGGGGGAAATCCTGCTGACGCAGCGGGAAAACAGCGGCGACCAGCAGTCGGATGACGAAGACGGACAGTCAGACGACGGACAGCAGACGACGGATGAAAATGCCGAGCCGGCAGAGTAATTGCGCCGTTTGCCACTTGACAGAGGTTTCTATCCATCGGTATAATGAAACCAGATGAAAAATTTTGAAAAAACACGGGAGGCTAGCAAGCGCATGTCCAATACTGTAGGGCAAATTTTATCGGGCAAAGTGACCGGGATCACGAATTTCGGCGCGTTTGTCGAACTGGAGACCGGAGAGACCGGATTGGTGCATATTTCTGAGATCGCTGATACCTTTGTGAAAGACATTCACGATCATCTCACTGTGAATGATGAGGTTAAGGTTAAGATCCTCAATATCAATGACAATGGAAAGATCGGGCTTTCTATCAAGCAGGCAAAGGAACGCAAGAAACCTCAGAAACCTTCACCAAGCTTTGAAGATAAAATTGCACGTTTTATGAAGGACAGCGACGAAAAGCTGGCATCCTTCAACAAAAATATGAATGCGAAACGCCGTAGTGGCAATCGCTATTAATGGATGACAGACACAGAGCCGTTGATTGACAACGGCTCTGTTTTCTATTTTCAAAATCTGAGAGGAAGGATCGACATGAAAACCGGGATCATTGATATTGGTTCAAACAGTGTGCGCATGGCCTGGCTGGAAGGCGCGCCGCATTACGGCACGCTGCCAGAAGAGCGGCTGCGCTACAGCCGTTTCGCTGAAAATGCGACAGCGACTGGTGCGCTGGAAGAAGCAGCGGTGGCGCGCACGATCGACGCGGTGCAGTCGCTGCTTGCAGAAGCGCGCGAAAACGACGTCGACGTGCGTCGTATCAGTGCAACATCGGCGCTGCGCGAAGCAGCCAACCGCGAAGCTGTGAAAGCGCAGATGGAGAAAGCGTTGCAGCGAGAGATCACGCTGCTCGCACCGGAAGCAGAAGCGCGCTACAGCTACGAAGGCGCGATCTACGGTCTGCCGCGTCAGGGCCGCAGCATTGCGGTGCTCGATATTGGCGGCGGTTCGACAGAATTGTGCTGGGGCGAGGGCGCTGGTCAGGCAGTGTCGGTGCCGGTGGGCGCTGTGCGTCTCAAGGAATCGGCCGATCGTATCGGGCCGCTCTCGCTCGCGTTGGCGCCGCTGATCCAGCAGGCGCCGAAGGGCGATAACGTGCTCCTCGTCGGCGTCGGCGGGACCCTCACGACGATGGCAGCGCTTTTTGAAGGCATGCAGACCTACGATCCGCGCCTGATCCACCAGATGACCTATGGGACAAACGCCATCGCTCAGATCAACGACATTCTCAAAGCAATGCCGCTGGAAAAACGACTGGAGCTGCCGGCGCTCACTGCTGGTCGCGCAGACATCATCACCCAGGGTCTGGATATCGCCGTGACGGTGCTCCAGGGATTGCAAACGCCGGCGCTCACCGTGAGCACGACGGATCTGCTCTTTGGTCAGCTTCTGGAGCTTGTGGCGCAATGAGCAGACCAGGACCGGACGCGGTCGCAGAATTTATGCGCACATACGTGGCGCCGGGAGAGCGGGTGATCGCCGCTGTTTCCGGCGGACCAGATTCGATGGCGATGCTGGATCTATTGCTGCGTGCGCGTGCAGCTTGTGGCTACGAGCTTGAAGTGGCGCACGTCCACCATCATCTGCGCGCTGCTTCTGACGAAGAGTGGCGCTTTGTTGAGGAATATTGCCAGGCGCGCGGCGTGCGTTTTCACGGGCGTCACGTGCAGGTGCGCGAAAAAGCGCAGGGGCGGAGCCTTGAAGCAGCGGCGCACACGTTGCGTCATGCGGCGCTGGCGGAAATTTTGCAGGAGCGTCAGGCACAGTGGCTGGCGCTGGCGCATCAGGCCGACGACCGCGCTGAAACGGTGCTGATGAATATTTTGCGCGGCACGAGCGTGCAGGGACTTGCAGCCATGCCGGCGCGAGACGGCAATATTTTGCGGCCGCTTCTGTCGTTTACAAAAGCGGAGCTTGAAGCCTATTGCGCAGCGCAGGATATTCCTTTTGTGGTCGACGAGAGCAACGCCGACACGACGATCCTGCGCAATCGTTTGCGGCACAAGCTGCTGCCGGAGCTGGCGACCTACAATCCGCAGATCGTTCAGGCGCTGAACCGGCTCGCTGAAAGCAGCGCGCGCGACAGCGATTTTCTGCGTGCGCGTGCTGAGACGCTGTGTGCGCAGGCTGCGGTTTTTCGTGCAGGCGGCTGGTGTCTGCTTGAGCGTGCAGCGCTCGCCGAGGCGCACGAGGCTGAGACAGCGACGCTCATTCGCCAGCTCGCTCAGCGTTACGCCAGCGGACGCGGCAATCTGCGCTTTGATATGGTGGAGGCTGCGCTTGCGCGCATCCGCGTCGGAGAAGGTCGCGCGGATCTCGGTCAGGGAATTTTCTGCGAATGCACGCGCCGTTTTGTTTACATCGGCCGTCAGCCGGAGGGCGTCTGGCGCAGGGAGGATGACGGAATCTGGCGCCAGGATTTTCTCGAGGGCGCGGTGACAGCGCTGCCAGAAATGATCGTGCGCGGCTACGCGGCGGGCGACGCCATCGCGCTGAAAAATCTCGGGCGTAAGCGTCTCAAGAAAATCTTTCAGGAGCAGGCGCTGCCGCCTTGTCTGCGTCCGCTGTGGCCAATTCTTTATGATACCAAAATAAAAGAAATTATTTGGGTTCCATTCCTTGCGCAGGGACCGGAACTCATGTATTATAATAGTGTTACCTATTTGAAGGTTGCGTTAAGCAGCACGATCGCGCAGCGCACTGTGCGATCTGCACCCACAAGCGAAGAAAAGGAACGATAGGAGGAATCTATGAAGCGATCAGTATGGAAAAGCTTTGCGGTTTACCTCGTGATCTTTCTCCTGTTCTTTTCCATGATAGAGTTTTTCAACACAAATACCCCGGCTGAAGAAGAGCCAACGCGCGTCTACGGGGAAAATTATACTGAATTCATGGAAAACGTCGACAAGGGGAACGTGAAACAGGTAACCATCACAACCTACGACAACTACCAGACCATCGAAGGGACGACGATCGACGGCGAAGAATTCAACATGCCGATCTCGAAGAACGACGACAATCTCGCTGAACGACTCGCAGCAGAAGGCGTTGATGTGACGCAGGCGAAAACGCCGGAACCATCTGCACTGATGAGTCTGCTCAGTTCGCTCCTGCCGGTGCTCTTGTTGGTAGGTCTGTTCTTCTTCTTTATGAGCTCGACCCAGGGTGGTGGCGGCAAGATGAACCAGTTTGGCAAGAGCAAGGCTCGCGTCACCGTCGACAGCCAGAACCGCGTCACCTTTGCTGACGTGGCTGGTGCTGACGAGGTCAAGGAAGAACTCGAGGAAGTCGTCGACTTTCTCAAGAAACCACAGAAATTCAAATCCATCGGTGCCAAGATCCCGAAGGGCGTGCTGCTCTTTGGCCCTCCTGGGACCGGTAAAACCCTGCTCGCCCGTGCAGTAGCCGGCGAAGCAGGCGTGCCGTTCTTCTCCATCAGCGGCTCGGATTTCGTTGAGATGTTCGTCGGTGTCGGCGCAAGCCGCGTCCGCGATCTCTTCGATCAGGCCAAGAAGAACAGCCCATGCATCATCTTCATCGACGAGATCGATGCCGTCGGGCGCCAGCGTGGCGCCGGTGTCGGCGGCGGTCATGATGAACGTGAGCAGACACTGAACCAGCTCCTCGTTGAGATGGACGGCTTCGACGCCAACGAAGGGATCATCATCCTCGCTGCCACGAACCGTCCGGATATTCTCGACCCAGCGCTCCTGCGTCCAGGCCGTTTTGACCGTCAGGTCACCGTTGGCCGTCCGGATGTGCGCGGGCGTGAGGAGATCCTCGGGGTTCACACCCGCAACAAACCGCTTTCTGCGGAGGTGGATCTTTCTGTCATCGCCAAGCAGACCGCTGGTTTCACCGGGGCCGATCTGGCAAATCTCGTGAACGAAGCAGCGCTGCTTGCAGCGCGTGAAAATCGCACGAAGATCACCCAGGAAGATCTGGAAAAATCCATCGAGCGCGTCGTCGCCGGGCCGGAAAAGAAAAACCGCGCCAAGATCAGCGACGCCGAGCTCAACCTCGTCAGCTACCACGAAGGTGGGCATGCTGTCATCGGTCACTTCCTCGAAGGCTGTGATCCGATCCACAAGGTTTCGATCATTCCACGCGGCCAGGCTGGCGGCTACACCATGAGCCTGCCGATCGAGGATCGCAACTACATGACGCGCAGCCATCTTCTTGACGAAGTCACGATGATGCTCGGCGGCCGCGTCGCCGAAGAGATCGTCCTCGGCGAGATCTCCACCGGCGCATCCAACGACATCGAACGCGCGACGAAAACCATCCGTCAGATGGTCACCCGCTGGGGCATGAGCGACGAGCTCGGCACCATCACTTTCGGCGAAGATCAGGAGCAGGTCTTCCTCGGCCGTGACCTTGGTCACAACCGCAACTACTCCGAGGCCATCGCCTTCTCCATTGACAAGGAAGTCAAGCGCATCATGGACGAATGCCACAAGCGTGCGCATCAGATCCTTACTGAGCACCGCGACAAGCTCGATGCTGTCGCCACCGCGCTGAAAGAGCGCGAAGTTCTGAACGCGTTTGAATTCCAGGGTGTCATGGACGGCAAGCCACTCGAGCAGATCGACAAGGAAGAAGCAGAATACCTCGCCAAGATCAACGAAGAAAAGCAGCGCAAGATTGAAGAAGCTGCCCAGCGCGAGAAAGAACAGCCTGTCGAAAAATCCAACGTCGCCCATGTCGACGAAGTCCCATCCGCAGAACCATTCTCCTTCGAGCAATGGGTCCGCGCCGAAGAGACAAAGCCTGAAAAACCACAGGCACCTGCCGCTGAGCCGGAAGAAACTGAGCAGCCGCAGACAAAGGCACCAACGCCATGGTGGGAAAAGCGTCAGACACAGACGAAGTCGGACGACGATACTACAAATCTTGGCCTGCCATCCCAGCAGGATGACGAGGACGAGAAAAAATAAGCAAAACCGAAACGGCCCGCTGCAGGTGAACGAACACCTGCGGCGGGCCGTGTTTTTTTGATAGATCATTCTTTTTTGTGCGAGCATTTGGTGAGGCTGCGACTGAGCGTGAGGCCGAAGATCACGACGAAAAGATAGCAGCTTTCGATCGGCGCGTAGACGTCACTCATGGAGCCTTGAATGCGCATGCCGCCGTGGTAAAGCGGCAGCGGGAATCGGAACGATGCATACATTGCGAGCGCAGCAGCGAGGAGATAGATGAGCGCTGCCGGGATGCTGGCGTATTTTTCTGCGACGAGCCAGCGGCTGGCGATGCCGCAGAGGAGCCATGGAGCGAATACAAGCGCGAGATTGCGCCAGAAGATGTAGACTGAAAAATGTCTGACGTTATCCCATCGACCAAGTTCGGCGAGATAATCAAAGCCGGTGAAGATCAGCCAGAAAAGCACGCTGGTTCCGAGGGCGACGAGAATGGAGCGTTTCATGGTGGGCACCTCCTTGGAATGGGGGAGCGATGCTTACAGAAAAAATTTTATTTGCTTTTATTTTACCCAACGGCGCGGTGGCTGACAATAAGAAATGAATATTCAGCGAAAATCACAAAGCTTCTTTATAAATACGTGCATCTGCTATATAATAAAAGCAGTGATTCAGTGATCATCTAGAGAAAGAAGGTACGAAAGTGTATAAAATTGTCGATTATAAACACCTCGGCGGCCAGACCCACGAATTGGTCGTCGAAGCGCCTCAGCTTGCAAAAAAGGCGAAAGCCGGTCAGTTTCTGATCGTGCGCATCGGTGAAGGGGATGAACGCATTCCGCTGACCATCGCCGACCACGATGCTGAAGCAGGCACTGTGACGATCGTCATCCAGGCGGTCGGCCTTTCTACGAAAAAAATCGTGGCCATGCGTCCTGGTGATGCATTTGCGGACGTTGTCGGCCCACTCGGCCAGGCCAGCGAGATCGAAAACTATGGCACCGTTGTCATCGTTGGCGGCGGTGTTGGCATTGCGCCAATCTATCCGATCGCCCGCGATCTCAAGCTCGCCGGTAACCGCGTCATCGCCATCATCGGCGCAAAAACGAAGGATCTGCTCTTCTGGGAAGACAAGCTCGCTGCGGCTGTTGATGAAGTGCGCATCGCCACCGATGACGGCTCCGTCGGCCACAAGGGCTTCGTTACCGATCTCCTCGCCGAAGCCTGCGACACAGAAAAAGTGGACATCGTCTGGGCCATCGGGCCAATGATCATGATGTACAACTGTGTCAAGGTGACGAAGGAACGCGGCATCCGCTCCATCGTCAGCATGAACCCAGTCATGATCGACGGCACCGGCATGTGCGGCGGCTGCCGCGTGCGCGTGGGCAACGAAACGAAATTCGCCTGCGTCGACGGGCCGGAATTCGACGGCGATCTCATCGATTTTGACCTCGCTATGAAACGTAGCCGTTTCATGCGCGACAAGGAAGCAGAAGCCATCGAGCACGATCATGAATGCAACCTCGGGCTGCATCACAACGAAGGAGGCGCAAACTAATGGCCAGCAAAGAACCTAGACATGACATGCCTGTGCAGGACGCGAAAGTGCGCGTCACCAATTTCAACGAAGTCGCGCTTGGCTACAGCGCAGAAACGGCCATCGCCGAAGCGCAGCGCTGCCTGCATTGCGCAAAGCCTCGCTGCGTCGAAGGCTGCCCGGTGCATGTTGACATTCCTGACTTTATTGCTGCGCTCGCCGAAGGCGATTTCGCCGAATCCGCTAAGCGCCTGAAAACCCACACCAGTCTGCCAGCCATCTGCGGCCGCGTTTGCCCACAGGAAAATCAGTGCGAAGGCAAGTGCGTGCTCGGCATCAAGGGCGAATCTGTCGCGATCGGTCGTCTCGAACGTTTCGTCGCTGACTGGGACCGCGCGCAGGAACACGAAGCCGTCGCGCTCCCTGAAAAGAACGGCAAGAAAGTCGGCGTTGTCGGCGCTGGTCCTGCAGGGCTCGCCTGCGCTGGCGATCTCGCCAAGATGGGCTACGACGTCACCGTTTTCGAAGCGCTCCACACCCCTGGCGGCGTGCTCATGTACGGCATTCCTGAATTCCGTCTGCCAAAAGACATCGTTCAGCACGAGATCAACAACATCCGCGATCTCGGCGTGAAATTTGAAGTCGACGCCATCGTCGGTAAGCTCTACGACATCGAAGAGCTGCGCACAGAATATGGCTTCGACGCGTTCTTCGTCGGCACCGGCGCCGGGCTGCCACATTTCATGAATCTCGAGGGCGAAAACCTGAACGGCATTTATTCTGCCAACGAGTTCCTCACCCGCTCCAACCTCATGAAAGCATACCAGTTCCCAGCTGCTGATACGCCGATCAAGGTTGGTAAGCGTGCAGCCATCATCGGTGGCGGTAACGTCGCGATGGACGCTGCCCGCACCGCGCTCCGTCTTGGCGCTGAAGAAAGCTACATCGTTTATCGCCGCAGCAAGGAAGAGATCCCTGCCCGTGCCGAAGAGCTCGAACACGCCATCGAAGAAGGCGTGCAGCTGAAGCTCCTGTCCTCGCCGATCAAATACATTGGCGACGAAAACGACGTCGTCACCGGCATGGTGCTGCAGAAATACGAGCTCGGCGAGCCTGATGAAAGCGGCCGCCGCCGTCCAGTCGCCATCGAAGGCGAGACCGAAGAAATGGCCATCGATACCGTCATCGTTGCCATCGGTCAGGGGCCAAACCCAATCCTCACGAACAGCACAGAAGGCCTCGAGCTCAACAAGCGCGGCAACATCGTTGCTGACGAAAAAGGCCAGACCAGCCTGCCATACGTCTTCGCCGGCGGCGACATTGTCACCGGCGCAGCCACCGTCATCAAAGCCATGGGCGCCGGAAAGGACGCCGCCGTTGCCATCGACGCATATCTCAAGGCTCAGGGCTGAACGTTCTGATAAAAACGCTGACGCAAATGCGTCGGCGTTTTTTCGTGGTGGGCGTTCGCTGGCACTTGTGGTAGCAATCGGCGGGCAGATGCTGTATAATAAGGGAAGTCCATTGATAGGAGGTTCCTGCATGGGAAGTTTTCTTCCGAGCATCACCGATCTGCTCCTGACGGTGCTGGCGATCGTTCCGGCCATGTGCTTTCACGAGTATGCCCACGGCTGGGTGAGCTACAAGCTGGGCGATCCGTCGCCAAAATACGACGGCCGACTCAGCCTTAATCCGCTGCACCACATCGATCCGATCGGCGCGCTCTTTCTCATTTTTTTCAATTTCGGCTGGGCCAAGCCAGTGATGGTCAATCCCCGCTATTACAAAAATCCAAAGCAGGGCATGGCGCTTGTCGCCCTTGCCGGGCCGGTGGCGAATTTCATTCTGGCGCTGATCTGTCTCATCGTCACCAATGTGATCGTGAAGACGACAGGTGGCAGCGTCGGCATTGGCTTGTACTATGTGTATCAGTTTTTCATGCTCTCGGCGCTGGTGAATGTCGGGCTTGGGGTGTTCAACCTGATCCCACTGCCACCGCTTGACGGTTCGAAAATTCTCGGCATGTTTTTGCCGTCAAAATATTATTTCAAGTTCATGCAGTTTGAGCAGTGGGGCTTTGTGCTGCTCTTTGCGCTGCTGGCGGTTGGTGCATTCAGCCGTCCGCTGTATTTTTTGCGCAACGGTGTGATCAGCTATCTTGATTTCATCGCCAATGCGCTGACGAGCTTTCTCGCCTAAATTCTGCGCCTCGCGCGCCTGAAAAGGAAGTGACAGATTTGCCAGAAACCCAGAAAGTGGCATTTCATACCCTCGGCTGCAAGGTCAATCAGCACGATTCTGCCATTATGGCGGCGCTGTTTCAGGATGCCGGCTATGAGGTCGTCGATTTTAACGATCTCGCCGATGTCTACGTCGTCAATACTTGCACCGTCACCCATCTCAGCGATCGCAAATCGCGCCAGATGATCCGCCACGCTGCCCGGGAAAACCCGGCGGCGACCATCGTTGTCTGCGGCTGCTATGCGCAGACGGCGAAAGCGGAGCTGGAAGCGCTTGACGAGGTGGACCTCATCATCGGCACCAACGAGCGTCACAAGGTCGTGGAGGCGGTCGAGACTTTTCGTCAGGATCATGTAAAGACGGCGTACATGGCGGACGATGAGGAGCTGTTCTATTACGAAGATCTGCCGCACGAGCGTGTCAGCGGCATGACGCGTGCATATGTGAAGATCCAGGAGGGCTGCGATCAGTTCTGCGCGTATTGCGCCATCCCTTATGCCCGCGGTCCGCTGCGCTCGCGTTCTGAGCAGGATACCATCGACGAGATCAATATGCTCGTGGAGCGCGGCTACAAGGAAGTCATCCTCACTGGCATCCACATCGGTGCGTATGGCCGCGGCGTCAAGGATGAAACCTGCGATCTCACCGGGCTCTGCCGCCGCATTCTCGATGAAACAGCGATCGAGCGGCTGCGCATCGGCTCTCTCGAGGGCATCGAGGTGACAGACGCGCTCATTGAGATGATCGCCAGCGACGAGCGCATGGCCAAGCATCTGCACCTGCCGCTGCAGAGCGGCTGCGACAGGACGCTTTCGGCGATGCGGCGTCCGTACGACACGGAACAGTTTCGCGAGATGATGCGCCGCATCCGCGGCAAGGTGCCGAACATCGCCATCACCACCGATCTTATGGTCGGCTTCCCTGGAGAAACCGACGAGGATTTCAAAGAAAGCCTCGTTTTCTGCAACGACATCGCATTTTCGGCGATGCACATTTTCAAATATTCCATGCGCAGCGGCACACCAGCTGCCGCCATGCCTGACCAGATCGATCCGCAGATCAAAGAGCGGCGCGCCAAGCAGATGGCCGATGTCGCTCAGAAAAACAAGCTCGACTACGAGCGCCGTTTTGTTGGTCAGACGCTGCGCATCCTCGTTGAGGAGCAGACGAAGGACGGACTCTGGATCGGCCACAGCTCCAACTATTTACTTGTCACCTTTCCCGGCGAGAACATCCGCTCCGGCGATTTTGTCGATGTCAAGATCACAAGCGCCGAGCGCAACCGCTTGCTGGGTGAGATAGAAACCCATCTTGAGGAGGAATGACTATGAGCGATTGCATTTTCTGCAAGATCGCCAACGGTGAGATCCCAACGACCACCGTTTATGAAAACGATCTCGTCCGCGCTTTTCGTGACACCGATCCACAGGCGCCAACCCATGTGCTTGTGGTGCCGAAGCGTCACATTCAGAGCGTGAACCAGCTGACCCAGGAAGACGGTGAATTGATGCTCGCCATGCTCGACGCCATCCACAATGTCGTCAAGAGCGAGGGCATCGAAGCAGGATATCGTCTCGTTGCCAACACTGGCGAACAGGGCGGCCAGAGCGTTCCACATCTGCACGTTCACGTGCTCGGCGGACGCGATATGAAATGGCCTCCAGGCTGATCGTCTGTTTTCATGGCATCCACAATCAAGGCGCAGCCTGCGCTCTGGAAGCGCGTCTTCCAGCCAACCCAGGAAGGGGAGGAGCGCTGGCTGCGCTTTTTCCGCATTTTCCTCGGTAACATCCTGCTGACCGGGGCGTATGCGTTCATCACCGTGCCGAAGATCATCCTCAATGGCGGCGTCACGAGCTTTTCGCTCGTACTGCAGGAATGGACCGGTATGGATGTGGCCATTCTTGTGGATATTCTCTCGGTGCTGCTCATTATCGTGAGCTTTCTGTTTTTGGGAAAAACGTATTTTGTCGGCGCGCTTTTCTCGAGCATCTGCTACATGAGCCTTTTCAGCATTTTTCACTGGACTGGCTGGGAAATGCCGATGTCAGAACTTTTTGGCACACCGATCCTGGCAACGCCGATCGCTGCATTTTTCGTCGCTGCCGGATATTATTTTTGCATCGCGTCTCAGGCGACAGCCGTCAGCTTTGACACGATCGCGATGATCCTCAACAAAAAAAATCCACGCTTCGAGATCGCGACGACGATGATGGTCATCAATATTGTCGTGCTGCTTTCTGGCGCAGCCACCTACAGCATCAGCGCAGTTGTCTGCGGGCTCGTTTTCACCTTCCTGCAGGCGCAATTTCTGCGGGCTTTTCTGAAGCTTGGCAATGTGCCGCAGGTCGGCGCCTGAGTGCGTAAAAATTAACAGAAATCGACGATAATGCTTGCAATTATGGGCTCTGTATCATATAATAATTGTTGTGTTCAAAGTCCAGATATCAACAGTCCCGATTTCTCCTGTTGATTCCGGAGGGAGGGAAGTAGTCAATGTCATCAGAAATTAAGGTTCGTAAAGACGAATCATTAGATAGCGCATTACGTCGTTTCAAACGTTCTTGCCAGAAGTCCGGCGTCCTCGCTGAATGCCGCAAGCGCGAACATTATGAAAAGCCAAGCGTAAAGCGCA
>ERZ1034897.481-NODE-481-length-19929-cov-37.226980_pt1 | contig 19929 bp, 8 predicted proteins | sample MGYA00520629_ERZ1034897 | MGnify/ENA primary metagenome ERZ1034897 (study PRJEB33766, sample SAMN09781789) | gut metagenome | biome: gut microbiome | host: Homo sapiens | place: Madagascar | study: EMG produced TPA metagenomics assembly of the PRJNA485056 data set... | reverse complement strand
ACGAAACCGAGGTTAACGGCTATAAAGTTATGCCAAAAGCGTTTGTGAACGCCACCTATGACCTGCAAAACGACGACAACACGACCATAGTTCATTTGCCGAACGGCGGTTCGTATGCAATTGCGCAGGAAAGCAACGGCAAGTTTGGCGTTGAAACGGGAATCGGCGTGGAAATGGCGGTCAGCGAAAATGCTAAAGTCGGTCTGACTTATGAGTATGATTGGCATGATGATTATTCGGCCCACACCGGCCTTTTGAACCTCAAATACGCTTTCTAATAGCTGAGGGATAAAACAAAATTGCCGCCTTGTTCTATAAAAAACAGGGCGGTTTTTTATTCCGCTTTTAGTTGATAAAAGTTATTATTAACATTTTAATTTTTATTGACGGGATATTTTTTATAATTTATAGAGGTGTTATATATAGTGTATAATTTTTTTGTTGTTTTAGAGTGCTAAGTGTTATGGTAACAAATTTTTATGGCATTTTCAAATGTTGTTGGTTGAAAAATACTTTTGAGCATACGGTTTGGTATGCGCTGGCAATTTGGCTTGGCGCTATGAATGCTGCAAATGCCGGCACAGGAGATGAAACGCTGCCAAGGTATTCTGGCGAGGCTTTTAATTCGGGCGTTATTCATATTTTGCCCAACGATATTGTCATAAATTCTAAAATTGTTGTCAGTCAAAATAGCAGTATAGAAATACAGCTGAATAATTATAATATCTCTGCCGAGCTTGATGAGACCGCTAATCATTTGTTTTTGGTCGAAAATGACGGTGTTTTGATTTTGAGCGGAAAAGAACCGGCGGCCGAAGAAATTAAAACAGCAGATAAAAATAGCGTCACTGCCGGAAATAATACTGATATACTGAATGTTAACGGTGGGCTGGTTAAACTCTCTAATATAACCTTAAAAGATAGTAAAACTGCGGCGATTATTACAAATTCAGCTATTTTTCAGACTAGCAACGCAAGTTTTGCCAATATGAACAGCGGCGCGGTTAAAAATGCCGGTAATGCGACTTTCAGCGGAAAAAATGACTTTGTTAATAATAGCGTTGCAACCGGAAACGGCGGGGCTTTGAATTTGGAAAAAGAATCCGAAACAAAATTTTCTGACTCTTCTTTGTTTAAAAACAATTCTGCCGCAAATGGTAACGGCGGTGCGATTTATGGCGATGGTTCGCTTTATTTTGGCGACCAAAACAAACTTATCAGCGCGGTTTTTACAAATAATACGGCAACAGACGGCGGCGCGGTTTTTGTTGATGAAAATGGAAAATTTATTGGTTACGGAGAATTTATATTTGGACCAGATGCGGGCGCTAATGGTAATGTGGCAACAAACTCCGGCGGTGCGGTTTATAATAAAGGGCAAATGTCTTTTGTGGGTTTCAATGGTAAAGAAACTAAAAGTATTATGTTTGCCGCAAACCAAGCTACAAATGGCGGCGCAATCTATAATACAGGTGCGTTGAATTTAAACGGGCAGCTAAGTTTTATCGATAATTCGGCTTTGTATGACAATAGCAAAGGTGATGCAAAAGGTTTTGGCGGCGCAATTTATAACACAGGGATGCTGGATATTTATGGAACAGATGTAAAATTCAGCAATAACACGGCGCAAAAAGCCGGCGGCGCGATTTATAATAACGGCGGCGTGGTCAATATTTCCGGTTCCGGAATTTTGTTTAATAACAATGAGGTTTTGGAAACTGGTAAAGTCGATTTTGTAAATTGGAAAAATGATGCTAAAGAAGGTTTTGGCGGCGCGATTGCTAATATGGAAGGCAGTCGCTTAAATATATCGGGAAATGTTACTTTTTCTGAAAACGGTAAGGATTCAAAAATTTCCGGCGGAGGTGCTGTTTATAATCGTGGATATATGACTATTTCCGGCACTCGTATAACTGAAGACGGACGAGATACAACGGATAGTTACAACCACGCTGTCGCCAGTATTTTGTTTAAAGACAATGTTGCGTCTAAAGGTATTGGCGGTGCGATTGAGGCCAAAGGTTCACACTCGGGGAAAAATACGGTGGCTTTGTCGGTGATTAGAGGTGTCAACTTTATTGGTAATAACTCTAATGCTGATAATGCCGGAGATTCCAGAGCCGGTGCTATCAGAGCCAATAATGATTCTATTACTATTTTGGATAATGTTGTGTTTAAAGGTAATTCTTCAAGGGCTGCCGGCGGCGCAATTTCTACGGCAAATAATCTTAAAGATTCTGCTTTGGGAACGTTTATTTCTATTTCAAACGCTTATTTTGAAGGAAACTCGGTTAATATGGTTGGCGCAGACGGCGGCGCGATACGAACAGGCGGCGCTCTTTCAATGACAAACGTGCAATTTGTTAATAATGAAAATAAAAAAGATTTAGATGGCGCGGCGCTTTCTTTTGACGGTACTTCTTTGCTTTTGGTGGCTGACAACGGAAATGTTTTGTTTAAGGGGAATATTGCCAAAAAAGGCTATACCGACCAAAGTTCGTCCGGTATTCATATTGATGGCAAAGATGCTAAAAAAATTATGTTTAATGCCGGAAATGGCGGCGAAGTTATATTTTTTGATAAAATTGTAAATAAAGGTACGGGGGACGGCGCGAATCTTACTTTGGAACTGAATAAAAGTAATGTCTTGAATGCGACTTCAACTCAATTAGAACAAATTTATGCCAAATTTTTTGATGCCGGCGGTGCATATATCGGACCTATCGGACCAAATGCAAGATCTGAAATGCAAAAGACCATTTTGGGCGCTGATTCTGTTTATTGGCTTTCTAAAGAAGAGGCTGCTGCCGCCGGAAGACTCGAGGAATGGAATAATTTGCATGAAGTTGAGGGGATTAAAACAGCTCCGACAGACGGAAAAATTATTTTTAATACGCAGATAAGCGATACGAGTTTGAATTTGCATAACGGCGAATTGCTTTTGGCTGATGAAATTACCGATGAAATAAAAGACAAGCCGTATATTGTGGGAAATTCAAACTTAAATTTATACGGCGGTAAACTTGATGTATCAAATAACAATATAGAAAGCAAAGATCAGCTCGCGTTTAATAAAATAAATGTTGAGGGCGAAACAGAGCTTAATTTAGATATTGATATTTTTAATAAGACAATAGATTATCTTGGAAAAGACGGCATAACCGGAACAGATAAGGGAAAATTAGTTATTTCTGAAATAGGAATCTTAAATGAAGCTCCAGAGTCTTTGAGTTTGGGCGACGGTTCGAAATTGTTTAAGTTTACGGGCAGCAATGATGTTAAAACAGAATTATCGAAAATGACTCAGGTGATTGTAACATCAAAGGCCGGTTATTATTTTACTTTGGACAAGGTTGACGGTTCGGATCAGAATAATGCGGTTAAGCTGTATAAGGTTTTATCCGGAGGCGGGCTGGGTGTTGCTTTGGACAGCGGCTCGGAATTTGGTATCAGCATGAAGCAATCCGGCGGGGTGGAAATAGTTAATTGGAAAGAAAAATATGATATATATGACCCAAAAACCGGCAAGACATATTACAATATGGTTGGAACAAATGTCCAAAAAGGAGCGGTATTTACTCTTAAAGGCGAAAAAGAAAGTGTTGTTAAGGCAGGGGACGGTGAAAATAATAAAGTCGGTATTGTCGCCGGAACTAAAAAATTTGGTGCTGACGGAAAAGTATATACCTTGGCTATGAATGAGGCTGCCAATGATATAAAAGACCGCGAAACTTCTGCCGGCAGAAATACTTGGTATACATACAATAAAGATGAATCTACCGGTATCAGGGAAGAAGGCGCAGAAGTGGCCGATATGTCTGGAACTACCGGGCAAAATTTGAATATTTCTAACATAAAATTTGAGGGCTTTAAAACGGCAATCACCAACTATGAAACCGGAGTTGTAAATCTTGAAAATGTGGGATTTTCAAATAATGCGTTAGATATTTATAACCTTGGAACGTTGAATTTGAAAGGCGAAAATACTTTTACAAACGGAATTGGCGGTAAAGACAGTTTGGGTAAGATGAGCATTATAAATGGTAAAACAATTTCAAACAGCGAAATAAACCAACAAAATGTAAGCATCAATGATATTGCTTCTTTGACTGTTGATTCAGACCATTTGAAATCGGTTACAACCAACAACGGCGAGCTTAATTTAGGTAAAGGAACTTTGGCATATAAAGTAACCGGTGTTGGTAAAACATATATTTCCGCCGGAACAGAAGCAAATAAAAACAAGTTTTCTTTGGCTGATAATGTAACGATTGAACAGAATAGTTTTTCTGTTTTGAAGAATGCAGATGCTGAAAATGTTAAAGGCGGAAAAATTATTGCCAAGAATATAAAAATAGCTGAAAGCGGAGCATTATCTACTAAAGTAGGTGAACATTTGCAAGGAAATATTGATAATCACGGAACTTTGACGCTTTACGGCAGCGGCGATAAAAATGTTACGGAGCTGTTTAATAATGCTCTGGTTGATTCGTATGGCGAAAAAACTGGCAAATTGGTTATTGATAAAAATGCAAATATAAAAGCTACTGAAAAAATTAATCAAAATACTATGGTGAATAATGGTACTTTTTATGCAGATATTAATAAATTGGCGATTGAAGATAAAAATTCCGGCATAACCAACGATGGTGTTTTGTATTTGAATGGTTCGGCAACAAATGAGGCGGCCGCTCAAAACAACCTTATAACAACGGTTAGCGGTAATGGTGTTTTATATTTGAGCAATAATGTTGTAAACACTCAAAATATTACTCAAAAGGAAATTCATTTAATTGATAAGGCGAATGTAGAGGCAGGAAATGATTCTTCCCTAAAGGCTAAAATAAAATTAGATGAGGGGACTAAACTTGCTATCAAGGCCGAGAATTTAATCTCAAATAAACCTGCCGATGAAATTGACGGAAATTGGATAGATGTTGAAAATGAAGGTAGCTTGAATCTGAGCGGAAATTTACTGAATGTTGTTATTGGAAAAGCTACAGATAAGGAAAAAGGCGGACTTGTGAATATCAACAGTTCAATAAGTTTGGGCGAAAAGGGCGAAATCCTCAATAATACGGTTAATATTAATAATGATGGCGTGGGCTTGACGGTAAATGCCGATAAAATCACAAACAGTGTAATTTATGTGAATGATAATTCGCTGACCTTGACCGGCGGAACTTTGAATTCAAATGTCAACGGCGGAAAAACCAACATAAACGGCGATGTGGTTTTGGCTTCAAGTTCCAATATTGCGTCAAGCGTTGTAAATGTGGCGGAAAATAAGAGTTTAACCATAGCCGCCGGCAATTCGTGGAATAATGCAATCAGCGGAAAAGGAACTACTATTTTCGGAGCTGATTTTGACGGAAACAATAATGCGGTAATTGAAACATTGCTTATAAATAACGGTAGATTAACATCGAATAGCGCTAATATCAAAGGTAATGTAAGCAATAACAATAAGTTGACATTAACCGGCACTAACGATGTGTTTAATAATACGATTACCGGCAGCGGCGATTTGACTTTAAACGGAGTTATGACAGCCAATAAGACAATCAGTCAAAAAAGTATAACCAATAACGGAACACTAAATTCTTCAATTGATAATTTGAACGGTGAGTTGATTAATACCGGAATATTTAATGTCGCCGGGGCAAATGTTGTCTTGAATAAGAATATTGCCGGCGAGGGGACAACTGTTTTAGAAAATGAGGCAATCTTAAAATTTGGCGACAGCGGCAAAATAGAAGGTGTGTTGAAAACAAATGGTGCTACTCTTGATTTGCAAGATACGGCAAACAAATATACTGATGTTAAAATAGGCGCGATTTCCGGTGATTTGAAGTTAAAAATTGATGCTGATTTAAGCAATGCAAGCAGTGATGCTTTAGAATTAACCTCATCAAATCCGAGCAACGGCAATATTATTTTAAGTTCTATCAATGTGCAAAAAGACGGCGACAAAAGCGTTACTTTCTTAAAGGGTAATACCAGCGGTATTACATCAAAATTGGATACAGCTTCAACAATATCAACAATAACCAATGATTACACATATACTTTTGGTATTTCCGGAAATAATAAATTAGACGTGCTGAGCGCAGTTTTGAATACAAAACCGAATACTCTAAAAGATTTTGTTACCGGAAATTTAGCGATTTCTGCAAACACATATTCAATGACCAAAGATATAAGCATTACGTCGGCGGAAAATGATAATTTTGGTACTACGGCCGGAGCAAACACAGAGCTGAACCTAAATCTGAATGGACATAATTTGTACGGAACCTTAAACGGCGCTAAAAAGGACGGTATCGCCGTAGGTAACGGATACACTCTAAATATCAATGGAACAGACGGAACATCAAAAGGCAATATCAACGGTTTTGATAACGCGCTGAAAGTTGAAAACGGCGGCACTTTGAACATTGCAAATACGGTGCTGAATAATGATACGGATATAAATAATCAAGGAACTCTGTATGCAGATAATATCAGCGCCAACAAAGTTCTTACAGCTTCAAATGCGGTTATCAAAAACAGTAATATTACCGATTTGGAAAATAAAGGCACTGCTGCACTAAAAGGAACAAATGCTTTAACTAATATTACAGAAGCGGGGAATTTGATTGTTAATGACGGCAAAACAACAGTTTTAGGCAAGCTGGAACAAAACAGCGTGACTGTCGCTGATAATGCTGTCTTAGAAGCTGTGTTGGATAAGTTTGTTGTGTCTTCAAACACAATAAACAACGGTGTGTTAAACTTGTTTGGCAATGGCGCAATAAACAAAGATATAACCGGAAACGGCAGCTTAAATTTGGATGGAATTGTTGATAATAATGCGGCGATAACTCAAAAAGATTTAACCTTAACAAGCGGAAAATTTACCAACTCCGGAACAATCAGCGTGGTTGATAGTATGAATGTAAACGGAGATATAACAAATAACGGTAGTGTCAGCGCCAAAGATTTAATTGTGTCAGGTAATTTTGCAAACAAGGCGAATGCGGTAATAAACGGAGTTTTGACACTCAAAGAAAATGCTGCAGCAACGGCTGAAAATAATGGAGTAATAACAGGTGGTGTTATTGTTGAAAATAACAGAATATTGACCAATAATAACCTTGTTTCCGGCAAAGTTAATGTTGTAAATAATGGAAAAATTTTGGGCAATTCCGGTGTTATGAATATAACAGAAAACTCGGAAAATAATGGCGAAATAAATCAACATAAGTTTACAATTTCTAATACCGGCGGTTTTGTAAATAAAGGAGTTTTGACTTCAGCCGTATTAGAAAATAACAATAATTTGATAAACAGTAATAAAATAACCGCAGCTATGCTGAAAAATAACGGCAATATTGATAATACAAGCGGAACGATTGAAAGTGTTATAACTAACGAAAATATTATCAACGGCGGAAAAATTATTGCTGATGACGGTTCTGTAAATAATAAGACGATTAACGCCGATTTAACAAGTAAAGGAAAGTTTACGAACAAGGGCAATATTGCAGGTACGATTACAAACACTGGCAGCTTTAAAAATGCCGGTATAGTCAAAGGAAATGTTACAAATAACGGCGATTTAACCTCGGCTATCGAAAATATTATGGGTGCTGTAATAAATAACGGTACATACAAAACTTCCGGCGGAATAATGAATTATGATATAAATGGTGCGGGAAACACAGAAATAAATGGTAACGTTGTTATGGGATCCGGAATGTTTGGCGCAAATCAAAGTGTAAACATAACAGCAGGAAGTTTGCTTGATATTGGTGTGAAAACCGTAAGTCTCAATAATTTGAAATTAAACGGCACTCTTGGGTTGGAAATTACAAGTATCGCCAATAAAAGTTCTGATTATGTTGGTGGAAAATTGCTTGTGAATAATGCGGATTTGTCCGGCGGTAAAATTCAATTTACGGTAGATCAAGGTTTGTTGAATAAAAAAGAACAGACCGGAGATTTATCTATAATTGGCTTAAAGTCGGGTGCGTCCGGAAGTGTTGTCGGTGATTTGACCAAAGTTTTTGAAAAAAATAATCGCTATGAGATTATACAGGGAACAAAAAAGGGTACGGTTATTATCAAAAATATTGCCAGCTCGAGCGATGTGGCTTCGCTTGTGGGAAACAGAAATAATAGGAACACAGCTGCGGCGTGGGAAAATGCAACATTGACATCAGGAACGGAAGCGGCAGATATTCAAAAAGCATTAGACAGATTATCTCAGCATAATGCTCAAGGGTATAGACGAGCTTTGAATGAATTGGCTCCTTCTGATTCTCAGATGAACTTGGAAACTGTGCGTTTGGTGCAAAATATTATAGGACGGGAAACCGGAAAAAGATTTGAAAAAGGCGATGAAAAATGTGGTTTGTATAGACCTGCGTCCATGTGGGTTAAAGGAATAGGCGCCAGTCACTATATGGATAACAGATTCGCAGCGCAGGGATTTAATGCGGATACCGCAGGCTATGTTATGGGATATGACGGAAGTGTGGATTGTGATACGTCTGTTGGTGTTGGATATGCCTACACAAACACAGATACCAAGGGAAATATAAATAGCCGGAAAAGTTCAATATCTGCGCAAAATATGTTTGTTTATGGCAAGTACCAGCCAACGCAGACTTATGTTCGCGGTGCGTTTATATATGGCTTGGCTGACTATGACGATAAGACATCTGTTGCCGGATATGGTATAAGTTCTAAATATAATATACATTCAGTCGGGGCGGAAACGGCCTTGGGACATGAATATCAGAATGGTTTGAATCCTGAAACCGGTTTGCGTTATACTCATCTGATGCCTAATGATTATACAGACAGTATTGGCCAAAAAGTTGAAAATGAAAATATTACTGCTATTTCAGCGTTTGCAAAACTGAAGTATAAAGCTGAGGTAAAAACAGATAATCAGATTTTGTTTAAACCAGCGATTTATATTGGTGCAAACTATGATTTGAACAACAGTTCACACAAGATTAACGTGGCTGTTGCGAATAGCAGATATACAATTTCATCTGAACCAATGTCGCGTTTTGGCTTTAATGGCGGTTTGGAATTGGCTGTCAGCCATGATAATGTGGATTTGATATTGGGATATGATTTGAATTTGCATGCAAAATATAACGCTCATTCCGGCCAGATTCAATTTCGTTATAACTTTTGAGATTTGAATACTTATTTTTGATATTTAAGATTATTCTTTGATCGGCAAAAAATAAGAGGAACAAAATTGCCGGCAAAATAACGTGTTTTAAGCGTAAGGTTAGGGGAACACGGCGATACAGAGCGGAGTGATTTAAAATGAAAAAAGAGGAAGTATAAACTTCCTCTTTTCAACTTGGTAGCGAGGGGGAGATTGACTTCACTTTGTTTCGTCGACTCTGCACTCATCAGCTTTGCTGACCGGCATCCTAAAGTCTGCCTTTCGTTTGTTTTCGAACTCTCTTTCCGAGTTCAAATCTCCGGCTATCCTATAACAAAAAAAGCCCTCAAAAGAGGACTTTTTTTGTTATGGTAGCGAGGGGGAGATTGACTTCACTTTGTTTCGTCGACTCTGCACTCATCAGCTTTGCTGACCGGCATCCTAAAGTCTGCCTTTCGTTTGTTTTCGAACTCTCTTTCCGAGTTCAAATCTCCGGCTATCCTATAACAAAAAAAGCCCTCAAAAGAGGACTTTTTTTGTTATGGTAGCGAGGGGGAGATTCGAACTCTCGACACATGGATTATGATTCCACCGCTCTAACCAACTGAGCTACCCCGCCATGAACAAAACTTTATTAGCTTATATTTTGTTCATTGTCAATAATTATTTTTGCCTATTTTTAATTTTTTTTATAATGGCTGCTCGTCCTGCCAGTTTGAACTCATATGTTAAAAGTGCAATGCCTGAAATTAAGAGCGGCAGCAAATAATAAATTATGCGATATAAAATTAAAATTGCAAATAAGGTGGCTTGATTTTGGTCATCAGGAAGTAATTTGGCAAAAACAATTTCAAACACACCTAAACCTCCCGGAACTTGACTATATACACCCAAAATTTGAGCAATAATGAAGGCGCCGATAAAGGTTATAAACGGGATATCAATGTAGTGCTCTAAAATTGAATATAGCACCAATGATGCCATTAAAATATCCAGACTGCCAATGATAACCTGCGCCACAGCCATTTTAAAGCCAGGGGTGTCAAATTCTATTTCTTTTATGATAATCGGTTTTTTATAATAGGTACTTCCCCAAATATAAAATATCAATCCGCCGGCAGAAACTAAAATCAAAGCCCAATTGATAAATGGCGAAGATATTGCCGATAAAACATGGTTCGGAGAGCAAATAAAGCCCAATAAAACCAAAAAGAAACAGGCAACTAAATAGGTAAATCCAGAAAAAGTTACCATTTTTACAATGTCGGACGCATTGATTCTCCAACGTGTGTATAAGCGATAGCGAATCGCTCCGCCGGATATGATGGCGTGTCCAGCGTTGTTACTGATGGCAAATCCCAAAAAGCCGGCAAAAACCCATTTCCAAGTTGCTAATTTACGGTGAATATATTTCAAAGCTAAAAAATCGTATGATGATAAGGCTACATAGCCGCAAAAAGAAGCTATACAGGCGTAAATTATATTTTTAGCCGGAACATCTATAATAGCATTTTTGATTTCATCTAAAGAATATTTTGAAAGTTGTTTATAAATCATAAATGCGGCAAGAGCAAAGAAAAATAAGCCTGACCAAGATAACATTTTTTTGAAAATTCTTTTTCTATTTTTTGTTTGCATGTGTTATTTACCTTTATTAGTTAAGATATTCATGTCTATATAGCTACGAATGTTAAAACCAAAAGTCCTTCTTACATATGATGTTAGTTCAGACGGCGCTTCTTTAAAGTTTTGGGCGTTTGCCTGAGCTTGCAGTAACATTTCCAATTTCAGTTTTTTACCAATTTCATCACGTTTTTCTGCAGCTTCAGGTTCTTCCATGGCAGAAGCAATATTATATAAAGCGTGCGCCATAATTAGGTTCTGCGGCGTTATTTTTCCTTGAGCATAGATATCTGCCAGTTCCATAAAAGCTTCGGAATTACCTTGATCTACGGCGTTGCGGTAGGCTTCAATACCCTTTATATAGTTTTGGACAGTTCCGTTTCCTTTAATATACATATCAGCCAAAACAATCTGCGCTTCATCTAAATTACTGTCGTTTCCGGCTGCAGATTTTATCAACTTAAACGCTTGGTCATAGTTTTGTTCGTAAACAAAACCCAAATAATAGGCATAGCCCAGCATAAATTTAGCGACATTGTTACCTGAACTTGCCGCTTTTTTGAACAAATCCATGGCTGTTTTGTTGCGAGTTTGATTTTTGGTGCCACCTTTTAGATATATAAAGGCCAGATTTATTGCCGCATTGTCGTTTCCAAGTTCCGCTGCTTTTGTAAACAGCGCCACGGCTTTTTGAACATCTGGATTTGTGCCAATACCGTTAAAATATAGGCTGCCCAAATTGTTTAATGCTATGGGGTTATTTTGTTCTGCAGCCATTTGATAATATTCAAAAGCTTTGCTGTAATCTTTTTGAACGCCGTTGGTGCCGTATAAATACATATAGGCAAGATTCATTTGATCTTCAATTTTTCCCTCGTTAGCTTGACGGGTACTTCTTTCTAAAAACGTTTCTTCTTTACCGTCCGGAGTTGGAACTTTGTCATCGGCAGAAAACAAAAGTGAAAGAGGTTTGGTTATAAAACTAAAAAAACCTTGATTTTCTTCTCCATCGGCAGAAACAGTCGAATCAACAATATTCGCGCTGTTTTCTGTATCTGTGGTTACAGATGGTTTATCCAATGCGTTTTCATCAAACAAATCTACAGCTTGAGCCCAAGAATTTGCAGCAATAAAAGATGAGAGCAAACAACAAAAAGCAATTTTTTTCATAAACCGATAATCCTTATTTTATTTTTTCGCCTGCATAATAATACGAAAAATATTACCTTTCAAGGTAAAAAGTAAAACTATTACAAATCTCTTGTATTATTTATGGATTTGGTTTAGATAAAGCTTAGAAAGGTGAAAAAAATGGTAACAGAAGCTCCTATATATACAATTCGCGGTGCAAAGTTGAGTTTTGGCCTGAATCCGCTTTTTACAAATGTGGATTTATACATAAATCGAGGGGATAAAATATGTTTGGTTGGCCGTAACGGCTGCGGCAAATCAACATTGCTTAAAGTGATTGCTCAAGAAATTGAACCTGACGACGCAGAATTTTTTATTCAGCCGGGGGTGAGAATTGGCTATATGCCTCAAGAACCAGATTTTTCAGGTTTTAAAACTTTGCGAGAAGTTGTTGAGGCCGGTTTGCCTAAAAATGAGCAAAATCAAACTTATCGGGCTGATAAATTGATTGAATATTTTGCTATAAATGAAAACCAGAATCCGGAACAGTCTTCTGGCGGTGAACGGCGCAAGGCAGCGTTGGCCAGAGCTTTGATTAATGAACCGGATATTTTATTGCTTGATGAACCGACCAACCATTTGGATATTACTACTATTGAAAAATTGGAAGATTTGATTAAAAAATTTAGCGGAGCGGTAATTGTTATCAGCCACGACAGAATGTTTTTGGACCATATATCACAAACTACATTTTGGTTGGATAGGGGAACTTTGCGGCGTAATAACAAAGGTTTTGGAGCTTTTGAAGAATGGGAAGACCAAGTTATTGAACAAGAAATTATAGAGCAAAAAGCCCTGAATAAGAAAATTGCCGAAGAAACTGAGTGGCTGCACAAAGGCGTGACGGCTCGGCGCCGTCGTAATATGGGGCGTTTGCGTCGCTTGCAACAGCTGCGTCAAGAGCGCCGTGAACAAATAAAAATGACCGGCTCGGTAAATCTAGAAGTTGAAACGGCTGATTTGCGCTCTAAACTGGTGATAGAGGCAAAACATATTTCAAAATCTTTCGGCGATAGAGAAATCATTAAAGACTTTTCTATCAAAGTGATTAAAGGCAATAAAATTGGTATTGTTGGACCAAACGGTTCGGGCAAAACCACGTTGATAAAATTACTGACTAAAAGGTTGGAGCCGGATTCCGGTTTTGTACGGATAGGAAAAAATTTGGAGGAAGCTTATTTCGACCAAAACCGTATTACTTTGGATCCAAAAAAGACACTTTGGAAAACGCTGTGCAATGAAGGCGACCATATTTGGGTGAGGGGACATTTTAGGCACGTTGTGGCGTATCTGAAAGATTTTTTATTCAAACCAGATCAGGCGCAATGTCCGGTTTCTACTTTGTCCGGAGGTGAAAAAAATCGTTTGATGCTGGCGGTGGCGTTGGCTAAACAATCTAATTTTTTGGTTTTAGATGAACCGACAAATGATTTGGATATGGATACGCTGGATTTGTTGCAAGAAGTTTTAGACGATTATGAGGGAACAATTCTGATTGTTAGCCATGATCGTGATTTTATGGATAAAGTGGCAACATCTTTGATATATATGCGCGGCGACGGTACGGTTTATGAACACGTTGGCTCTTATTCGGAATTATTAGAAAAACTGAAAGGATTGCCGCCTAAAACCAATAATAAAAAAACAGTCAATAAAGAAGAACCTAAGGTACGAGAAAAAAATAAAACTCAGAAACTGAGCTATAAAGAACAGTATATGCTGGAAAATTTGCCGAAAGAAATAGAAAAACTGGCGACAGAAAATAAAGCGATTGAAGTGGCTTTGGGAAATGCTAATCTTTATACTGATGATCCGCAAAAATTTGATGAGCTGACCACAAAACTGGCTGACAATAAAGGAAAGCTGGAAGAAATGGAAAATCAGTGGCTGGAAGTTCAGATGAAAGCTGACGAACTGGAAAATTCCTGACTTGAAAAAATAGAACGCTTGATTACATAGTACTTTATGTTATGGATAGTCAACGGTTTGATATACGGATTTTTTACCGCGGTGTATACCTTGTTTAACCAGCACTATAAAGTTGATGGTTATATTTTAGGAATATGGCGCGGTTTTGGTATATCCGTATTGTTTATGCCGTTTTTGGTGTTTTTTCCGGTGCCGACCAGCGCCTATTATTGGGGACTGTTGATTTTTCAGGGCTGGCTGATTGGAATTTATGATTCGCATTTGTTTTTTGCTTCGGCAAAATATGGGGCAGGGCCAACTTCGCGTTTTATGGCGGTGACTGTTTTGGTGACCACATTTTTGTGGTGGATACTAACTCCTAAGGAATTTTTCGCTTTGCTGAAACAAGGCAATGTTTTTATTACCTTGTTGTTGGTACTGTTTGGTTTTACTTTTTGTTATTGGCAAATGATAAATACTAAAGTTTCGCGGCAAACCGCACGCTATATTATGCCGTCGGTATTTGCTTTGGCGGGCATGAGTATTATCACCAAGTATATTGCTTTAGGCGGCTCTTCTGTGTGGCAGTCTATTGTCTACTATTTGTCGGTGGCGACTTTTGTTAGCGGCTGCTATAATCTAAGGTGTTATGTTAAACATCATCCTGAGTTGACATTCAGACAAAAAATAAGCGAAATTTTTTCAGGCAGAATGTGGAAAATAGGCGGTTATTTGATAGGATTCAGCGCGGCGATGATTACTGCTAAAACTATGGCGTTGCGGGTGGCGCCAAATCCTGGGTATGTGACTGCATTGTTGTTGATAGCTCCGATTTTTATTTTTGCGTTGAACAAACACTATAAAATTCCGGATAGTGTTTCGGTGCGGGCGGGTTTTGCAATGATGTTTTTTTTGTTTTTGTTAGCAGTGCTGGTTAATGGTAATTATGGAATTATAGACTAAAGACACAGCTGTTCTATAATTGTGTTTAGGACCAATATGCCCTGAGAAGTGACTGATAAATATTCTGAATTTTCTGTCAGCAATTTAAGCTGTTTCAATTCTGTTAAATGTGGAATATTTATGTAATTGTATAAAGATGAGCCGATAATGTTTTGAAACGTTTTTTTATTTATGCCTTTAGTCAATCTCAGTCCGGTTATGATTAGCTCTTCGGCTCGTTCTGCCTTGGAGAGTGCTTCATTAATAAAAGGGTAGTCAACGACAAAAAAATTACCGTCTAGTGTTAGTCTACCTTGGGCTGATTTACCAATGCCAATGTAATCTCCGCCTTGCCAATAAGTTAGGTTGTGTCGGCTTTCAAAACCATTTTGCGCAAAGTTGGAAACTTCGTATAAATCATATCCCTTAGCAGCTAAATATTCACGGGTATGTGTATATAAATCAGCGGCTGTTTCATCATTAAGAACTTTAATATTTTTGCGGGCAAAAACAGTATTTTCTTCAATAGTCAGCTGGTAAAGCGACAAATGTTTCAAGCCATAAGCACAGATTTCAGTCAGTTCTTGCTGCCATTCACTCTGCGTTTGCTGCGGACGCGCATATATTAAATCGGCAGAATGATTGCTAAAAATTTGCACTATTTCTTGCAAGCTTTCGCGAGCTTCTTGCAGGGTGTGCGTTCGCCCCAGAAATTTTAAATCTTTTTCGTTTAGCGCTTGCACGCCTAAAGACAGACGATTAATACCGGCGTTTTTTAAATCTTTGAACATATTTTTATGATTGCTGTTGGGGTTGGCTTCAAGCGATATTTCTATATTGTTTTTTATTTTCCAATGACCGCAGATGCAATCAATTATTTTGGCAATATTTTGCGGCTTTAGCAAAGAAGGAGTGCCGCCGCCAAAAAAAATAGATTTTATTTCACGCTCAGGCAATAGCTTATAATAATGTTTTAACGCTTCCAGATATTCATTGATAAGTTTTTCTTCATCACAATTGCTTGCAAGTTCTTTATAAAAATCACAATAAGGACATTTGCTTTTGCAAAAAGGCCAGTGGATATAAATTGCCAAATCTTGAGGTTTGTACATCTAAAAAAACAGCGGATATAAAAACGCTCCCCATAAAATTATTGCATTTACAAAAGCAAGCAAAACCAACGAGCTGCCTATGTCTTTGGCTTTTTTTGAAAGTTCATGATAATCTGGAGAAATGCGGTCGATAACAACTTCTACTGCCGTATTTACCAATTCCATAATCACAATAAACAACAGACTACAAATAAGCAAGGCTTTTTGCCATAACAACAAATCTAGGAAGCAGGCCACAATCCCAAATACAACAAATACAGCCAAGTCTTGGCGTAAGGCTGCCTCACTCTTGAATGACGATACAAATCCGTCTTTTGAGTATGTGAACGCCTTTAAAATTCTTTTTATTCCGGTGTCGGCGGCTTTCATTTTTTTCTCCTTCGTTTGTATCATAAAACTTTTTAGGGCAGCGTCAATATTTTTATTGTGATATATATGTTAAAATCTCTTGAAAACGCTGAAAAAAACGCTACCATTAAAACGTGTTTAAATTAAAGGAGATACAAATGTCAAGATTTGATAACAGTCCTAATTATGGTCTTATGTTTTTTATTGCTTTAATCGCTGCCGGTATTTCTGCTGCCGCTACCCGTATGATTTCTGGCGGTAATGAGGCTAAATTTGCCGTTGTTGACGTTCAGCGTGTTGTTGTCGCTTCTAAAGATGTTGCTGCTTTGAAAAATGAACGTGACAACCAAATTAAAGAACTGCAAAAAATGGCTGATGATGCTAACGCAAAAATTGCTAAAATCAGCGATGAGGCCGAAAAGAAAAAAACTTCAGAAAAATATCTAGCAGAAATCAATGCTAAAAAAGAAAGTTTTGATCAAGTTTATTCATCAGCTTTACAAGCCTCTGATCAAAAGTTAAACGACATCATTAAAGCAGTTGCTGAAAAAGAAGATTTAACAGTGGTTATAAATAAAAACTCCATAGTTCATGGAGGGGTTGATATTACTGAGTCGGTTATCGATATGGTTAAATAAGTAAGGAAACTCGTCTAGCTGGTATCTGCTAGGGATTTTTGCGCTTGTGTACTAATTTGTACACGTCGCTTAAAAATTCCGTCGCATCTACGCACGCTATCCGAGTTTCTGAAAGTTAGTGCCGGTTGCCTTAAAGCAGCCGGTTTTTCTTATGTACTAGTTTTTACACGGCACAAAAAAGTTAATGCATATTAGCCTCATTATCCGAGTTTCTGAGAGTTAGTGCCGGTTGCCTTAAAGCAGCCGTTTTTTCTTGTGCACTAGTTTTTACACGGCACAAAAAAGTTAATGCATATTAAGCTCATCATCCGAATTTATTAAGGGTTTGTGCCTTTTATCTGCTAGTAGCTTGACGTAAAATGTTTTCAAAATCGGTGCCGGATAAAACCTCTGGTAAAACCATGCCGTCACGCATTAGCGGAGTGTACAAAATGTAAAAAGGCAATCCTTTGCGTCCGTATTTTTCCATAAAATCCAATACTTCTTTATTATAATTAGTCCAGTCAACTTGTATAAAATCCAGCATATAAGTTTTATTCCAATGAGCTAAATTAGAGGAATTTAACGTAATTGTCGTGTTGTAGCGGCAAGTCAGACACCAATCCGCGCCAATTTCTAAAAGTACTGGGTGTCCTTGGCTGAGTTTTTTTGCTATAAGTGATTTATCAATAAAAGTAAGGCGGTTTTCCAAATTTTCATCAAGGTGGCGTTTATAGCTGCCTTGAGCCAGAAAAGAGGTGGAAAACAAGCATATTATAAAAACGGCGACAATCGAATAAGTGCTGATTTTTCTTAGTTTGCTAATGGTTTCAATTGAAATGTTTTCTTCAAAAACACCGTCTAAATATTCAATGAAAAGTCTATATAATTTGAATATGGCGATAAAGAATAATAATAACAATATTAATAAGCCAACACAAATAAAGTCTGTTTGATTGTATATCAAAATCAAAAACCAACCGATGGTCAAATACATCATAATCTTCATTAGTGACGAAAGTTTTTGCAGCCAATCTCCTGGTGCCGGCAGTAGTGTTTCCGGATTTTTGAAGCAAACCGCAACAAGATATGGTAAAGATAAGCCAAGGGCGACAGAGTATAAAATGACAATAATATCAAAATAGCTTCCGCTGAGGGCAAAACCTATGGCTGTGGCCAAATACGGACCGGTGCACGGTGTAGACAGCAGTACAATCAAATTTCCCAAAACAAAGTTAAATTTATAGTCAAGTTTGCTGCTGATATTTATGAGGTTTGAAGTTTGCAGCTGCGGAAAAAATATGGTTATTGCTGTCAATACAAAAGTCATGCCAATTAAAAAGTTCATATTTTGATATTGCATGCCCCAACCGAGCGAATAGCCTAAATATTTTGCTGCCAGCAAGGCGATAATCAACACGCTGAATCCGCAGAAAATACCGGCACAGGTCAAAAATAGTGATTTTTTTATGTTTTTGCGGCGAACGGAACCGGCGCGGCTTAAACTTATTATTTTTAGTGATAGCACCGGAAATACGCAAGGCATAAAGTTCAATATAAATCCGCCTAAAACAGCAATTAAAATTAAACCTAAATTCAAAGTGTTGGATTGAGTGTCAAAAAGCGTCGCTTCTTTAGGCGATTGTTCTGTTCTGTAATAAACTTCATTATTCAATATTGCGGTAATCTTAAATATTGAGTTTTCAAAATCAGAAATGTTTTCACCTTTCATCGGTTGAAAGCGAACATAGATTTTGTTGTCTTGAATACTTATTATAGGTGCCGAAAATTTGGTATAGCCGTATTGTTCTTCAATAAACACTTTAAAACTTTTTACTGTTTGATCGCTTTTAAATTCAAGGCGCAAAGATTGTCCGTTTTCATCTTCGTCTGTTACAAATTTTTGTAATTTTAAATCTTTGGTTTGCTCGTCAGGCAATAGTTGAATGCTTTTGTTAAAAAAGTTTTGCAAACCGTTGTTTAAAATTATGACACCATGAGGTTTTATGGTTAATTGTAACTCAAAATCTTGGGTTTGGCAGTTCATATAGTTATTGCAGACAGTTAAATTTACTTGAGAGTTTAATTGCAATGTTTTTTCTGTGTCTTTAACGGTTATGGCAACCGGAATTATAAAGTCTCCAAAATATTTGTGAACATACGGCAGAGATATGGTGGAAAGCGGAACCGGATATTTTATTTCATATTTTTCTAGGTTCTCCGAATTTTCAAAAGTTATGAAAGGTTTTTTTTGCATAGGCGATAAATTATTGGCTAACACAAAATAATTATCTTTGGTTAAAATATGCACCCCTATATAAAATTGTTTTTGATTTTCGAGATATGATGAGGCCGATAAAAGCTGAATATCTAAATGATTGCCGGCGATGTTTTCGCCTATTCCCAAATTTGAAACCAGAGGGTTGTCTTTGCCATATTTGAACAGTTCTTTCCAACTGTAATTATTCATAATATATTCAAGTTTTGCTATGGCGTTGTTATCTTTATGTTTGAAATTGATATATTTATTGATGGCCTGACGTTCTTCAAGATTATTACTGTAGGTTAAAAATTTTTTGAAATTGTAGACTTTGACAAATTTGCCTTTTTCCGCTTCAATATATTTTACCTCGCCTTTTTTATCAAAATCATCATCGGAGTGAACGACTTTGTATGTTTTTGGCATAAGTTTTTCTGCAACATATTTATTATATATTGTTTTGCCAATACGATAAATTCGGACACCGTTGCGCAAATAGTTAGTATATCGAATAAGTTCTTCATCTGTATCATTAGGAAAAAACGGTCTTAAATTTTCATAAAATCCATCTTCAAAAATTTCGTTGTTAGGATATTTATTGTTAAAATAATTGCCTATTTCATACATAATGGCAAAAGTCTGCAAAACGTCTTGCTCAGAAGTTTCGTCTTCTTCTAATTCTGCCAAACGGGCACGTGTATTAACCCCCTTAAAATCGTCCGGAAAGGTGCTTTCGGCCGACATACAGGTAAAACT
>ERZ1034897.479-NODE-479-length-20014-cov-10.247257_pt1 | contig 20014 bp, 20 predicted proteins | sample MGYA00520629_ERZ1034897 | MGnify/ENA primary metagenome ERZ1034897 (study PRJEB33766, sample SAMN09781789) | gut metagenome | biome: gut microbiome | host: Homo sapiens | place: Madagascar | study: EMG produced TPA metagenomics assembly of the PRJNA485056 data... | reverse complement strand
CATTCTTAGGATTACCAGTTACAAATGTATATTATGGTAGTTCGGTGCTTCCGGCAATATTAACGGCTTTTTTGATTGCTAAACTGGAAAAGATATTAAGAAAGATATTACCTAATGCTTTGAGAAGTATCTTCGTACCATTCTTAAGTGCGTTAATTACTATCCCTTTGTTAATTGTGGTTATTGGTCCGATTGGTGTCTGGGGCGGTGAGTTATTTGCTAATTTATTTAGATCAACATATGAATTAAGTCCAATTCTAGCTGGAGCAATTATTGGTGGTACTTGGCAAATTTTAATCATCTTTGGTATGCATATTGCTATTCTAGGATTGGTAAGTGCACCAAATATTGCAATGTATGGACGTGATACTATCATTATGACACATGCTCCGTCTTTAATCTGCCAGATTACAGCAGGTTTAGCAGTTTCTTTAAAAGCAAAAGATAAGAAAATCAAAAAGAATGCATTAACATTAAGTTTGACCTCATTCTTCTCAGGTAATGTCATTGAACCAGTTATGTATGGTGTCAATTTAAAATATAAGAAGCCTTTTATTGCGGTATGTATTGGTGGTGCTATTGGTGGTGCTATCACTGGTGCAGCGGGAGCCGGAACAGTTGCAGCAGTTGCATTTAGTTTATATACATTCCCTGTATATTTAGGTGTCGGTTTTGGTGGATTATTATTAGGCTGCTTAGTAGGCGGCGTGGTTACATTTGTATTAACTTATGTAATGGGAATTGATGAAAAGGAGGCATAAAAATGACTAACACAAGAGTAAAAGATATCGATTTTAAAAGTGCAGATCATGTAATTGAAGAAATTAGAAACATGAATGTAAAAGGTGGTAGTCCTTTTGGTAGATCTGCAGCATGGGCTTTTAAATTGGCTATTGAACAAGAAAATTTAAATGATTTTGGCACATTAAAAACACGTTTAGAAGATGTGGCTAAACAAATGATTGAATTAAAACCAACAATGGCAACTATTCATAATAGTTGTGATATTGTTCTTTCCCTTTTGAATAAAGATAAAGATTTAGATGAACTAAAAAAGCAAATAGTAAAAGTTTGTGAAAACATAATTGAACAGTCTTTTGTGGCAGTAGAAAAAGTCGCTGACTATGGTTCGAATTTAATTGAAGAAGGCGATACAGTATTAATGCATAGCTACAGTTCAACACTTATGGGGATATTTAAAGCAGCTAGAAATAAAGGGGTAAATTTTAAATTAATATGTACAGAATCTCGACCTTTAAGAGAATCTAGAAATGCTGTAAATGTTTTAACTGAAATTGGTGTTGATGTTACCTTTATATCGGATGCTTCAGTATTTGAATTTATGAAAACAGCAGATTTGATAATTATGGGTGCAGATACATTAAGTACAGATGGTTCTGTTGCTAACAAGATGGGTAGTGCGCAAATTGCTTGTCTTGCAAAATCTTGTAAGGTTCCAGTGTATTTTGCTAGTGAATTATACAAATTAGACTTAAGAACTCAATATGGATATAATATCCAGCTTGAAAGAAGAACACCGTTTGAACTTGTATGTAATGAGGATTTTAAAGATTTTGAAAAAGTTAGAGTAATTAATCAATTCTTCGATATTACTCCTGCAAGTGACATTAAAGGTATCATTACTGAATTTGGCGTTTTGCACCCAGCACAAATGGTTTCGTATTGGAATAAATTAATAAAGAACATAATGGAGGATTAATAAAATGTATTTAGATATTAAAGATGAAGTAAAAGAAGCACTAGATAGTAATTTACCAGTAGTAGCTTTGGAGTCAACTATTATTTCACATGGTATGCCATATCCACAAAATGTTGAAATGGCAAAACATTGCGAAGAAATTATTCGTAGCTATGGTGTTGTGCCAGCAACAATTGCAATTATAAATGGGCGAATCAAAATTGGATTAACAGATGATGATTTATATTTGTTAGCTACAAGCAAGAATGTAGCAAAAGTATCGCGTCGTGATTTAGCAAAAGTTATATCTACTAAAGAAATGGGAGCAACAACTGTCGCATCGACAATGATTTGTGCAAGTATGGCTGGAATAAAATTCTTTGTAACAGGAGGAATTGGTGGTGTGCATCGTGGCTATGAAGAAGCTATGGATGTCTCAGCTGATCTTGATGAGTTGGCTAAAACTAATGTAAATGTTATATGTGCAGGTGCGAAATCAATTTTAGATTTACCTCGTACATTAGAGTATTTAGAGACTAAAGGTGTACCTGTTGTAGGATATCAAACTGATTATTTACCACAATTTTTTACAAGAGAAAGTGAATATAAGTTAAACTTAAGATTAGATACACCTGAAGAAATAGCTAAGATGATTAAAACTAAAGAAGAGTTAAAATTAGATGGTGCAGTTCTAATCACTAATCCAATTCCTGAAGAATCATCAATGGATAAAAAATATATTGATGATTTGATTGATAAGGCAATTAATGAAGCTAATGAAAGACATATTACAGGAAAAGATGTAACTCCGTTCTTGTTGGCTAAAATTGTCGAAGAAAGCGAAGGCAAGAGTTTAAAAGCTAATATTGCACTGGTATATAATAATGCGAAAGTAGGGGCGCAAATTGCTGAAGCTTACTCTAAGTTATAAGTTGTAAGTATCAAATAAAAATGTAGTTAAATAAATGAAAAGAATCAGTTTAAACATTGGTTAAAATGGCATACTGATTCTTTTGTTTTGTTTTGTTTTGGCTAATTTCTTTTAGGGGTGCCTACATATAGAGATGTAACAAGGCAAAGGATACGACCTTTGAATATACTAGGAAGGAAAATGATTTAATATGAGAAGTTGTTGAATGGGAAGATTAGTTGAATTGTTTAATTGATGCATAGTCATTTATTTGTCTATGCATTTGATTTTTCTTGCAATAAAGAAAATCCGGTGTGTATACCGACTGTTTAAAATAGGAATGAATTTGTTTTCTTCAACTTTCTTTGGTGCTTTTTTTAGAAACTGTGACAACCAATTCTCCATTATTGAAAGAGGTTTTAACATCTTCTGTACTAACTTTATTTCCGACATAGAATGAACGAGAATAAGAACCGCTAACACGCTCTTGACGAATGATACGACCTTCTTTATCTTTGTTTTCTTTATTCATATCGAGGGAAGTTGTTACTTTTAAATATCCATCCTTCAATTCCATCTTGATATCTTCTTTCTTGACAACTGGCATTACAATGGATAATTCATAATTTCCATCTTTTTTTACAATGTCTATCTTCATATCTGAAGGAGTTCCATGTGAATCTGTTGTAAAGAAATCATCAAATATATTATTAAATACTAGATAGTAACGTATATTTAACACCTGTATACTTATTTCTTAATACACTTATAGTGTAACTCTTGAATTATCGCTTTTATTTTATCAGAAAGATTGTTGTGTGAAACCGCAATCATTTTAGATTAATTGTTAAAAAAAGTGCCACATTGCTGGTTTATATTTTGTATTGAGGTAAAATTTTAAAATGATTAAATTATAGATGAGGTAAGAAATATGATTGCATTAACTTTAAGACAGAGAAACATTATTGAATATTTATTAAGCCGCGATTCGTATGTGACTAATGATGTGATTGCGTCTAATTTTGAAGTGAGCAATCGTACGGTGCGTAAAGACTTAGAAGTGATTTCTGCTTACTTAAAAGAACAAGGAATCTCTTTGGTTCGAAAGCCTGGTAAGGGTGTATGGATAGAGGATAAACAAGAAGTATTGTTTGATGATTTAAGTTGCTCTTATTCTAAGAATGAGCGAATTGTTATTTATGCTACATCATTGTTGTTGGATGATGTAAATACATTTATGACTCTTGCTTCTAATTGTGGTGTAAGTAAACAAACAGTAATTAATGATTTGAATACTATTGAAAAATTTCTTGATGGATATCATCTTTCATTAATAAAAAATCAGGGTGTTGGTACAAGCCTTGAAGGAGATGAGACTGATATTCGGCGTTTGTTTATTGATTTGTTGTTTACAAATGATCATTCGAAAATTGTTTATGAACTATGCATAAATAATGATGGTATTCAAAGAAATCTAGATGTTTCATTTGAGCTGATAACAGTAATTGAAAATGAATTTCGATTTAGATATGTAGATAGAGATCGAATCTCCATTGTTTTAAGCTTTTTGTTGAATCGATTGGGATTAATGAAAACAAAAAATTCGACAATTCAAAGTTCAGACATGGAAAGAATCAATTCTATCTTGTCTACGAAAATTTCGGATAGTAATGATCAAGAATATATTAGTTCGTTCTTATTAGGTGAACGAGTGGAGGGGTCTTTAACTTTGGATTCAAAGGTTGAAGATGAGGCAAATGAAATAAGTGAACATTTGATTTCATCTTTAAAGAAGATACATTACTTTGATTCTGAAGATATGAAAGATATCATACGCAGTTTAACAGTACATGTTCGAGCAGCAATTTATCGATGTAGGAATAACATTCATATTCGTAATGAATTGGATGAGCAGGTGCGTTTTGCGATTGGTGTTATGTATGAATTCACAAAAAAAGAATTGAATGTGTATGAAACTAAATACAATTTAAATTTTGATCAAAGTGAAATATCGTATATTGCATTATATCTTGCTTCTATTTTTGAAACAGGAGTACAAGAAGATTTAAAAGTAGTTATTATGATTGTTTGTACTTTTGGGTTGGCAACAAGCTCTATTTTAAAATCTCGTATGTACCAAATTTTTGGAGATTGTTTTATTGTAGGACCTTATTCGATTGAAGAGGCGGAGAAATATTTAGAGAGTCATGAGGTGGATTTGATCATATCAACAAATTATATGAGTGTGAAATCAACGAATGTGATTTATATCAATCCATTATTAAAACAGAATGATATTGAAATGATAAGAAATACATTGTTTCAGGAATCATTTATGAAAATGTGTTCTTTGTTCTTTAATAAGAATGAGAATAAAGTTGTAGAACATGATTATCATTGTTTGGGTGAGTATATTTCGAAAAATGATGTTTCAATTTCGAAAGGAAAAATATCTTGGGAAGATGCAATACGAAAAGCAGCAGCGCCTTTAGTTGCTAAAGGAGATATTGAAAATAAGTATGTAAATACGATGATTCAAGCAGTAAATGAATTTGGAACTTATATGGTTATTACTCCTAAAGTTGCCTATGTGCATGCTGGCAAAGATGATGGAGTGAATAAAAACTGTGTATCATTATTGCTTTTAGAAAATGAAATACCTTTTGGGTCATTTAATACAAAGCCGGTTATTGCGATTGTTGTTTTAGGAATTTGTGATAAGGAAGAATCACAAATGTTAAATATAGCTAATATATTAGATGTACCAGAAAACATTGAGTTATTAAAAAATAGTAAAAGTATAGATTCAATTTTGAACTTACATGATTGAGGAGAGAACAAAAATGAGTACAGGAATAAATTTACAAAATATTCAAATTGGTTTAGAAGCAAAGGATTGGAAAGAAGCAATCCGTATAGCTAGTGTGCCTTTAGTTAAATGTGGTTCAATTGAAGAACCTTATGTTGAAAATATGATAAGTAGTGTAGAAACATTAGGACCATATATAGTGATTATGCCTCAATTTGCGTTGGCTCATGCTGCTCCGTGTGAGTATGTAAAAAAATCAGATATTTCAATCGCAACGTTTAAAAATGATATTGAATTTCATTGTGATAACGATCCCGTAAGAATTGTAATGTGTTTGGCTTGTACAGATAAAACAAGTCATATAGAAATGTTACAAAGTGTTGCCACTACACTAATGGATGAAGAGATAGTGGCAAAGATGGTTGCCTGCACAAGCGAAGAAGAACTATATTCTTTGTTTCAGGATAAATAGAGAAAGGAGTGAGAAAGAATGAAAGTACCAAAGATTCAAACTGTTTGTGGATTTGGATGCGGCTCTAGCTTGATGCTTCGTATGAATGTGGAAAAAATCGCAAAAGAACATAATTATGAAATTGAAGCATTTTGTGGAGACGTTGGTTCATGCTGTGCAAATCAATGTGATGTAATTTTTATTTCTGAGGAATTGGCTGATCGAATCAAAGATCGTGCACAGGTTCCTGTTGTGGCTATTAAAAATTTCATGAACAAAAAAGAAGTAGAAGAAAAAACTTTAGCTTACTTAGAAGAAAATTGTAAATAAGGAGAGTATGTATGGGAGTATTAAATTTTATTATTAATGAAATCTTCAATCAAGGCGCTATATTCCTTGCCTTGATTGCTTGTATTGGTTTGATTCTTCAGAAAAAATCATTTTCTGAAATTGTACGTGGAACATTAACTACGGCAATCGGTTTCTATATTCTATCTTGTGGTACTGGTTTAATTACTGGTAATTCTATTGATGGAATTTCGGCTGCTTTTAATGCAGTAACACCAAGTGCAGTTGCAAGTAAAACAGTGGATATTGGAGCTGAATTTGGAACACAGATTGGTATTGTAATGATCATTGCGTTTGCTGTTAACGTATTAGTGGCTCGTTTCACAAAATGGAAATCTATTTTCTTAACTGGACATATGTTATATTGGTTCCCATTTGTATTTATTGCTGCAGGTGTAGATGCTGGATTAACTGGTGGTAAATTAATTGGATTAGCAGCTGTATTTACTGCAGTATATATGATTGTTTCTCCAAATTTGATGAGACCATTGGTAAAATCTGTTACTGGTGATGATTCATTCACAATTGGACACCCAACAACATGTTTATCATTGTTATCTGCAGGATTAGCAACTTTATTTGGAAATAAAGAACATTCTACAGAAGACTTAAACGTACCTAAATCATTAGGATTTTTAAGAGAAATCTCAATTACTGGATCAATTACTATTGCGATTACTTACATTGTTTTATATTTTATCTTAGTAGCTAACGGAAAAGATCCTGGAACTATTTGGGGATATGCAGGTGGAACTACTGGTATTTTCACATATATCTTTACACACGCTATTTACTTTGGTGTTGGTATTACTGTAATGCTTCAAGGTGTTCGTATGATGATTGCTGAAATCGTTCCTGCATTTAAAGGTATTGCGGATAAGATCGTTCCAAATGCTATTCCAGCATTAGATGTTCCAGTTATTTTCCCTTATGCACCAAATGCTTTATTAATTGGATTTATCGTTGCTATGATTACATCAATTATTACTTTATTACTAACTAGTGGAATGTTCCCAACAGTTGTAATTCCATTGATTTCAACTTGTTTCTTTGAAACTGGATGTGCTGCTATTATTGGTAATGCCAAAGGTGGAGTTCGTGGATGTATTATTGGAGCCGCTGCATGTGGTATCGTAATGGTATTCTTAGTTGGATTTGGAGCTTACTTCTTCAATAACACAATTCAACAATGGATGTTAGTTTATGGTGGTCAGGACTTCTCTTTATGGGGAATTGTAGAAGGATTTATTGCTCGATTAATTGCTTAGTATGGAATTCAAATATTTAGAACGCATTCATGAGTTAATGGATGTCATCGAAAAAGATGAAACAAAGTCCATGGAAGAGTGTGTTGACTTACTGACCACATGTATCTTAAATAAACATTCTATATATACTTTTGGTGCAAGTCATGCAGGCATTTTGAGTGAAGAATTGTATTATCGTGCTGGAGGATTAATGTTGTTTAACCCAATATTTGGAAGAGAAATCATGCTTGATACATCTCCAATTACTTTAACGAGTAAAATGGAAAGATGTGTTGGTTATGGAACAAATCTAGCACAAAGTAAAGTTAACTTTAAAAAAGACGATGTATTAATTGTTCATTCTGTTTCTGGAAGAAATCCAGTAGCCATTGAAATTGCAGCAGAAGCGAAAAAAATGGGCGCCAAAGTAATAGCTATCACAAATTTATCTTATTCTAAAAGTGTGACTTCTCGTCATCCATCAAAAAAGAAATTGTATGAATTTGCTGATATTATTTTGGATAATCATGGAGATGTTGGTGATGCTTGCGTAAAAATTGATGGATTAGAACAAAAGGTTTCTCCAACTTCAACTGTAATTGGAGCAATGATGCTTAATTCGATTGTTGCTGCTGTGGCACAAAAATTAGTGGATTCAGGCATGAAAAAACCGCCAATCTTTTATAGCGCTAACTTAGATGGCGGCGATGCATTGAATCAAAAATTGTATGAAGAGTATAAGGAAAGTATTCATTATCAATTTTGATTCAGCAGAACAATTATAGCATAATAAATAGGGACATATCATCATGATATGTCCTATATGTATAATGTCTGAAAACATGACACTGCATTGCACTAAGGAACCTCAGATATGGGTTCCTTTTTTTGAGGCTTAGTTAATTTCTTTTAGTTTGTATACATATAGAGATGTAGCGAGGCAAATGATACGACCATCTTTTTCTACAATGTCTGTCTTCATAATTGAAGAAGCTCCTTGTAAATCTGTTGTAAAGAAATCATCAAATAAATTGCCAAATACTTGATAGTAACGCATATTTAACTCTTGTGAACTTATTTCTTAATACACCTATAGTATAGTTCTATAGACGGGTAATAAGTGCTGATTTGAATAAAGTTTTCTCTTTTTTATTTTATAGGATAATATAATTAAAGAATGGATATTCATAAAATGAATGATAAATCGGAAGAATCCATACTATAATTAGTAAAAACGGAGGAATAAATATGTTTGGCTTTTTAAAGAAAAAAGAAGTGTTCGTATGTCCAGTAGACGGAAAAATTTTACCAATTAGTGAAGTGAATGATCCTGTGTTTTCACAAGAAATGATGGGTCCAGGATTTGCGGTGGTTCCAACATCAAAAGTTGTTGTTGCACCAATGGATGGAGATGTTGTAACGGTGTTTCCTACTTCACATGCCTTTGGTATTAAGTCAAAGAACGGTATTGAGATGATTATTCATATTGGTATTGATACGGTTGAATTAAATGGAAAAGGCTTTAAACCTTTAGTAAAGCAAGGGGATGTTGTTAAAGCAGGGGATGCTTTAGTAGAGGTTGATTTTGATGTATTGAAAAATGAAGGGAAAGATCCAACTTGTATGATTATATTCCCTAATAAAGAGAAATTTTCAATTGTTAAACCTCACAGCAATGTAGTAGCTGGCCAAGATAATATTGTTGAGTTTAATAAATAGACAAAATCAAAAAGAGTAGGAGATTATTTGTAATTTTTCCTACTTTTTTAAATAAATATTCAGAATTTGAATATACAACCATAATGATTTAGATGCATTGTTGCATTAAATTATCAGTGCTATGATTTGGGTGCTTAAAGGAGTATGGGATATGAAAGTAGATGTAAAAAGAATTCAAAATGATATTGAAACGTTAGCCACATTTAATGAAACTCCTGGTTGTGGTGTAACTAGATCTTCGTACACAAAAGAAGATAAAATGGCTAAGGAATATTTAATATCTGAAATGGAAAAAATTGGATTGACTGTTTATGAAGATGGCATGTCAACATTATTTGGGCGCCGTGAAGGTAAATTAAAAGATGCGCCATGTGTTATGTTAGGATCTCATTATGACACAGTTTATCATGCGGGAGCTTTTGATGGAGTTGCTGGTTCTGTTGCAGCATTAGAGGTTATGCGTGTATTACATGAAAATAATTTTGAAAATGATTATCCTCTTGAATTGATTTTAATGAATGCTGAAGAAGGCTTTACTTTTGGACCAAGTACGGGTGTTACAAACTCAAGAGCCATGATGGGTACACTTACTTATCATGAGCTAGAGACTCGTAAAAACCGTTTTGGACAAACTAAATTAGAGGCTTTAAGAGCCTATGGTGTTGAGCCGGATTTGGAAAAGGCAAAAAGAGATCCAAAAACAATTAAAAACTTCTTAGAACTTCATGTTGAACAAGGACCTGTTTTAGACAGAGAGAACATTGAAGTTGGATTAATTAAATATCTTGCTGGTATTGGAAGATACACAATTAAATTCCATGGAAAAACTGCAGATTCAACAGAATTGATGAGCAAAAGAAAAGATGCTCTAGTTGGTGCTGCGTACTTCATTGAAAAGTTTAATGCGGTTATGCGTACATTTGGAGATGATGCGACTGGAATGGTAGGCCAATTGAATATTGTTCCTAACTCTAATCAGTTTGTACCAGAATATGTTGAGGGTAAAATTGAAATTCGTACTTTCACTAAAGAAGTAGTTGATAATAATGATTTTAATAAAATTATTGTAGATTTATTAAATGAAGTAACTGAAAAATATGGTATTCAGACAGAGTTAGAAGAAATTCGAAGAGTAAATTATCCAAATCCAACAGGTCCAAGTATTATGAATTATGAGAATGTTGAAAAAATGGAGAAAATTTGCGATGAATTAGGTTATAGTCACAAACAAATGAACCAAGGAACAGGACATGATTCTATGATTATGGCTGATTTTGTAGATACAAACATGATTTATGTACCTAGTAGAAACGGTGGAGTATCTCACTGTCCAGAAGAATGGACGGAGTATACAGACATTGAAAAGGGTGCTAACGTATTACTTGAATTAGTCAAAGATTTATCAACAAAATAAATAAACACATTAGCAATTTAGAGAAAATTCTTTAAATTGCTTTTTTTTGCAAATTAAAAGAAGAATGTCTACTTTGCATTCTTCTTGTAGTTAATATAACCTTCATACAATAGTGTAAATATAAGCATTAATGTACAGAATGAAGAATTATTCAATCTTGTTTCTTGGTTAATGTTTGATACTTGATAGTATAATGAGTATTTGGCCATGTGAGATAATTCGTTCTGTGAAAATAGCGTGATCGATATAATTGGAGTTCCTTTTAATTGAACGGTTTGTATATCTGTTTTAAGCTTTGAAATGTTGCCTGATAGAGAAACGATAAATAATAAATCATTCGGCTTTAATGTGTTTGAAATTAAATTAAGCTCGATTTGACCAGGAATAATAATCAGGTGAATTCCTACATTGATTAAGCATCTAGAGAATTCTTTTAACATCAAGGATTGTCCATATCCAGTTGCATAAGCATAGATTCGATTTGAAGTTGCCATTAATTTATAAATATCTTCAATAAATTTATTTTGTTCAAATAAACGAATTGTAGATGTCACATCTTCTAACACAACAGAAGAACCAATCTTATTCGTGTTAATAACGCTTGCACGATCCTTTCGATCGAGTTCGTTTCTTAAAAAATATCTGAATTCGCTATAGCCTTTGAATCCTAATTTTTGAACAATTCGAATGATACTGGATGCACTCGCATTTGATAACTGTGCTATTTCGGATACTGTTTTTCCTTGACATAATTCCATATTTTGGAAAATAAAATTTAATATATATAAATCGTTTTCATTTAATTGAGTATGATGTTGATTTACTAATTCTTCAAGTGTCATATATATCTAAGTCCTTTACTTCATATATCTATCATATGTCAACTTTTATAAAAAATAAACCTTAATTTTTTTCTTTAAGTGCATGTTTTTACGTATTTATATCGTTGGATGAAAATTCAAGAAATGGATGGAAAAACAGACTTTGATAAACGATTTTAAAGGCCTTGGGTATATTGAATTGAAATTTGTTTTAGGATAGCATATGAAATGTAAGAGCTTGCAAGTAATTATTACACGTTTTGGAATTGTAAAGGAGAGAAGATTACATGAGAACTTTTATACAAAAATTAGGTAAGTCCATGATGGGACCGTTATCTATAATTGTAGCAGCTGGTTTGTTGTTAGGTATCACTACTATTTTAACCAATGCTAGTTTAGTTGGAGAAGCATTTGCGAGTGCAGCAGGTGTTCAAGTTGTTGTAGGTGCAGTATCTGCATTAGTTGGAAAGGTATTTGGATTATTACCAATTTTATTTGCTATTTCTGTTGCCACTGGTATGGTAAAAGAAGATAAAGAAATTGCTGGATTTGCAGTTGTTATCTGTTTCGTTTTATTTCACGTAATGCTTAACTACATGTTAGGATTAAATGGAATTACAGCTGAAAACACAGCTATTGATTATTTAACAAGCCATGGCTCAACTACATTAGAGGCATATCAAATAAATGCGGCTTATGACACACAATTAGGAATTTTCACTTATCGTATGGGTATCTTTGGAGGTATCGTTACTGGTTTATGGACAGCATTTATTCATAATAAATTCCATACACAAAAATTACCTGTAGCATTTAGTTTCTTTGCTGGTAACCGTTTTGTTCCAATTATGATTATCTTAACAGTACCATTCGTAGCAATTGTTTCATACTTTGTATGGCCATTCTTCAGTATGCTTATTGATGGCTTGGGAACTGTTATTAGTAAATCTGGTCCATTTGGATTATTCTTGTATGGATTTGCAGAACGTTTATTGATTCCTACTGGATTACACCACGTATTGAACCAATTGATTCGTTTCACTCCAGTTGGTGGAACTGCAATGATCGATGGTACAGTAGTATCTGGTGCATTAAATATTTTCCAAGCAGAATTAGTCGCAAAAAATATGGATATGAACGTTTTCCATCAAGCAACTCGTTTCTTAACTCAAGGAACTCACCCATTCATGATGTTTGGTTTACCAGGTGCTTGTTACGCAATGTATAAGACAGCTTACGCAAAAGAACAACCTAAAGTTAGAGGTATGTTATTAGCTTCTGCATTAACTTCTTTTGCAACTGGAATCACTGAACCAATCGAATTCTCATTCATCTTTATTTCACCAATCTTATGGGTATTCCACGCATTTATGGCTGGTATGTCTTTCTTGATTATGTCTTTATTACAAGTCGGTGTTGGTAACGCTGGTGGTGGTTTCGTAGACTTGTTTATCTTCGGTATCCTACAAGGTACATATACTAAATGGTACTTCTGTGTAATCCTAGGTATTGTATACTTCTTCGCTTACTTCTTTGTATTCAAATATGTAATCGAAAAGAAGAACTTAAAAACTCCTGGACGTGATGTAGAAGATAGTAGTGATGATGTAGTACAAGTTGAAGCTAGTGAATTGGGAACAACAATTTTAAAAGCTATTGGTGGTAAAGAAAACATTCGCGACATTGATAACTGTATTTCAAGATTAAGACTAATTTTAAATGATACTTCAGTAGTTGATGAAGCTGCATTAAAAACAACTGGATCATTAGGAATTATTCGAATTAATGAAAATAATATTCAGGTTGTATATGGTCCAAAAGTAGAAGAAGCAACACACGCTTTAAAACAAGCAGCTGGTACGTATAAATAATAACAAAATATCTATAAGTGTATTCTTATAGATATTTGTTTAGTTAAGGAGATTAGATTTATGGAAGTAAAATATGAAAATGTAAAATTACCTGAGTGCGATTGCACAAATGTTCCAGTGCAGTTAACTGATGAAACAATGCAGGAACGATTAAATAAAGTGCTAGATAGAATGAATCGTGAAAACTTTGATTCATTAGTGATTTATGCAGATTTAGAACACGGTAATAATTTTGAGTACTTGACAGGATTCTTACCTAGATTTGAAGAAGCATTATTAGTTTTGAATTCAAATGGAAATCATTATATGGTTCTAGGAAATGAAAATTTAAATAAAGCTTCAAAAGCGAGAATTAAGAATACATCTATTCACTGCCCACACTTTTCATTACCTAATCAACCTATGGATGTTAAAGAAGGAATCAAAGATATCTTAAAACGTTGTGAATTTAAAAACGGCGATAATGTAGGCATTGTTGGATGGAAAAACTTCACTAGTAAGTATGAGGATAATGCTCAATTATTCGATGTTCCATATTATGTTGTAGATACAATTAAAGAACTTGTTGGAAGTAATGTATTTAATGCAACAAGATTATTTATTGGAGAGGATGGTGCTCGTTGCACAAACAATGTAAATGAAATTGTTCACTATGAATTTGGAGCTGCCCTTGCGAGTGACTGTATTTTGAAGGCTATGAATCACTTGGATGTGGGTGTTTCTGAAATGGAATTGGGAAACATCTTAAATGCATATGGACAAAGAAATAGTGTAGTTACAATTGCGGCATCTGGACCTAGATTTATCAAGGCAAATATTTATCCAACAACGAACACAGTGAAATTAAAAGATCCAATCAGTTTATCGATTGGATATAAAGGTGGATTCTCATCTAGAGCTGGTTATGCAGTTCATGACAGTAATGAATTGGATGAAGCTGTTCAAGATTATTTAGATGTATTAGTAAAACCATATTTCTCATCCGTAGCAGTATGGCTAGAAAAAGTTCATTGTGGAATGCTTGGTGGCGAAGTTTATGATTTAATTGAAGAAACAATGCCAAAGACTGAATACAATTGGAGTTTATGTCCAGGACACTTAACTGCAGATGAAGAATGGATGTCATCAAATATTTATGAGAATAGTAAAGAATTAGTACAAAGCGGAATGTTGTATCAAATTGATATTATTCCATCAAAATCAGGTTATGCAGGTACAAGCGCAGAAAGTACAGTTTTATTAGCAGATGAAAATCTGCGAAAACAGATTGCACAAGAAGAACCGGAATTGTGGAATCGAATTCAAAAGAGAAGGAAATATATAATTAATGAATTGAATATTTCATTAAATGATGATGTTTTGCCAATGTGTTCAACAGTCGCATACTTAAGACCATTCTTATTAAATAAAGAAAAGGCTATGAAACTATGAGTCACAAATTAAATTCTTTAAAGAGTTATATTTTAAATGTTTTGGCATTTGTATTCTCTTATTGTATGCCAGTTGTAGGATTCTTTATTCTTGGCTATGCATTGAAAAAAGATTTACCTCAAACAAGAATCTATGCGTCTTGTGGAGTTCTTCTTGCATTCTTAACACAAATCGTAACAAGATTAGTTTAAAATCTAGTTTTACTAAGGAACTCAAATACGGGTTCCTTTTCTGTACGACAGGTAGTTGTGTTTATAGTTGATAATCAAACAGCGATTATCAACTGTCTTATTTTTATAGACAATAAAGCAATAGATACTAGTAATACTATACAAATGTCATTGAAGTAAAACGATCCCAATAAGATTGAAATACCTTATCTACCAGGAATATAGCCAGGTAGTAAACCATACTTAATGCATTCTCGTGAGGGAGTGTGTGAAGGGGGGAAAGCGCGAGTTCAGGCACCAATCTATCAATGCGCATGTGGCGTTCGACGAAAAGGTGCAAAAGATATAATTGAACTAATTTTTGAAAGGCTTAACATTCCATTGGAAGAGTAGAAAAAACGGTTTGGCTGTTTATGGTCAAACCGTTTTTATATACCACCCATATCAGAATAATAATGTTGTAAATCTTCCTGCATTTGTGATTTAACTCTATCCCAATCTTCTTTATTCATCTTACTATATAGAGCATGATTCATTGCGATAATGCTCAAGTCTTTTGAATAATATAAGAATCTTTTTCGTTCAAATTTTTCAAATGGATTTGTCAGCATGTTTCTACAAATTGCTTTTCTATCTTGTAGAGTGGTTTCATTGTATGGACAAGTGCTGCGATCTACTTGAAGTCCTCTATCAATTCGATCTTGATAGAATGCAATATAATCATTTAATACATCGTCTATTTTAGCATCGCCAATAGTATTAACATTTTTAATAAATGCTAACAAGAATGGCATTTTATAGGATAATGAATAATCTCTTTCTTCTAAGAATTCAAAGAAGTCTTGTTTGATTGTATGGTTGTTATGTTCTTTGATTCCTAGTTCTTTTCGGTATTTTTCAACATCATCAGGACTAAATAAATATAAGGATTTACTACCAAATTTATATTCTACACTAGGTTTTATTTTTCCTTTTTTAATCCAGCTTGTAACAGTTCCGGTATTGACAAAATATTCTCTGGCTAGTTGTTCCTGACTTAGATAATCACCATACTTATCTTCAAATGTATTGATATCTACTTCGGTAATACGTTCAATACGTTCTTCGATTCCATCAATAACTAACATGTCTCCTGGTGTATAATCCATCTTTGTGATGTCACCAAATGGTACATAATATGGATTGGCAAAGATTGTATGCATATTACAAGCTTTGATCATAGCCCCATATTCATCAACAACATCAATTACAATTACATTTTTCTTAATGTCTGTCTTTCGTAAACCTCTACCGATTTGTTGTAAATACAGAACTTTAGAAAGGGTGGGTTTAGCCATAACTAAAATGCCAAGTTCAGGATAATCCCATCCTTCAGAAATCATGTTACAAGTACAAAGAAATCGAATTTTCTTGTTCTTGAAATCTTCCATGACAGACTCTGGTTTTTTTGTCTGTCCAGTATAGCTAGATGCAACAATGCCAGCTTTATTTAAAAGTCGTGCCATTTCATTTGCGTGTGCAACATTAACGCAAAATATAACACCTTGGCGCAAACTTGCTTCTCCAGTAGTAAAGTATTCTTTTAGTACATCTACAATTAATTCGTTTCGAGAAGTTACTCTGATTCTTTTTTCCAAATCTGCATTCACATAGTCTTTACCATTAAAACGCACTTTAGATAAATCAATATTTGTTTCAATTCGATAGACATTTGCCTTGGCAACGATACCTTTTTCCATAGCTTCTTTTAAAGACAATGAAGTGGAATACGTACCAAATACAGTTTCCAATTTTTTCTTATCCGGTCTTTGATCGGTTGCAGTCAATCCGATTGTGAAATCCGTATTATAATATTGGATTACTCTTTTTAGTATTGGAGCCACGGCATGGTGAGCTTCATCAACAACTAAATAGTTATAATAATCAGAAGATAATTCTGTATAATGTCTTGCCATATATGCATAGGTTCTTATATCAATTTTATCTTCTAGTTCAGGTAAAGAATTATGAATTCTTTGGATCCAGTCTGCAAGAATATTAATTCCTGGAACTAAAATTAATCCTTTAAAATCGTGTTTATTCTTGGCAAACTCACGCAAATCTTCTTCAACAATTTTTGATTTACCAGCCGCTGTTGGTAATACAATTAAAAATGCTTTGATTCCAGCAGCCCTTCTTTTTTGGATTTCTTGTAAACTGATAGATTGGTGTTCATATAATTCAACAGATCGATCTATTTTTAAACCATTATCAATAAAATTAGATGGATCATTTCCAAAATATTGTTTAATATCATCTTCAATACGATTTTCAAATGCACAATCCTCCGTTGAAAAACGGAATAATTTGATTCCCCATGAAGCACATGTATTTTGTTTTCTTAATTGGTTTTTATATTTTTCTTCACCTATAATTTGAGGGTGATGATAAGTTACACCATTTTCTTCAACTGCATATTTTTCGTCTTTTGTTCGCACAAAATAATCAAGAAAATAATTCTTCCCATTTTCATCGCAAATGCCATATTCTCTTGTGATATATTTTAGTGCATTCATACCATACGCATTTGAAAAACTCTTTTCGAAATGTAATTCAAGTGGAGAAACATCAGATTGTTCACTTCTGTCTCTAACATTTCTTGTAGGATTTATAGGCATTATAATTTCATTTTTTGAAAGATATTTATCAACTTCTAAATGAGAGTATCCTAAAAAACGGAAAACTCTGTTGAATTGATGCATATAGTTATTTTGTTTATCTGTAATAAGCATATATGAAAATACAGGATCACTTGAATTATGTGCACAAATATCTTCATCAATAATAACCATGTCTTTTCCGTTATCATAGAAATTAGATATCCCACCATTTGGATATTCAATTTTTTCTCTTAGAGAAAAATCAGTATGTTCAACTAAGAAAGCATCTTTTGAAGGAGTAGGTTCAACCATTTTTCTTCCTCCCTTCCAGGTCTAACATCTGTTGTGATCCAATATTCTTTAATCATTAGATTATCTACATCTTTAATGAAGTTTTTAAAAATATCCAAAGTGAAATCTGTAAAGAATCTTCCATTTCTTTCTCCTTCAAAATCACCATATTTAAATGATGTATAAATAATTCCATCATCCTTTAAAGCTCTATTCATTTTTGATAAGACATCTTTTAGTTCTGACTTTGGTAAATGTAATATGGAAGAACATGCCCAGATTCCATCATAATAATTTTCTTTATCCAAATCTTGAAACAACATGTGTTTTACTTGAATACCTGTATATGTACTGGCACTTTTACATAATTCTATAGATCCATCAATCGCATCCACGTCATAGCCAGCTTCAATAAAACATTTTGTATCTCTACCAGATCCACATCCAAAATCTAATATTTTATTTCCGTTTAGTTCATTTAAAAATTTATTTTGCAAGTCCTTCAAATCGGCTGATATTGTACCTTGAATGAATGCTTCTGAGTTTTTATTATAATAATCCAATGTTTTGTTTGTCATAAATACCCCTAATGTAGTTATAAATACTAATCTAATACTGTGTATATAATATCTTGAAGTTGTATTCAAATCAATTTCAAATGACCATTCCGCAAAAACTGCGAAATAATACTCTTTTTTGCGCACTCTTTTATCTGTAGGAAATGCTTGTATCAAATTATGATATAGATGCTTAAAGATATCAAGAAGCAAGAAATTAAAAATTGAAACATAGATTTCAAAAAGGAGAAAAAAGAGTATGAAAACATTATTAAGCATTTTAAAAGGAATTAAAAACGGACTTTCTACAGCATTTAGAAAAGTTAAATCTAGCAAGAGATTGCAAGGAGCTTTAGTTCTAGTTTGTATTATGGCAGTTGCATTTGGCGTTTGGTTTGGTGGATATTCTAAGGGTACAAAAGTACATCAAACGATTCAAAAACCAGTTGTTTGTTACAAGGATATTGAAGAGATTGCATTCCAAGAAGCAACAATTAAAGAGGTTGGATTTATTCATAAACCGGTAGAAGTTTGGGGTAAAGAATTTGATAATCCAGTGACTACTAGTAATTATATTTTCACATATAATGCAGTTATTAAAGCAGGATATGATTTAGAAAATATTAAGGATGATGGTGGTAATGAATCAACACAAACTATTACTGTTACGTTGCCAAAAGCTTCAATCTTCGATTTTTATTTAGATGAAAAATCTTATGTTCAATATTGGGAAGGTGAAAAGATTACAGCCAATGTTGGATTAGATGATATTCACAAAGAGAAGAAAAGAATGCTTAAGGAAGCAAAACAAGATGCTATTAAAGGTGGCTTGTATGAGAAGACTGCTGAACATGCTAAGGTAGTTATTACTGATTATATTCACTCGCTTAAGGGTTATGAAAACTACAATGTAGTATTTAATGACAAGGCGTAATACTATGAACAAGGTAATGGTTGTTAAGAATTTTGCTTTACGAGGATTTAATGATGTGAGACAAAATCCTCAAAAGTATATATTCAAGCTTAAGAAGGCTAAATCAGTTGCTATTATCGCATGTGATGCGGGTGAACGTATTATTAGCATAATGGCTCGTTGATAAGGCTTAGTGCCTTATCATTCATCTAAGTATAAAAGGTTTATATTTAGATGAATGATTCTAGTTGAGAAAATAGAGATCTAACTAAAACCTCCAACATATAACCTATTTCCATAGTTGGATTTCAAATTTCTTAACTTTGCATAGAGTGCTTAAGGGCACTCAAATAAAAAGACTTCAGAATAGTAATCTGGAGTCTTTTGGGTTATATGGGTAAAAAAAATTAGAGCTGGATTTGAGTGTGTTTGTGAAATGGTACCAGCTCTAGAAAATGGATGTTGATTAGTTGGTTAATCAACACTCATAGTTTAACATGAATTATTTTTGTTGTATATAATTATTTTCATTAAATGGATACGCTTTCATCGCTTGGTTGACTTTTGCTTGCGGTGAGAAAACATTTAAAAATGAAAAGATTGCGAGAATTTTTTCATCATCTATCAACGTTTTTTTGTATGTATTTACATGAAAATAAGAAAATTTTGCCTGTTTTTTTAACTTTTTTAAAATTTGTTTAATAAATTTCGTATATGAGTATGT
>ERZ1034897.476-NODE-476-length-20034-cov-7.553431_pt1 | contig 20034 bp, 10 predicted proteins | sample MGYA00520629_ERZ1034897 | MGnify/ENA primary metagenome ERZ1034897 (study PRJEB33766, sample SAMN09781789) | gut metagenome | biome: gut microbiome | host: Homo sapiens | place: Madagascar | study: EMG produced TPA metagenomics assembly of the PRJNA485056 data set... | reverse complement strand
CGGCAGAAAGAACAGTATGTCGTGGAAGAGATGATCCGGCTGTACTGCCGGAAGAATCATAAGGAACATGACAAAACGACAGGAAAGATGTGTCCTTCCTGTCAGGAACTTTCAGATTATGCCAGACTCAGAAGCCAGAAATGTCCATTTATGGAAGAAAAAACATTCTGTGCGAACTGTAAGGTGCATTGCTATAAGCCAGAGATGAGGGAGAAGATCCGGAAGGTCATGCGGTTTTCCGGACCGAGGATGCTTTTCTATCATCCGGTGCTGGCAGTGTGGCATCTGGTCTGTAGTGTGAAAGAAAAATAGTGAAGAAATAGTGTAAAATAGTGAAAGAATAGTGTAAAAATAATGGAAAAACTGGTGCGATTGGGTTATAATATACTGTGAAGAAGGAGGTACAAAATGATGATAAAAGTGGTACTTACAAACAGTATATTAACAAAATTATCCAAGATAGATCAGAACAGATTTGCACTTAATGCGGTAAAACTGCCGAAAGTGACGATGAATCGTTTGCGTAAGAATTCTAAAAAGAAAAGTTCTTATGCGTCAAATAAGATAGAAGGGAATCCTTTGACTGAGAATCAGGCAGAAGCTGTAATTGAGAGTGACCCGCATAAGCATTTCCTGAAACCAGAGCAAGAAATAAGAAATTATTATCTTGCACTTGGTTTTTTGGAAGAGGCGGCAAAAAAAGGAGAGACATTTTCAAAAGAATTGATTTTGAAAGTACAGTCTTTGGTTGAAAAGGGCGCTTCAAAGGAAAAAATTGGATTGCGTGGTGCAATGCCACCAGGATTTTTATTTGCTGTATATGATTCGGAAAATGGAAATGCAGAGTATATTCCACCGGAATATTCAGAAATCCCCCAGTTGTTGGATGAACTGGTAGAGTATGTGAATACTACAGATGATCATCCATTGATTATTGCAGGAGTAGTGCATTATCAACTGGTGACAATTCATCCGTTTGAGGATGGAAATGGCAGAACAGCACGTTTGATGTCGGGATATATTATGGATACCAGAGGATATGGCTTTAATGGAATAGGATCACTGGAAGAATATTTTGCATATGATCCGGACGAATATTACAGTTCGTTACAGATGGGGCTTCCGGCACTTTATTATTCTGGCCGGGAAAATCCACCTCATCCGGAAATCTGGATAGAGTACTTTTTGAGAATGGTGGAATTATATTCTTCAAAAGTGTATGAGATTACGCAAAATTCAGAGGAAGATCAATTAGCTGGATTATCGTATTTAAATATGAAAGAAAAAGAATTTTTACGCTTTCTGTTAAAAGCAAAACTTTATGAATTTACTCCGGTTGAAGTAAGCAGACAAATTGGTGTCACGAATAAGACGGTTATCAATCGATGTGCAAAATTATCAGGAAATGGTTTCTTAGTTCCGATTATGGTAAAAGAAAGAATCCGTTCTTATCGCCTGAGTGAATTTACAAGAGAACATGAAAAAGCAATTTTGAAACTTTTATAGAGCAAAGTGAGTTGGTAAAAGCAAATGATTAAAACAAGACTGGTGGGACTTTTATCCCACGCAAAAAAGTACATTGTCTACACCATCCTGTGGCAGTGGGCAGCATTGCTCTCGCAAGTGCTGGCAGTATTTACAATTGCTGACCTGTTGGAGCGCGTGGTCTATCGTGCGGTGACAGTACCGGTGATTGAGAGGACAATCCTGATCCTCGTTCTAGTGGTGATCATACGATTTGTATGCGAACGGATGGGAGCAAGGTCTTCGTATCTTGCATGTGTAGATGTAAAGAGAATTTTAAGAGAAAAGATTTATGACAAGATGTTGAAGCTGGGAGCTTCCTACAGTGAGCAGGTGTCTTCTTCTGAGGTGGTACAGGTTTCGACAGAGGGTGTTGAGCAGTTGGAAACGTATTTTGGAAAATACCTTCCGCAGTTGTTCTACAGCCTGATCGCACCATTGACCTTATTTCTCATTCTTTGCAGAGTGAGTGTAAAGGCAAGTGTGATCCTGTTGATCTGTGTGCCACTGATCCCGATCTCGATCGTTGTGGTACAGAAGATTGCAAAGAGATTATTAAATAACTATTGGAGCATCTATACCGGGCTGGGTGATTCGTTCCTTGAGAATCTGCAGGGACTGACGACGCTGAAGATCTATCAGGCAGATCAACAGAAAGCGGACGAGATGGATGTGGAATCCCAGAACTTCCGCAGGATCACCATGAAGGTACTGACCATGCAGCTCAATTCCACAAGTGTGATGGACATTGTGGCGTATGGTGGTGCAGCGATTGGTATGGCAGTTGCGGTGTCCGAATTCTTAAAAGGAAATATCAGTGTGGCAGGAACGTTATGCATCGTCCTGCTTGCCAGCGAGTTTTTCCTGCCGCTTCGACTGCTTGGTTCATTCTTCCATATCGCAATGAATGGAATGGCAGCGAGTGATAAGATTTTCAAGATTTTAGATTTACCGGAACCACAGGCGGGAGAAAAATGTCTGCCGGATGGAGCATTGGATGTGTCGTTGAAGGATGTTCATTTTTCTTACGAAGCGGACCGAGAGATTTTAAAAGGCATCAACTTAAATCTTCCGGCAGGAAGTTTTGTATCATTGGTTGGTGAATCCGGATGTGGTAAGAGTACGATTGCAGGAATCCTTGCAGCAAAGAACCGGGGATACAGCGGAGAGATCACCATCGGTGGTGTACCGCTGAATGAAGTGAATGAAACCAATCTGATGCAGAGGGTTGTTCTGGTTCGCCATAACAGTTATCTGTTCAAAGGCACAGTAGAAGAAAACCTGAAGATGGCAAAACCGGATGCGACGAAAGAAGAAATGGAAGCAGTTCTTCAGAAAGTCAATCTCTTAGGCTTCTTACAGACGCAGGATGGATTGCAGACACAGTTGCTGGAAAAAGCAAGCAACTTGTCCGGTGGCCAGTGCCAGAGACTGGTGATTGCCAGAGCATTGCTTCGGACAGACAGTGCAGTTTATATTTTCGATGAAGCGGCATCTAATATTGATGTGGAAAGTGAAGAACTGATCATGAATGTGATTCACGAACTGGCAAAGACAAAGACGGTGCTTCTGATTTCCCACAGACTGGCAAATGTCGTGAAGTCCGACAAGATTTATTTCTTAAAAGACGGGGAAATCAAGGAAAGTGGAAAACATGACGAACTGATGAGCCAGAATGGTGCATACAGACATCTGTATGAAAGCCAGATGGCTCTGGAAAACTATGGGAAAGGGGGAGTGGCATAATGAGTGAACATACAAATACAACGAAACGCAGAAGTGCCATTCAGATCATGGGAAGCCTGATCGGGTTAGTAAAACCCCTGCTTCATATCATGCTGGCAGCAATTATCCTTGGAACATTGGGTTACTTGTGTGCGATCTTCCTGACAATACTGGCAGGACAGGTCATCATGCATGGACTTCTGACAGGGATAGCAGGAATGATCGTTCCGGTAGAGAAGATGTGGTTAGTATTTACCCCGGTAAAGACGATTATCATAGTCATGATCGTGATCGCAGTGCTCCGGGGAATCCTGCATTATGTGGAACAGTATTGTAACCATTTTATTGCGTTTAAACTGTTGGCGATCATTCGTCATAAAGTGTTTGCTTCCTTAAGAAAGCTCTGCCCGGCGAAACTGGAAGGCAGAGATAAGGGAAATCTGATCTCGATCATCACAACAGATATCGAGCTTCTGGAAGTGTTCTATGCACATACCATTTCCCCGATTGCGATCGCCACACTGACCTCGGTTATTATGGTAATCTTTATCGGAAGGTATCACTGGTTGGCAGGACTGCTTGCACTGGCAGCTTATCTGATTGTCGGTGTAGCTATCCCAATGTGGAATGGAAAACGTGGCAGTCAGAAGGGAATGGAATTTAGAACAAGCTTCGGAGAACTGAACAGTTTTGTTCTGGATTCCTTACGTGGATTAGATGAAACCATCCAGTACGGACAAGGTGAAAAGAGAAAAGAGCAGATGACAGGGCAATCCAAAAACCTTGCCGGAATGCAGGAATCATTAAGCAAAATGGAAGGCTCACAGCGTTCATTTACGAATATGGTTATTCTGCTTGCATCTTTTGGGATGCTGGCATTGACGATCTGGCTGTACGACAAAGGTGCGATGGGATTCGAGGGAATCTTAACCTGTACGATCGCAATGATGGGTTCTTTCGGACCGGTAGTAGCATTATCAAGCCTTTCCAACAACCTGAACCAGACACTGGCAAGTGGTGAGCGTGTCCTTTCTCTTCTGGAAGAGACACCGCTTGTGGAAGAAATTCCGGGTGATGTGGAAACTTCTGCTGATCAGAGTGAGAATTCTGAGGAGAGTGCAGATCATGCATTTGCAGGAGCAGAGGCAGAGAACGTAACATTTGCATACGGCGCGGAGACCATTTTAGATAATTATTCTCTGAAATTACAGCCGGGTAAAATCACAGGGATTCATGGTGCGAGTGGTTCCGGAAAATCTACACTCTTAAAACTGTTGATGCGTTTCTGGGATGTGCAGGAAGGAAGTGTGTCGGTAGATGGTGCGGATGTCAGAGAGATCCCGACAAAGCATCTAAGGGATATGGAGTCTTACGTGACGCAGGAAACACACCTGTTCCATGACAGTATCGCCAATAATATCGCCATTGCCAAACCGGGAGCAACGAGGGAAGAGATTATGGAAGCGGCAAAGAAAGCTTCTATTCATGACTTTATCATGACACTTCCGAAAGGCTATGATACAGAAGTTGGAGAACTGGGAGATACGTTATCTGGCGGTGAGAAACAGAGAATCGGAATTGCAAGAGCATTTTTGCATGATGCAGAGATGATCCTGCTGGATGAACCAACTTCGAATCTGGATTCGTTGAACGAGGGTATTATCTTAAAATCATTGAAAGAATCAGCTGAGAAAAAAACGGTTGTCCTGGTATCCCACAGAGTATCCACAATGAATGTGGCAGATGTAGTGTATGAAATGGAGAACGGCAGAATTTCTTAACAGCAGGAATACAGAAGAAATACTTTCCGAAAGGGGAGGTAGTATGAAACTCGGAGAATTTTCGGAAACAGCGAATCGTGATGCGTGCCGGATGGAACATGCAACTAGTGAAGAGTCCTATCTGAAAATTCAGTAGTTGGTGAGAAGTGATAATGGAGTGTTGGGAAAGTTAATATGGGAAGTCAGACAGTATAGCAGAGCACCAATTATTGTTGTAATACCGGGAATCCATGTGGTAAAGAAATACATCGACTGGGGTGCGGATCTGGTGCTTTGTACGCAGACTGCGGAAAAAACTGGAGAAATCCGATCCAGAAACAGCCAAGCTGATTCAGAGTATCCGGAAGGTGGGATACTATCTGGATATAGATTAACATTAGATGGAATATAATAAAGGTGTATTATGGGATGGTGAAAGCCATCCTTTTTTGACAAACATAAAAATTCTATGAAATCTATAAAAATATAATAAAACAGCGTCAGTTTTTCGAATCTCAAGTGTTTATTATATGTAGAAGTATCAGCAAAACACAACGTATAAAGTGATACAGGTGGGAGTTCATTTTGTATGTTGTGAGAGGAGTGAGAAATATGTTAAAACTGGCAGTCTGTGATGACGATAAGGCTGTATGCGAATGGTTGAGACAGAAATTGCTGCACTATGGGGAAATGTGTGGCGAGCCGCTGGAGATTTATTGCTATCTTTCAGAAAATGCCTTGCTGGAAACATTGGAAGAAAATCAATTCGATATAATCTTTCTGGACATTCAGTTAGAAAAAAGCAATGGAATACAGATAGGGGAAGAGATTCGCAAAAAACAGCATGGCAGAACGATACGGATCACCTATATTTCCACCTTTCGGGAGTATGCAATGCAGCTTTTTCATATCCATCCATTTGATTTTCTGATCAAACCTTTGAAAGAAGAGGATGTATATCATGTTATGGATGAACTGTGTGCCTGTACAGATTCCGAAAGACAGATCTTCGAGTATCAGAATTCGGAAGGAATGCACCGGATTGCATACCGGGAAATTATGTATTTTTACAGTATGGAAAAGACCATCCATATGGTCACAGAACAGGGAGAAAAGGAATTCCGGGGGCAGATCAGTGATGTAGAAAAGAGAACCGGAGACTATTTCCTGAAAATTCATAAGTCATTTCTAATCAACCGGGCATATGTGGAATGTTACAGATACGATATGGTCAGAATGAAGAACCAGACGGAATTGAGTATCAGTAAAGTGAACCGAAAGCGAGTCCGGGAGTTCCTGCTCAGACAGAGGGAACTGCGATGAACATCCATCTGCTTACCTATCTTACAAACCGCATCTTCTGGTTTTACACAGTATATCGTTATAATTCAGCTTTGTATGTAAAAGAAAAAAATCCGCACAGATGGCTCTGTTATGTCTTCAGTTATGTGATTGGCTGCTGTGCAAATATGTGTCTGGGTACGATCAAAGGAAATGTGATATTTAATCTTCTGGGGTTAGTTTTGATTGCACAAAGCTATCCGGCAGATACGAAACACAGGATCTGGAATATATTGATGGTATATATGACAGGCATTTTATGCGATGCAATTCCAATTGCCATGTGCATCAACCGTGTAAAGAACCGCCATCTTGGACCTGGACTGATCGTAATAGGCAATTTCCTGTTCTTTGTTGTAGAAAGCCTGATGGAACGAAAACTGAATTTAAAGCGTGGTTATCAGATTAAAACCAACCACTGGCTTGCGATGCTGTCGGTGCCTGTTTTGAGTATTGCTGTCTGTATCAGTATCATGAATCCAGAGGAACATCGCATCCGGGAAAGTATGGTATTGTTTCTTCTGTTTATCAATATTCTGATTTTTTATCTGTATGATGAAGTGCAGAAAAGCTATGAGGAAGAAACGAATCGCAGATATATGGAGATCCAGTTACAGCAGTATGCGAAACGTATGGATGTGATGCAGAATTCGCAGGAGCGATTGAACAAACTGCGGCACGATTACAAACACCATATGCATACCATTCGGGCGATGGCACAGGCGAAAGATTTTCAGGAAATACTCCGATATGTGGATCAGATAGAAAACGTATGGAAGGATACAGTCCCCATTTCCTATACGGAAAATAAGATCGTAGATAATCTGCTGAATTACATTCTGCAGGGATATAGGGAACGATTGAAGAAACTGGAGGTCAGCGTGCATCTGCCACAGTACATTGGAACGGAAATGTTTGATCTGAGTATTGTGATTGGGAATCTTTTGGATAATGCGATTCGTGGGGCAATGGAATCCGAGCAACGGAGTCTGAACTGTAGCATTCATTATGAAAAAGGGATATTGCGGATGCAGGTAAAAAACAGTGCGAAAGGGAAATCACTCCGAAAAGGGGAACGGTATCTGAGTACCAAGAAAAAGAAAGAAGGACATGGCATCGGCCTCGAAAATGTGAGATATGTTGTGGAAAAATATCAGGGAGATATGGAGATCATATCTACGGATCATGAGTTTCAGATCCGGCTTTTCCTGTATATGGATCTGGGAGAATAGAAAAACAAGCTGTTTCCGAAAAAGGTCATTTTTGCCAGATTCAAGGTCAATTCCGCCAAACGCAAAAAAGCTGTCACTTTTTAGCTTATAGTAAGAAAAACGAAAAGAGGGAGGGTAGAGATTCAGACAACTGAATAGGGAACAAAAGAAAAGTTAAGAAAAAGTGACAGGGAGAAAGAGACTATGAAGAGATTTCGAAAGTCGGCTATAGCCTTAGTACTTGCAGTCCTGATGGCACTGCAGGGAACAGAACCTATCTTTGTACAGGCTAAAGAAGCCATTGAGGATGTACAGAAGAATGCAGATTTCTCCAGACCAGAGGCTTTGACGGAAGAAGAAGCAGGGATTACAGATTCCACATCTGGAGAACAAGATAAGAGTCAACAGTCTGATGCGGACGTAAAAAATGAAACGACGCCATCAGAAGATACAGAGACGCAGGAAGAACAGACAACTCCAGCGGAAGAAACAGAAGAAAATCCGCAGGAAAAAGAAGTGGAACTAAAAGAACCACAGGATTATTATCCGATTCCGGAAGAACCGGAAGGTGAACTGATCGATTATGATGCCATCTCCAAGACGTATAAGACAGGGGACAAGCAGTATACAACCGTTTATGGAGGCTATGTCGGAACTTATAAGAATGAGGATGGAGATACCGAGCTGGTTGATAATACACTTGTAAAACCAGAAGAAGCAGATACTCCGGCATCCGAAGAAGCACAGGAAGCCAGCAGTGCATCGAAGGATGACCATAAGGAAGAGAAAACGGAAGTTTATCAGAACAAGGCAAATGATTATGCCATCCTTCTTCCGGAACAGATGTCAGAAGAGAATGGTGTAACGATTGAAAATGGAAAGACCAGAATCGGAATCATTCCGGTAGATGGAGATTATACACATTCCGTTATTAAAGACAATGCAATCCTTTATAATGAAGTTTACGAAGGTGCAGATGTTCAGTATACAGTACTTGATTCCAGTATTAAAGAAGATATCGTACTTCAGCAGCCAACAGACAGGGAAGTCTATGAATACGAGCTGCAGATTCCGGGGTATCAGGCAGAAGTAAAAGACAATCAGGTCTATATCTATCCGGAAGGGAAGACAATCAAAGATGCAAAGTATCTTCTGGAGACTCCATCAATGGAAGATGCTGCCGGGGAGATTAGTTTCCTGATTACTCTGGAACTTCGGGAAGAAGAGGGAAAAACAATCCTGACCGTAAAACCAGACAGGGATTGGCTTTCGGCAGAAGAACGTCAGTATCCGGTCAGGATTGATCCGACACCAGTGGAGATTCAGAAGAGTTCCTTTAACATGATCGGTGTGGAAGAAGGAAGTCCTACCAGTCAGATTGGAGACAACAATTATCCGTATGTCGGATTTGATGATGGTATTAAGTCTGGAAACCTTGCAGGATTTGGTACTGCACATCAGAACTGCCGGACTTATATCAAAGTTAATTCTGATTTTAGTCAGATTCCGAAAGATTCAAAAATCGACAGCGCAACCTTTGCAGTGAGCCAGAGGACAGCATATAGTGGCGGTGCATCGCAGTTTGGTCTTTACCGTGTGGATCAGACCTGGAACACATCGATTACATGGAAAACCAAACCAGTGCAGCTGACATTCCAGGATGTGCAGAGTGCAAGTACCGAAAGGAACAGCTATATCAATTATGATGTCAAAGATCTGGTGAATGACTGGGTGCAGGGGACTTATGCGAATAACGGATTTGCACTGGTAGCGATTGCAGAGGCAAATAATCTTGGGGCATCCATGCAGTGTGAAGTGCTGAATAACCGAAATTCAGCCTATGGACCGAAGCTCAGTATCCAGTGGTCACCGGCTGAAGATCCATATCTGCGTGATATGTCACTGGATGAAACAACGATCCTGCTTCGTCCGATGACAGAAAAGAATACAAATGGAAAGCTGAAGTTTGATGCCGTATTTGCAGACGGAATTGCAAAGAGCAAATCTACAGTAGAATATTATCTGCTTCCAGATGAGGAAAATGAAGAACATCACGAAACAGATGCAAAACCATTGTATTCCTATCCAGACAGCACGGAATATAATAAGCAGTTCCCGGAGGCGAATAAGTATTACAGCAAAGATTCCAACTGGCAGAGTGCTTTGTATTCAGGACTGACAAAAGATAAACTTTATAAAATAAAAGCAAAAGCATCAAAAGAAATCGATGGCAAACTGGAAACGGGAAAAGAAGTGACCAGTGACAGCTTTGTGATCTATGAAGTCAAACAATTTGATACATTCCCGAAGATTGCAAAATATTATGGTGTTCCACTTAAGAACATTATGAAAGACAATCAGGTGATGGATGCACTGGTTGTTGCGAATAATACGATCTTTATCCGTAACCCACAGACCAATGTCCCATATAGTCCTACACCGCTTACCGATCAGGATAAGATGCGGATTGACGGAGCATTGATGGGAAGAGGCCTGCACTGTGAATTTGGATTTGAACCAGTCAATTTAAATACTGGTAATTTCTACATGGATCAGTCCGATGCGACGATGAATGAGCTGAATGGGGAATTCTCCATTACAAGAAGCTACAATTCCAAAGGAACAGACCAGCATTCCATGTTCGGACGTGGATGGAGCTTTAACTATGACCAGTCACTTTCTCAGATGGAGGATGGAAGCCTTCTGTATATGAGAGGGGACGGAAGTTATCTGATCTTTGATAAGAATGAAGATGGAAGCTACACTGCTCCGGATGGTTATGTATACGATTTAAAAGCAGTCAGCTATAAAGATACAGACCATGACTACATCGGATGGGAACTGACAGATGCGGATCAGAGCGTCTGGTCATTTGATAAATACGGAATTTTACGTTATGTAACGGATGTGAATGGATTTAAGACAGTATTGGATTATGACGATGATTATAATCTGAGCAAGATTACCACACCATCCGGAAAAACATTCGGGGTAAAACAGGATAAATTCGGGCATATCAAGGAACTGTCTCTTCCAGATGGTGGAAAAGTTTCTTACAAATATGATGAGCAGGGAAATCTGGTATCTGTAACAGACCCGAATGGAACAACAAAAGAATATCAGTATGATGATGACAGCCGTATGACAAGCTGGAAAGATGAGAATGGCAATACGGTTGTAAAGAATACTTACGATAAAGAAGGAAGAGTCGTAGAGCAGACCGATGCAGAAAAAGGAACAGCGACTTTCAAGTACGGAAAGAGCTCTACTACAACAACGGATAACGAAGGAAATAAGACCGTTTATCATTATGATGATCAGTACCGTACAACATCCATTGAATATCCGGATGGAACAACCTGTGAAAAGACTTACAATGCAGAAAATCAGCTTGCTTCCGAAACGACAGCAGCCGGAACAAAAACTTACACTTATGATGCATTTGGCAATGTAGCAACGGAGACAAGAGAGGATGGAAAGACAGCCTCTTATACTTATAATGAGCAGAATAAGCTGACCAGTGCAACCGGATATAACGGAGCAACGGTTACTTACAGTTATGACGGTAATGGAAATATGGTCACATCTACAAAACCGGATGGAACAGCCATTACCTATACTTACGATGACAAACATCGTATGGTATCCCAGACAGACGGCAGAGGTGTCACAACAACGTATTCGTATGACGGACCGAACATGACTGGATATGTGGATGGAAATGGAGCAGCATGGGGATTCACGTATGACGCGATGAATCGTGCAGTTACCATGACAGATCCACTTGGAAATGTAACCTCGAACAGTTACGATGCGAATGGCAATCTGACTTCCAAGACAGCAGCCGATGGCGGTGTGACCGCTTATACGCTGGATGGTGTGGGAAATATTACAGCAAGTATTGACACACTGGGGAATACCACCACTTATACTTATGATAAGATGTACAACATGACCAGTGGTACAGATCCGAAAGGAAATCAGATCAGCTACGTTTATGATAAGAATTATCAGCAGGTCAAAGCAACCGATGCAAAAGGAAACACAATTACTTATAAGTATGACAGCATGGGACGTGTCATAGAAGAGAGTAATAAAGATTTTGGAACAAAGCTCTATGAATATGACAAAGCAGGAAATCTGAAAAAATATACCGACGGAAATGGAAATGCAACCGTATCCAAGTTTGATTCTCTGGGACAGGTGCTTCAGTCAAAAGATGCAGTTGGTAATATAACCAAATATGAATATGACGCATTAGGAAACGAAACCAAGATTACCTATGGAGATGGAAGCAGCCATTCCAAGGAATATGATAACTGCGGAAGACTCGCTAAAGAGACAGATGAATTAGGTGCAGTTACCACTTATACTTATGATGCGGCAGACAATCTGGTATCAAAATCAGATGATAGTGGAAGAACCTGGACTTATACCTACGATAATACAGGAAACCGCTTAAGTGAAACCAACCCAGAAGGTGGAACTACCACATATACTTATGATAAAGCAGGAAATCTGGTATCTTCTACCGATGAAGAGGGAAGAACAGATACTTATGCTTACGACAAGGCAGGAAATCTGACTACATCCAAAGATGCCCTTGGATATACCGTATCCATGAAGTATGACTTAAATGGAAATCTGGTATCCTCTACCGATGAAAATGGAAATACCAGTACCATGACTTACGATGGTAATGGAAACATGACATCGGTAACCGATGCAAAGGGCAACATTACAGCAATGAAATATGATTCCACCGACAATCTGGAACAGACGGTGGACGCCCTGAAAGGAAAGACCACTTACGAATACGATTCACAGGGCAACAGCACAAAGATGACAGATGCCCTCGGCAATGCGTACAGTTATGTGTATGATAAAGAGGGAAATAACACATCCATAATACTGCCGACAGGGGACAAGGTGCTGATGGAGTACGATGCCATCGGACAGCTTGTAAAATGTACGGATGCACAGGGACTCGTAATTACTTATCAATATGACGGAGCAGGCAACCTGATCCATTCCTCCGACAATGGCGGAAACAGTATGGATTATACATATGATGGTGCCGGAAATGTACTGACACAGACCGATGAACTTGGCAGGACAGCAACATACAAGTACGATCAGTACGGCAGACTCCTGAAACTTACTGAAGCAGACGGAAGTACCACCTCTTATGAATATGATGTTATGGACCGCATTACAGCGGTAACGGATGCGGAAGGTCATAAAACAACCTTTACCTACGATAAAGTCGGCAACCAGTTATCCATGACAGAAGAAGAGGAATCCACATATAAATACGCTTACGATAAGAAAGACCGGGTTATTTCTCAGACAAATCCACTGGGAGCATCCAGCACCTTTAAGTATGACGGAAATGATAATGTGACGGAATCTGTCGATGAAAACGGTACGGTTACCAAGTATGCTTACGATAAAAATGACAATCTCGTATCCCAGACAGACGGAAATGGAAATACGACAACCTACCAGTATGATGAACTGGACCGCAAGATCGGTGAGACTTCTCCGTTAAAAGAAACAAATGAATACCGTTATGATGCCATTGGAAATCTTACCAAATCAAAAGATCCGATGGGACTCATTACCGAATACAAATATGACAGCCTGAGTAACATGACGGAACAGATCTCTCCAAAAGGAGCAATTACCAAATACGATTACGACAAGCATGGCAACGTCATTTCTGTAACGGATGCAAAGGGAAATGAGACACAGTACAGTGTTGACCTAAATGACAATGTCACAAAGATGACACAGGCGAATGGCGGAGAGTATACCTACAGTTATGATAAAGCCGGACGTCTGAAGAGTATGACCAGTCCACTGGGTTATACTAAAAATTTTTCTTATGATAAAGTGGACAACGTGGTAAAAGAAAGCGACAGCTTAAAGAGTACCACCACTTATACTTACGATAAGCTCCATAACATGAAGTCTTCTACCAATGCACTGGATGGAACAACCAGCTTTTCTTATGATAAGTATGGCAATCTGGTGAAGGAGACAGATCCACTTGGACGGAGCAATACCTACAGTTATGACCTGGCAGGCCAGATGACTTCTGCAGCTGATCCGCTTGGTAAGATAACTGCTTATACTTACGACCCGGCAGGAAATATTACTGAGATCACCAAGCCGGGTGGAAGAAAGACCAGCTATGGATATGACAAGAATTATAATGTGACATCTGTAACAGATCCGATGGGCTATGTTGCAAAGACAGTCTACGATAAAGACAATCGTGTAACAGAAGAGACCGATGCACTGGGACAGAAGGAATCCTATACCTATGATAAGGACAGCAGGGTAACTTCTATTACAGACAAGCGTGGATTTACAACGGGATTTGATTACGATGCATATGGTAATATTCAGGTTGTTACAGATAAGACCGGATTAAAGAGCCATCTGGAATATGACAAGAATGACAATCTGACCAAAGTAACTGATGCTCTTGGCGGTGTAACAACTTACGGTTACGACAACATGGATAACCTGGTGACCTTCACCAATGCAGCAAATAAGACAACGAATTATACTTATGACTTAGAAGGCAACCTGACATCCATCAAAGATCCGGCAGGAAGAACAGAGAAATTCGACTATGATGAAAAAGGCAGACTGACCGGACATACACAGGCAAGCGGCAAGAAAACCACGTATGATTACGACAAGCTGAATGACCTGTTGGAGAAATCATATCAGGACGCAAAAGGCGAGAAATCCGAAAAGGACGTGACCTACGCATATAACAGTGCCGGGGAACGGGTATCCATGAAGGATCAGACAGGCAAGAGCAGCTACGAATACGATGCGCTCGGAAGAATCACCAAAGTGACAAGCGGTTCGAAAAAGGATGTCAGTTACGTTTATGATGACGCAGATAATCTGCAGGCAATCGTGTATCCGGATGGTACAAAGGTCAGCTATGAATACGACTTAAATGATAACCTCGTAAAATTGACAGACCGTAACGGAAAGGTGACAACATACAAGCATGATGCGCTGAACCGTGTGACAGAAGTCGTTAGAAGCAACGGAACAAAGACGGAAGTGTCTTACGATGCAGAAGATCATATCACAAAGATTGTGAATACCTGTGGTTCCTGCGGCAAGGTAATCAGCACTTATGAGTACAAGTACAATGATCAGGGATATGTAGTCAGCGAGACAGCGACCGAACTGGAAGCCGGAACAAGAAAGGCACCAAGCTGGGAAGACTGGTACAACTGGGGCGACACACAGAAAGAGACAGACAAAGCAGACTGTGAGCATCAGGAAAAAGAGATCCAGACGACTCGTACCTATGAATACGATGACAACTGGGAACTGACGCGCTGTACAGAAAAAGCAGAGGGCGGTAAAAAGACAGTCCATAATTATACGTATGACAAGATTGGAAACCGGACTTCTTATGAGAAGATCGAGGATGGTGTCAGCAAAGCAAAATATAACTATAAGTACAACGATTCCAACCAGCTCATCAAACGCACGAATGCAAAGATCTGTGGCGATCCGGGAACAACCTACAGCTATGATAAGGACGGTAATCTGATCCAGGAATGTGATAAGACAAACAGTGCAGACCCGGTTACTTATGAATACACAGCAGAAAATCGTCTGGCAGTGGTAAAACAGGGTGGAACAGTCCTGATGGCAGCCATGTACGATGGAGATAACAACCGAGTATTCGAACTGGATAACACTTATAAATGGGAAGACTGCTATGGCGATGAAGTCCTGATCCCGGAGAACCAGCGTACCGAAGATGGAAACAGCCCGAAAGAACAGCTTGCATCTCTGGTAAAAGGCGGTTCAAATGCCAAAGGTTACACATTGACAGAGTATATCAACGATATCAATCGTGAAAATACAGAAGTCCTTGCAGAGTATGGGGCAGATGAGAAAGTCCGTCAGGCTTATACTTATGGAGAAAGTGGAATCGGAGAACGTATAAGCGTTGATAAATCCACAGAAAGCAGTTATTATTTATATGACGGAAGAAACAGCGTAACCGGAATCCTGACCGAAACAGCTAATCTGACGAACAGTTATCAGTATGATCCATACGGTAACCTTACATCAGGAACAGCAGACGGTGTCAATTACTACGGTTACAATGGGGAGTCCACAAATGTAAAAACAGGACTTCAGTATCTGCGGGCAAGATACTATAACGCAGAGAACGGAACCTTTACAACTGAAGATAGTGACCTTGGAACGACAGAAAATCCACTGACCAGAAACAGATATGCATATACATCCAATAATCCGGTAAACTATGATGATCCGACAGGACATTCATGGTGGAAAAAGGCTGCAAGTGCAGTGAAACGTGTTGGAAAGAAAATTGCTAATACAGCGAAAAAGGTTGTAAAAACAGTTGTCAATACGGTCAAAAATGTGGCTCGTACTGTTGTAAATGCTGTAAAGCAAACAGCAAAAACGGTAAGAAATGCAGTCACACACACGAAGACATATCAATCTGTGAAAAATCGTGTTACCAGCAGTGGAACTTATCAGAAGATCGTATCAAAAGGCAGCAACTTCATCAGAAATGTAGGAAGCGGACTGCAAAAGGCTGGAAAAACATATACATCTTTCCAGTCATATGTAGCAGAACGGAGAGCAGAAATCCGTGCAGAAGTTGTTCGGCAGATGTGTACAACAGCAGATCGTATTACAGATCAGTTGGGTAAAGTAAACTGGAAGAATGTAGCGATTGGTGTGACGGCAATGGTGGTTTCAGGTGTTGTGGTTGCTGCAACAGGCGGTTTAGCAGCTGGAGCAGTTCTGGCAGCATTGCCAGCAATGGGCGGTTTAGGAACAGCAATGGTTTCAGGAGCTGTAGCTGGTGCAATTGGTGGTGCTTCCTATGGTGCAATAAGTTCTGGATTGTCAGGAAACAGCTTGAAACAGATTGCGAAAGATACCATAACAGGTGGATTGACAGGAGCAATCTCTGGTGGTATTTTAGGTGGGCTTACTTATGGTGCAGGAAAAGCAATTGGTGCAGTGAAAGATTTGGTAAAGGGAAGTTCAAGTGCGACTAAACCTGGGCATATTACTGAAATGGCAACCAAAGACTTATCACAAAATAACCAGTTGCTGGAAGATAACAAGGCATATAATAGTTTTTCGGAACTAATGGATGCTGATGAAGCTGCAAGATATAATAAACATCGGGATACAATAAAAGCTCAAGAAATGCAAAAACAAGAGATAACAAAATTTGAAAATGGAATAAAAGATGGTGTGCAGTATACAAATCAGCAAAAAGGGAATTATGCTGAAATGAAGATGGATCAGTATTATGATTCTATTGGGTTCGAAAGAATCAGTCAAGATAGAGTTACGGGTCTTAATGATGCTGGACATCAAGGATTGGATGGTGTATATCAGAATAAAGGAACAAACGAGTACATTGTGGGTGAAGCTAAATATAATACTAGTAAATTAAGTACCCTGAAAGATGGAACAAAACAGATGTCTAAGAAATGGATAGGTGGTAAGCGTCTTGAAGAGGCGGTAGGAACAGAAAAAGCTAATCTCATTGGTAATAATTATGAACGAAATTTGTATAATATTAAAAAGAATGGAAGTTTGAATTTTAAAGTATTAAATAATTAGAAAGTGTCTTACATACCCAGTGGGATATAACATCTCACTGGGGAGAAGAAAGGGGTACGTTATGATAAAAGGTGCAAAAAGTTTTCAACAAAAATATGAAAAGATAATGGGTGAATCTAGTGCAGATAAGCTTTGGAATGATGTTAAAAATGGAATAAATGAATTTACGAGAAAAATTGAATTGGGACAAGCAGACGGGTATTTTTGGAATATGTATTTTAATTTGTTGCGTGAAAACAGAATTTTATTCGAAGGAGTAAATAAAGCTATTGTAACTGGCGATATGAATTATATGTTGAAAGGAATTTATCAGGAAAATCGTTTTAATTGTATTTATCAAAACCGTTCGAATAGTGGTGGAGCACAGACAATTAATTTTATAGAAGTAGTAATCGCCTATTCATGTAATGATTATAGTTTGTTGGAAAAAATTATGCCGTTTAAGGAGGGACCTGCTACTTGCGGTTATTCGGCACCTTTTTATAATATGCTTTATGCTGTGACTTATCATGATAATGAAGTAGGAAATAAAGCACAAGCAGAATTAAGTGCATTTATGGGGAAAAAACGCACTCAATTTGATTTGAAATTAGCAAAATTTTTCTATGATTTATATCAAAAAGATGTAGATGGAATTAATTGCGGATTACAAGAATTATGTGAGTCAATGGGAAAATGTAATTGGATTAATGAACATATTTATGGAATGGATAAAAACATTCGGTCTTTAGGTAATACGGTGGCAATATTTATACATGGTTTGTATCATATAGTTATGAAATTTTTGAAAGATACCCCATTGAGTGAAAAGATTAAGACGCCAGAACACAAGAGTTTTATAAAAGAATATGAAGAATTTAATAAGGAGCATGATTTCCCAGAACCACAAATTTTAGTTGATTTTGATCAGCTTGCAAAATTTATAAATTTAAGTATAAGAACGGAATTTATACCAGAAGTGTCTTTTTATAAATCTGGAAGAAATTATGTAAATGACGGAAAAAAATTTGAGAAGATACTTTTTGATAATTTACAAAAAAGTGAAGTTTTACTGGTTGAAATGGAGGAAGAAAAATATGTTTTTAAGAGGATTAAATAAAAATTGGAAAAATGCATATAGAGCAGAAGCAAAATTTTATTCTGGTAATAATAATATATTTGGAGTATTTCCACTTACAGAAAATACAGATACGATTTTTCATAGTAAACCTAGAGCAAAGGTTGATGATCAAGAAGTAAAAGTATGGAGAATATTATTAGTACCCATTCAGGGAGAACCATTAGGAGATGTGGATTTTTATAAAGCATTGGAATATTTTAAGAAGATAAAATGCGATATGAAAGGCGAAGAAATATTAGTTAAAGGATTTTCAAAACAAGAATTGGAGAAAATACTGCAATTTTGCAATTAAATGAAAAAATATGTGGAATGTATAGAATGGAAAAATTCAGCTTTTAATGATAATTTATTAAATCCATATAATCAATTAGTTTTGGCAAACCAATAAAATACGAAGGAGAGAATATGCAAAAGAAGAATTTTGTTTTATGCATAAGTATAGGAATTATAGTATGTATATTGTTATCAGCTTGTTCAAAACAACCAGACTTCGATGCCAAATCTTACGTTCAAAGTTCTCTTGATGCATACTATCATGGAGAATATAAGGACTATGCGAATCTGTTAGAGATCTCGGAAAAAGATGCCAAGAAAGAAATCGAAGAGGATTTTAATGAGAGTATCCAACAGCAATTTGATGATTCCGATAACATTACGGACAAAGGAATTGCTGATTATGCGGAAAAACTGACAGAAGTAAAGAAACTGGCAAAATATAAAGTACAGGATGTGAAAGAAGAGGGTGGAGTCTATACAGTAAGTGTACAAGTTGAATCATCCAATGTATTTCAGACATTGCAACAAAGCTCTACAGAGGTAAGCAATGAAAAAATAAAGCAGGGATTGGATGGAAATAATCCGGAAGTCTTTGCAGCTGTATTAACAGAAAGTGTCCAGAAGAGTCTTGAAAGGAACAATTATGGGAAAGCTGTTACTGTAAAAGTATCGGTGGAAAAAGATAATTCAGGAAAGTATGGACTTTTGGATACAGAGATGAGTAAGCTGGAAACAGCGATGTTCCCAACAGAATAATTGAATATGGAAAAAGCGGACTGCCGGGGGTAAAATCCCGGCAGTTTTTATATCAAACTTTTACCAATGCACAAAATAAAACAACGGATTATACTTACGATCTGGAAGGCAACCTGACATCCATCAAAGATCCGGCAGGAAGAACAGAGAAATTCGACTATGATGAAAAAGGCAGACTGACCGGACATACACAGGCAAGCGGCAAGAAAACCACGTATGATTACGACAAGCTGAATGACCTGTTGGAGAAATCATATCAGGACGCAAAAGGCGAGAAATCCGAAAAGGACGTGACCTACGCATATAACAGTGCCGGGGAACGGGTATCCATGAAGGATCAGACTGGTAAGAGCAGCTACGAATACGATGTGCTCGGAAGAATCACCAAAGTGACAAGCGGTTCGAAAAAGGATGTCAGCTACGTCTATGATGACGCAGATAATCTGCAGGCAATCGTATACCCGGATGGTACCAAGGTCAGCTATGAATATGACTTAAATGATAATCTGGTAAAACTGACAGACCGTAACGGAAAGGTGACGACATACAAGCATGATGCGCTGAACCGTGTGGTTGAAGTCATTAGAAGCAACGGAACAAAGACGGAAGTATCTTACGATGCAGAAGATCATATCACAAAGATTGTGAATAC
>ERZ1034897.475-NODE-475-length-20091-cov-38.803803_pt1 | contig 20091 bp, 15 predicted proteins | sample MGYA00520629_ERZ1034897 | MGnify/ENA primary metagenome ERZ1034897 (study PRJEB33766, sample SAMN09781789) | gut metagenome | biome: gut microbiome | host: Homo sapiens | place: Madagascar | study: EMG produced TPA metagenomics assembly of the PRJNA485056 data... | reverse complement strand
AAATAGAAGAAACTTTTGGTTCGTATAACGATTTTAAGGATATTTTCAAACAAAAAGCCATGGAACAGTTTGGCAGCGGCTGGGCTTGGCTGGCAGAAGACGGCAACGGCAATCTTTTGTGCTACAACACAAGCAACGCCGATAATCCGCTGATATTTGGCCACACACCGCTTTTAACCATAGATGTTTGGGAACACGCCTATTATTTGGATTGTCAAAATCTGCGCGCCGATTATGTGGGTAAAGTGCTGGATAATCTACTAAATTGGCAAAATCTTAAAGCGTATGATTAAAAAACTCTTGCATTCTGTAGCAAAATGAGCTAGAAAAGGGACACTTAATGCGGTCCCATCGTCTAGTGGCCTAGGACGCGGCCCTCTCAAGGCTAAAACACGAGTTCAAATCTCGTTGGGACCACCAATAACAAAAAAAGCTCACCTCATGGTGAGTTTTTTTGTTATTCCGGTGTCCCCGAGAGATGAACTCGTAGAGTTCGAGCGGTAAGCCGGCAAGAACGTTAGCAACAAACACTAGTCAGCGCCACTAACACCAGTCATTATCGGGCCTGTCCCGATAATCTTGTGTAAGCATACTCCTTATGCAATAATAAGGCTAATTTATTGACTTGGTTAGGTGTTTGTTGCCAGAAGATCCTAGGTACAAGACCTAGGATGACTGGTGCTGAAAAACGAAAAAACTGAGTCGGTTTTAACGCCATTGCGGCAGCAATGTCTAAAGCGTTGCCGAGGGCAACAAATTCGTGGATTCTCCAGTCTGCCTCAGCCTATAAAGCGGCATGAGGCACTGAAGAATGACGTTTCTACCCTCGTTGTCATTCTTGCCACCACACCCTGCTGGCTGTGGTCGGCGAGAATCCATAACGCCATTGCAGCAGCAATGTCAATATGCGTTGCCGTGGGCAACAAGGTCATGGATTCTCCAGTCTGCCTCAGCCTATAAAGCGGCATGAGGCGCTGAAGAATGACGTCGCGAGCGGAGGCGTAAAAACCGTTGCAACAAACACTAGTCAGCGCCACTAGCGCCATTACTTTCGTTGTCATACTTGGGTGGCACACCCCACAGGATGTGCCAATCCCGAGTATCCATAACGCCATTGCGGCAGCAATGTCCAATGCGTTGCCGAGGGCAACAAAGTTGTGGATTCTCCAGTCTGCCTCAGCCTATAAAACGGCATGAGGCGCTGAAGAATGACGTTGAGAGTAGAGGTGTTTAAACGCGAAAGGCGGGGATAAATCCACCCCGCCTATTTCATATACTTACATTATCTCCTTATGGGAAAAATGTTTTTTACTGATAGCTGCAACTAGAATCATACGCGCCTGAAATGAAAAATTTGACTTTATATGTTTTTCCAGCTTTGAAGGTTACTTTTTTGCATGGATGTCTATTGTTGCTAGCATCATGACCCTCCTCACATGTTGTAAATTTATCAACATATCCACCATCACTGCCGGTAAAACATACTTCCTCAGTGAATTCTGCATTATAATCTGTTGTTCTTAGCAACTGTAAAGCTCTAAGATCAAAGTGAGGACAATTTTGCTCACCACTACCACTATATGATGAACATATTTCTCGGTAACAAAGATAATACGTTCCAGCAGGATATTGATATCCTTTAGAGTTATCGTCAGGTAATTCTTGATATTGAATTCCATCAACTGTTTTTGGATAAGGACCTGCTTCGCTATCAGACAAAACGGTTTCTAAATATGCTTCAGCTGCGGCAGTATAACCAGTACGACCACATATCGCTTTTCGTTTTGAACTTTCATCATATTTAATCAAGAAGCCTTTCATTTCTCTCTTATAACAATCATCAGTATCTGAGGTCTTTGTGCAAGTGACTTTATAGGTTGTATTTTCACACTCTTTCTTGGTTGAATAATATCCTTGAGATTTACAAGTTTTATAGCAACCGCCAGAACCTTTTCCGCAGCTAGAGTTTGTACCGCTTCTGCACTCTTCTATGGTAGCGTATGCTCCTTTGCTTTCATCACAACCACATGTTCCCCATTCATCGCCTTTAACTTCAAAACCATTATTATATGCATCGCTCACGCAGCCATTTGGTGTAAATTTATTATCGTTACTGAATCTGAAACAATTTGATTTTGGAGTTCCTTCACATAATGTTTCATATTTTCTTACTCCATTAGCCACGCAACTTGCTGATTTATTGCTGATTTTATTATAAATGGCTCCAATTGTCGGCGTACCAGTTCCCTGTCTATCAACAGAAGGATTTTTATTTATAGCATACCAACATTTTGTTCCCCATTCACAATCATACCATTTCCTACATGTTTCCTTGTATTTACAAGTACTACCAGGTGATGAACATGTTTGATCACTATTACCACATTTACAAGTACCATTTGAACAGTTAGCGCAGTAGGCAGTTCTTTCGCAGGTGCTGCCTTCCTTAGTACAAGTTTCGCCGTCCTTACCACATCTTAATCTCTGTCTGTCAATCTCAGATGTGCCAGTATCACTGGCAGTTAAACGAACATATTTATAATTGCATTTTGTTTCAAGACAGTCGCCCCATTCATCGCCTTTAACTTCAAAACCATTGTTATAAGTATCGCTTACGCAGCCATTTGGTTTAAACTCATAGCCTGCACTTGTATCGCATTTTGATTTCGGCGTTCCTTGACAAATCGTCTGATATCTGGTTACATTGTTTTCATCAACACAAGTCGCCGATGTATTGCTGATTTTGTTAAATGGAATAACAGCTCCAGCACTAAAGGAAATAGAAGATACTTTAGACAACTTATCAAAACATCTGCAGCCGTTTATAGTGGCCATACATTGGTAGTTTTTATTAAGATCAGTTAAGCCGCAGCTATCTTCTGTTGTAGCTTGGCGATACTCATAAGTACAGCCGTCAGGCAATATGCAGTTACCCTTTGAATCCGGAACAGTGTTTCCTGCACAAGTGCAAACTCCGCCGACAAATTCTTTGCCTTCCGGACATTCACATTGTTCAGTGCTCGGATTCCAAACACGTCCGCCGCTGCAAGTGCAGCCGGTGATTGGACAGCATTGTCCCTGTTTGGAAAAATATTTTTTTCCGTTGGTGCAGCAAATTCCGTTGCTCCAAGTTGTATTTTCTTTTTGCGCACCTTTTTTATACTTAACTTCTTTGTTTTTTGATTTTGTGCAAGATGTAAAATCAAAACAATTTTTCATCTTTTCATATTCTGTGGCGCTGACAGGAAAACCCTCGCATTTTTCCTCTTTTTTGTTGCCATCACTGTCATTGCCATCCGAAATTTCTATATCTCCGCCGCCGCAGCTGCCGTCATCATCAGGCAAAAAACAGACCGCACTTTTTGCCGGCGAAGTGTATATCATCACCCCCACCAGCATAGCCGAAAACACGGCCATATTCTTGAGCTTGCTCATCGTAAAGTCTCCTAAAATTATATAACCATACAGTCCTAACTTTATACAAAGTCGGACTACTCCCCCATGATTATTCTAACAAACTCTTGTAAAATAAGCAAACAGAAAATAAATTTGTTATAAAATTGTCATATAAATGTCACAAAAAAACTCCCTCACGCAAAGTAAGGGAGCTTCAAATTTAGATTTTTTTCTAGATTATTTAACCGCTTCCGGTGCCATTGGCGCATGTTCCGGCATATGAGCATGTATATCTGCACGAAATTCCGGATGCTTATCTTTTTTGTGCGAATGATGATCATGGTCTTTGTGCGAATGATGATCATGGTCGCGTTTTATTTTCTTGCAGTCACAATCCTTGGAACAGCCTTTGCTATTCAAAAACTTTTCCATACCTGCTAAACCGTCAGTATTAATAATAATGATGTCACCGCCTTGAGCGTCAGAATAAGCAGGCATAGGCATCGCCGGAATTGGAGCCATCTGTACCGGCATTGGACGCGGCTTGTTCATTTGGCAACGAAAACCACATTGCAACAAAGCCTGAAACCCCATACCAGCCAAAAAGATAACCAATACAGCCAAAACTTTGAAAACTTTTTTCTTGCAGCAACAACCGCAGCCACAACCGCAGCCACAGCCACAACCGCAGCCACAAGTGCATTCTTTACCCTCTTGACAACCGCAATCGCAGCTTTTATTACAGCAGCATTTATGCTCTTCTTTAGCCGCTTCCGTTTTTTCTTTTTTATCCATCATATTTTCTCCTTCTAAAGACAAAAACTATTTCTGCATAAAATATAATTTCTTGATATTAAAATGTAAAGATAAAGAACTATTTTTTATAACTTTTTACTCTACCCAACTTTTACGATAAACTCCCGAGGGAGTTTGAGCCTCTAAGCTTTTAAAAACAAAAAAACTGCCTTACGGCAGCTATTTAAGTGGTGGGCGCTGAGACACCGGCTTGAGACAGAAAAATATCCCTTAATGGATATTTTTCAACGAAAGGTGCAGCATTCATAAATTGCCAGCCAAACTGGCTTTGAGCGCAGCAATTTATAACGAATGCAAACGAACTCCCGAGGGAGTTCGAACCTCAAAGCTTTTAAAAACAAAAAAAGCCAGCGATTTAATCACTGACTTTCAAACTGGTGGGCGCTGAGAGGCTCGAACTCCCGACCCTCTCGGTGTAAACGAGATGCTCTTCCAGCTGAGCTAAGCGCCCATCTCATCAACAAAAATGTTTATACACGCTAAAAATTCAAAAAGCAAGCATTTTTTTCAATTTTTTTTATTTTTTTATCACCACATCTATTAACCTTTTGTTATATCTTAAAAATCAGCTCAAATATTTTTCCGTCTTAAGCTATGTTTTTACAAAAAAATCATTATTTTTTCTCTTTACATTTAAAATTTGTGCGCTATAACTCACCCGTATTTTAAAAGATTTGAAAATAAAAAAAAGAGGTAAAAAAGATGACTAATGATTTGACAACCGGCAATCCGCTGACTTTGATTATAAAATTTGCAATTCCGCTTTTGCTGGGCAACCTCTTTTTACAAATATATCAAATTTCGGACATGGTGATTGTTGGACGTTTGCTTGGTACAGAAACTTTGGCTGCAGTCGGCAGTTCAGCACCTATTTATATGGTGTTTTTAATGATTGCTTTTGGTTTCACAGGCGGTTTGACCGTGGTCACAGCACAGCGATTCGGCGCACATGACGATGATGGCGTACAATATTCGGTTTTTCATAGCTTAGTCGCTGCTTTGGCTTTGAGCATTGTTATGACGCTTGGTCTGATATTCAGCCTGAAACCGCTGTTACACTTGATGAACGTACCGGCCGAAATTTTTGAAGACGCGTACAAGTTTATGTTTGTACTTTCTTTAAGCGCGGTAATGATTATCACTTTCAATCTGCTGTCAGGTTTTATTCGCGCGCTGGGCGACAGCAAAACCCCGCTTTATTTTTTGGTCTTTTCCTCACTGATTAATATTGTGCTGAATTTTGTTTTTATCAATAATTTCAAATGGGGCGTTGTCGGTTCGGCTTTTGGAACATTGGTTGCAAACACGATTTCGGTAATTCTATGCTATATTTATATGTGGAAAAAATTTCCGTTGCTGCGCCTTGATCGCCGTTTTATGAAATTCAGCTGGCAGATTATGCGCGACCACTTGAATATTGCCGTGCCAATGGCTTTGCAATTTTCCATTCTATCATTTAGTATTTTGATTGTGCAAGGTGTATGCAACTCCTTTGGTCCGTCAGTGATTGCCGCTTTTGCCGCCGCTTTGCGCATTGAGCAAGTGGCAACTCAACCGCTGATGGCTATTGGTTTGGCCATGGCCACATTTTCAGCGCAAAACTGGGGAGCTAGTTTGCTTTCACGTATTCGCCGCGGCGCTAAATACGCCTTTTTAATTTCTACTGGTTTGAGCGTGTTTGGTTTCTTTTTAATGCGTGAAGTCGGAGAAAATATGATTGGAATTTTTGTTAACGACGGCAACAACGACATTTTGAGAATCGGCAAAGAATATCTGGTTATTAGTACGCAATTCTACTTTTTCTTGGGCTTGATTTTTGTCTTTCGTAACACTGTGCAAGGTATGGGTAAACCGATTGTTCCGTTTATATCAAGCCTCATTGAGCTTTCAACCCGTATTTTTGCCGCCATTTATTTGGCAAAAGTTATGGGCTATACCGGCATATTCTACGCCAGTGCCATTTCTTGGACCGCTGCCGGATTATTTGTGACCGCCGGTTACTTCTTTTATATTAATAAGTTCAGCAAAGACCATCTACGCTGGAAGATGGGCGCAATCAAACAGCATTTGCGTGAAACTGGTCCTGTGGACTAAGCTATTTGTTCCATAAATTTCTGTGCTGCCGCTTTACCGGAAGCCACCGCTTCAACGGCTGTTGAACCGCCATTTACGCAATCTCCGGCATAAATAACGCGCGGATTATCTATCTTGTTTTCACGGCAGCTACTGCCCAAAGCCAAAATAATCAAAGAAAAATCAGGCCGCGCAGTTTGCGTGTTTGGAATATCATCTAATTTTCCATCAGCGTTAAAACGAGTTTTAATCGTATACGCTGTCAATAAATTTTCTTTTTGCTTTTCTAGCTTGGCGACTCTAGTCATGGTAGTGACATTGATGTCGTTTGAAATCAAATCAGCATAATCGTCCAACCCCATACGCATATTGCTCAAACCTCGGCGCACAAACATTTCTACCATTCCGCCCAGCCGTTTAGCCGTCAAAGCGCAATCGAGCGCCACTTCGCCGCCGCCCACGACAGCCACATTGCCATTGGTCTGATACTTTTGCGGATTGCTGAGATATTCCACATACGAAACACTAAGATTTTCGCCGACAATATTAAGCATACGTCTAGTCTGCTCGCCAACCGCAACAATAACCGCCTCAAAACCTTGTTCCAGCAAAGTTTCATAATCATCAGCCAAAGTATTAAGTTTTACCGTCAAGTTTGGATTAGCCGCAATTCTTTTCCAATCCGCAGCAATAACTTCACGTGGCAACCGCTCTGCCGGTATCAAATTAAGCGCTCCGCCGATTTGGTTACTTTTTTCAAAAATAGTCACACAAAAACCCTGCCGCAACAGCACCGCCGCAGCGCCAATACCGGCAGGACCTGAACCAATGACCGCTACTCTTAGGCCATTTTGATTTGGCACGTTCGCTAAAGGCATATTTTCGTCCCGCGCTTTTTGCATAATTGCCGCCTGCACTGCCGGAATTTTTATAGCTTTATCCAAATTGGCTCTAACACAGGCTTTTTGGCAAAACTTATCCGGACAAATCAATCCACAGCTTTGCGCCAATGGATTCTGACTTTCAATCAGATCTGCCGCTTTCTGCCATTCGCCTTTTTTTGCCGCGGCAATAAAGTCGCACGGCGAACAATGCACCGGACAGGCTTTTAAGCAAGGCTTAGCCGCACAATGCAAACATTTTTCCAATTCTATTTTCAGCTGAGCAGGTTTCAAAACGCGTCTATTCATCTTTTTTCCTTTCTGTTAACTGCTATTAAAGCATAAAAAAGAGTAAAAAAACACCTAATATTTTGGTTTTTCAGATTGTATTTAAGAAAAAAGGCTGTATGATGTAGTTAATTTCAAGTCAAATAACGGAATATAATTAAGAAAAATGAAAGATTGGCTCAAAAATCTATTAAAATCTGAAAAAGGCGAAGCCATTATTGGCAATCTGGCTTATCTATACCTTAAATTTGTGGGATTAACCACGCGCTGGCAGGTTAGCGGCGTCAAAGAGGCTTATGAGATGTTGGATAAACACGGCAGCATGATTGTTATAGGCTGGCATGGCCGCACCTTGGAAATGCCATATTTTTGGAACAAGTCGCGCCCGTTAAACGCTCTGGTTTCTCCGCACCGTGACGGCCGCTTGATTGTAAATATCCTCAAAAAATTTGGTATTGGCAACATTAGCGGCTCGACCAACAAAAATTCTACCGAAGCCGCGTTGGAGCTAATGCGCAATTTACAGCAAAACAACAGCATCGCCATTATTCCTGACGGTCCGCGCGGTCCTGGGATGAAATTGACAATGAGTCCGCTTTTTTATGCCCAAAAATCCGGCAAGCCGATTATCGGTATCACCTATAGCATAGCCGGCGCCAAAATTATTGAAAAAAGCTGGGACAGAATGTTGGTTCCTCTGCCTTTCCGCCGTGGAATGTACAGCATTACAGAACCGTTTTTTATTCCAGCGGAAGCAACTGCCGAAGAACTGGAAAAATATCGTCTGCAAATTGAAACAACCTTAAATGAACTGACTTGGAAATTGGATCGCGAAATGGGAATCCCTTATATTCCCCAAGGCACGGTTGCTAAAAAAAGCCGTAAACAAATGTTGGCAGAAAAAAATCAAAAAGAAGGAAAATAAATGTTTATTGGAATTTATAATACCTTGGTTCGAACTCTTTACCCGATTGTCATTCGCCGCTATATCGAAAAGCGCAAAAAAATGGGCAAAGAAGATGTTAAACGTTTCAACGAAAGAGTCGGACGCCCAACCAAACCTCGTCCGGCCGGAAGGTTAATATGGCTGCACGGCGCGTCAGTCGGCGAATCAATTTCCATGCTGCCATTAATTAACCGCCTTTTAGAAATATATCCTGACGCCCATGTAATGGTCACAACCGGTACCACCACTTCGGCAGAAGTTATGGCAAAACGCTTACCAGAACGGGCTTTTCACCAATATTTACCTATTGACAATCCGGTGTTTGCCGCTCGTTTTATCCGCCATTGGCAGCCAACAATAGCGCTTTGGTTTGAGTCCGAATTTTGGCCGGGAATGCTTTCTACTATTAAACGCCGCAACATTCCTTTGATTTTGATAAACGGTCGAATTTCTAATAAATCATTCAAACGCTGGCAGCAATTTGACTTTGTTATCAAAGAAATTTTGGATTGCTTCACCGCTTGTTTGGGACAATCAGAAGAAGACGCTTATCGCTTGCGCGCTCTCGGCGCAAAAGACGCTATGTGCTTGGGCAACCTAAAATATGCCGGTCTGCCGATTCCCGTAGATGAAGAAAAGAAAAAAGAAATTCAAGATGAAATCGGTGAACGTCCGGTTTGGCTAGTAAGTTCGACTCATAGTGATGAAGAGGCAAAAATCGGCCGCTATCTTAAAGAACTAAGTGCCAAACATGAAGGATTGCTGACGATTATCGCTCCTCGCCATCCAACCCGAGGGGTAGAAATACGCGATATATTGCAAGATAAATATCAGCTGAAAACAGCTTTGCGCTCAGCCAATGAAAAGATTCAGCCTGAAACCGAAGTTTATATTGCCGACACTATCGGCGAAATGGGGATTTGGTATGAACTTTGCCCGATTGTGTTTATTGGCGGTTCTCTAATTCCGCACGGAGGACAAAACTTTATGGAACCGTCACGCTGCCGTGACGCGGTGATTGTTGGTCCGCACATGCACAATTTTACTGACGCCATGAACAGAGCCAAACGCGCTGACGGTATTATTCAAGTTGATGAAACCGTTGATTTGATTGATATGGTAGATCAGCTGTTGAGCAATAAAGAACTGTTAGACGCAAAACGCAGTCTCGCCTATAACTGGGCAACCAGCGAGGCCAAGGTTTTGGATGGTATCGCCGAAAAAATTCAAGGATATATGGAAAATGAAAACACCTAAATATTGGCAATCAAATTCCTTTATTTCTAAAATATTAGCTCCGCTTGGTTGGGTGTACGGCGCTTTAACACAGGCGCGCTTGAAAATTATAAAGCCGAAAAAGGTTGAAATACCGGTGATATGTGTTGGCAACATTACTGCCGGCGGCACTGGAAAAACACCTGTTTCCATTTCTATTGCCAAACTTTTGGGCATTGAAATGTATCACCCCTATTTTGTGACTCGTGGTTATGGCGGACAGCTGCAAGATGTAATAGTTAACAACAAAAAGCACACAGCAGCCGAAGTCGGCGATGAGCCGCTGTTGTTGTCACAGCAAGCTCCGGTTGTTGTAAACGCCGATCGCTATGCCGGTGCGGAATTAGCCATAAAAAACGGCGCCGATGTTATTGTTATGGACGATGGTTTTCAAAATCCGACCTTGCACAAAAATCTTTCCTTTTTAGTTTTTGACGGAACTTATGGTATCGGCAACGGCAAAATCATTCCGGCCGGTCCATTGCGCGAGACTTTTTGCAACGGAGTTAAACGCGCGGACGCCTTAGTAATTTTGGGCAAGGACAAACACAATTTGGCCGAAAAAAGCGGTTTACCCGTTTTTTATGCACACACCGAAGCAGTGCAAACCTGTAATATAGAAAATCCGAATGTTGTGGCCTTTGCCGGCATCGGTCACCCACAAAAATTTTATCACACCTTATGCCAACAAGGATTTAATGTGGTAGAAACCATAGATTTTCCAGATCATCATTTTTATACTCGTGAAGAATTAGAAAAAATTTTGGAAAAAGCCAAGGCGCTGAAAGCTGAAGTTTACACTACCAGCAAAGATTATGTCAAAATTCCGCACCTTTTGCAAAAAGAGATAAAAGTTCTTGAAATCGCTATAGTCTGGGATAATCCAGAACAACTTACAGAATTTATCCGCAAAAAAATATCTCCAACCACTTGACAAAAAACGCTTACTGTGAAACAATAAAATCGTTATCTCTATTTTATTGTTTCATTATTTTATTCCTATCATTATGAATAAAGACAGTTTAAATAAGTATTTACTTCAAAAGGACGAACTGTGGCAATACATTTTTTTAACGATGTTATTGCAGCAGCACGGGTTGCTCTTGACAGATTTGAAAGAAGTAACGTTTGACGTAACAATTTGTTTCAAATTTGGCGAGAATACTGATGATTTGGACAATCTTTGGAAATTGGCAGAATGGGTGGACGATAATTACGAAACTATCCAAGACTCAATAGACAAACTTCGTTATTGCACTCCAATCCCTTGGCAGTATGATTTTGTAAAAACAATATCACGAATATGCCAAATCAATATTGTGCAAACACTATCCTCTGACGCTCTTATAACAGCCTACTGTTGGTCACTTGGCCTACAAGATGAAGCCGTCATCGCTTTGATGGAAGCAATTGATTTGCGCTACAAATCTATTTTCAAATCGCTAAATGAAAAAGAAAGTAAATTAAAGCGCAACCTGTTATTAACGCTGGAGTGCTTATATGGTGACAAACTAACTGCCGATATCTATAGTTACACTTTTAGAGATATTATGGAAGAATACATCAATGTCTCTGATTATAACGGTTTTTTGCAGGCGCTGAAAAACTCCACGACTGCCGAAACCAAGCTGACTACAGATGAACGCACGTGTTTGGCTTTTGCCTATAATTCACCATATTTTGACAACAGAGTGAACATAGAGCGCGGCTTTTTACCTCAGAGCAGTTTGTTTGCCAATGTGCATGAATATATGCACGCAGCCTGCAATATGTGGCAAGCAAATAAACAAAGGTCAGCTGAAGACGAAGACTTTGAACCGCTGACAGAAACGTTTACGTATGTTGACCCTGCAGAAATGTGTATTATAAATGTACACGCAGATAAACAATTTTACGCCAATGTTTACATTAAGCGTTTAAATGTTGACTGTTTATGGGATAAATGTCAGGATTTTTTGGTTTATCATCAAAAATTTCTCTATACCGTAGAGTTTGTTAATGATTTTTCCGAAATACCTGCCATAGCCAAGTTTGTTAAACTGATTGCCAATTCGCGCAATGATTTGGACAAGGTCGTACAGCAACTTAACAATTTGCCGCCGGAGCCATCTAAATTGCGCCAACAATATTTACAAACGCGCAACGAGTTATACGACATAATTCAAAATAGTTATCTCGTTCCGCCGTTTTCGTTTGAATAACAAAAAAAATCCCTGTAATTTGAATTACAGGGATTTTTCGTTAACTAATAGTTCTTTTAGTTATTTTCCAATGTAGAATTTACACGCGTATTAATATTATTTTGCGGTTCCTTGGTCACTGTATAAGCCTTAGCAAATTCTGCCGCTTGAATCATTCTAATACCGCTTTTATCTTTGATAACATAGGCGCCACCTTTACCTGCAGTTTGCGGTGTACCTTCTGCACCTTCAAATTGTTCACCTTCTTTTACCTTAAAAGCTGTAACCGCTTCTTTTGCTTTTATGCCGGTAAACACCTTGCCTGGTTTAATATCTTCTTTAGCCGGAGCATTTTTTAAGCCGGCCGCAAAATTAACGTCAGTATCCCACACATCGCCAGTTTCTTGTTGCATAAATGAAATAAATTTTTTCAAATGAACTACATCTCTAAATGTTTTAGGATTTTCTTCTAGATATTTATTAATTTTATCTACTCGTCCTGGAGCATCATAACAAATAAGAACTCCGTCGTTCTTTTTTAATATTTGGTCAGCATTATCTTTGGGATTATTAAATTTATATCCTTGAACATCTTCCATAAAAGGTCCGTCTGCTCCCCATTCCTGTCTTTTTTGAGGAGTTGCGCCAGCAAATCCATAAGCTGGAATAATCACACGACGAATACCCGTCGGCTCAGCTTCAATAACATTGTTTGAGGTAAATTTTTTTTCTGCATCTGTATTTGTAATCATAATTACTTTTCCTATAAAGTGTTTATGCTTCCAGTTTACCTCCCTCTAGTTGTTTGTCAAGTCTTTTGTATAAAAAAAAGACCATGATTTAAAATCACAGCCTTTCATCATTCTTATATGATATATTATGTTATTTATTCTGATTCATTATCCAAAAATGCCACATGCAACAAAGTCACCGGTTTAATCTCAGTTGCCGCAAAAACGCGGCGGCGAATCTGCCCGCGGATAAAATCTTCTATTTGCGTATGATTTTCACATTCAAGCAATTTTTTCTCTATCAGCGGTTTAACTGTTGCCAAAATTTCGTCAGCCATTTTATCCCAATCATTTTCTTCCAAAATATCAATAGACGACATCTGCAAGTCCAGCAACTTTTTATCTTTAATTACGGCACTGATAAACATACTGCAATTAAATGCTATGCGGCGGCGGTTTTTAATCAGTTGAGAACCAAGCGAAACCGGACGGTTTCTATCCCAACCGATAATATCGCTAAAAACTTGTTCCAAAAGTTCAATATGATTGTTGTGCAGCAAACACATATCGCCGTTACGCGCCGAAAAAACTTCTTTAATGCCGCAGCTCAAAGCAAAACGCTTATGTTCGCGGATAAACTTTTTATCTCCATGTACCGGCAGCACCACAGCCGGCTTCAATAAATCGTACATACGTTTCAAATCTTCGCGGCAAGCGTGTCCAGAAGTATGAACCAACTCAGTTTCATCAGTAATTACTGTTGCTCCCTGCGCTGCCAATTTATCTTGCATACGTTCGATTTTATCTTCATTTCCCGGAATCATTTTAGACGAGAAAATAATCGTATCCGAATTATCCAGCTTTATATATTTGCTTTCGCCGTTTGCAATAATACTCAGCGCGCTGCGATAATTTGCCTGCGAACCGGTACAAATATAAAGCGCTTTGTCCGCTGGAATATCCTTTGCTTCTTCCATAGTATGAACAGGCGGCAAATCTTGTAAATAGCCGCATTCTTTGGCTATTTTTATATTATTAATCAGCGTGCGTCCCAACAGCACCGGAGTTCTTCCGGCTTTGTCGGCTGCCAAAATCAAACTTTCTAAACGCATCAGATTAGACGCAAAACAAGTTACAATCAAACCGCCTTCAATTTGCGGAATAATTTCCAGCAAACTTTTGCGCACTTCAGCTTCTGACGGTGATTTTTTATCCACCATAATATTGGTTGAATCGCAAACCAACATCGAAACGCCTTCATCAGAAAGCTTTTTTAGAGCGTCAAAATCTGTTGGCAGCATAGAAAGCGCCTCATCATCAAAACGCCAATCGGTTGCATGCAATATATTGCCGTATTTTGTGCGGATTGCCAAAGCACAGGTCTGCGGCACCGAATGCGCAATTGAGATAAACTCAACGCTAAAATTAGGCAACTCTACTGTTCTTTGCTGATTTACCGAAACCAACGGAACCACATCTTCCATTTTAAATTCCGCCAAACGAGATTTAATCAATCCCAAAGTAAAATCCATCGCGTAAACCGGACACTGCAAATGCGGCCAAATTTGTGCGATAGCCCCCAAATGGTCTTCATGACCGTGCGTAATAAACAACCCTTCGATATCGTCTTTATAAGCGTCCAAAAATTCCGGTGAAGCATAAGCCAACTCCATTCCTGGATAATCGTCCAATAAAAAGCCGTAACCGGCATCAACCACAATTATCTTGCCGTCCACCGCATACATATACATATTCATACCAATTTCATCGGCTCCGCCCAAAGGCAAAAAATAAATTCCTTCTTTTTTAAATTCACTCATCTTTTTTATTCATCTCTTCAAAAAACACATCTCCCGCCAATATTCGTTTTGTACCGGCAGGCGTTTTTAACAACAACGCGGCATTTTCATCTATTCCGGCAAAAATACCTTTTTCTTCTTTGCCACTTTGGCGAACAGTAATTTCTTTCCCCAAATTTTTGGCATTTTCGAGCCATTTCTCACGCAGAACTGCAAAGCCATTAGTTTGCAGTAAGCTCAAATTCTGCGAAAAACTTTCCATAAACAGACGCAACATTTTTAACGCTGTTATTTTTATCCCCACATCAGCCAGTGATGTAATCTTATAGACGGCGTTATCAATTTTTGGACTGGCTGCCACATTAACGCCTATACCGATAATCATATACTTTTCAGGACCTTTTTCAAGCAAAATTCCGCTCATTTTTGCATTATTTAACAACACATCATTCGGCCACTTCAATTTTATATCGGCAAACGGCGCAATTTTTTTAACCGCCTGCAGCAAACTCAGCGAAGCCGCAAACGCCAATTCTCCAGCCTGCTGCAATTCATACTCAAACGCCAAAGAAAAAAATAAATTTCCTTTTGGACTTTTCCAATTGCGTCCCAATCTGCCGCGTCCCAAAGTTTGAGATTCCGCAACCACTGCCACATATTTGTCGGATTCGCCGCAATAATCTTTTATAACATCATTAGTGCTGCCAACTTCATCAAATAAATAATAAACCCATTTATCGGCTATTGCCATGTCAAAGCACCTTCCAAAATCCATTCCAAATCTTGTATCAAATAATGCGGCTGCAACATTATCAAAATCATCAGCAGCACGGTCAACATAATTGCCAGATAAATTCCCCTATCGGCTCGATCAAAAGCGATATTGCTGTTTTCAAAATACATTGTTTTGATTATTTGCAAATATGCGTAAGATAAAATCAGCAAAGCTATAAACAATAATCCCAGCTGAAAAATATTATGATGTTGAATTAAATCGTTTACGACTGAAAAAAGCCCTAAAAATCCCAAAAACGGCGGAAAACCAATCAGCGAAAACAAAAATATGGTCATCGTCGCCGCAATATACGGACGCCGAAAAGCTGCTCCTTCAAAGTCGCTGAGCATAAACAAATATTCACCTTTGTTTTTAAGCCCATATAGACAAGCGCATACACCATACATGGCCAATAAATATACAAACATATATATAAAAGCCGTATTTAATGCGTCCGGTGTTAGTCTTTGCAAAATCAAAAACACTATTCCTTGTTGATAGACCACTCCAAAAGCAAAAATTTTGCGGATATTTTTACCGCTGCAAGCTCCAACAGCCCCCATAAATAATGATAACAAGGCCAATCCCTGATATAACAAAGTCAAACTTGGTTCCATAGCCGACAGCACGTGGGCGTTGAGTTTTATAAAAGCCGCCCAGCAGATGCCCACCGGAACTAATGTAAAATAGCTGAATACGGGCAGCACGATTTGTCCGGTGGTTTCAGTGTACCAAAAATGCAAAGGCGATAAACCCAATAAAAATACAAAAATCAAAACCATAGCCGCCGCCGTTAAAAACAATACGGTTTTTTCGACTCCGTTTTCAAAATAATAACCCAATACATCATAGTCTAAACTTGGATTCTGCCAATATAAAAATCCAACACAAATCATCAGCAATATTGCCGCCACAACCGCTGAAAAAGCATAAAGCTGACTGCTCAAATAAATATCTTTTCGCTTGTCCGCATGTATAAAAAGCAAATAATTTGAAAATAGCAGCAATAACACCGCGGCGGCCGTCAATCCCAAATTATGCGATGTTACCAACAAAACGCCAGAAACACCGGATAGCAGCAATCCACAGCAAAACAGCGATCCTGTCATATTCATACTAGCATACCACTTTTTAGACAAGAACAGCGTAGCCCACATCGCAAAAAACATTAGATTTATAAATAAAATCGTATAGGCGTTGCCACTCATAATTTCAGGAAAAGCCGAACGATTATAAAAAATTACGGACGTAGCCCAGCTTAAAGATGCAAAAATTTTTGCCAGACGAAACACCAAACTAACCGAACTTTCCCGCGCATAACAAAACAAAAGCGTTAAAACGCCGAGTCCTAAAATCCATACCGGAGAAAGATATAATATATTTTCGACCATTTTTTCTCCTAAAAAATAAACCACAGAGGATTAAAAAACGACAGAAACAAAATTGCGACAACTCCGGCCAAGAATATTTGCTGTCTAGACGACAAATCTTCGATGTTTTCCGCCTTTGTTTCATGCTGTTTCAAATCACGCATCACATATAATTCATGCAACAAACCCAGTGCCACCAATAACAAAGCCGCCATAACCCATAAGCCAACGCCAAAGCTCTCTCTAAAAATTTCGGAAATCAGCACAAAATTATTCCAAAACAAAGAGGATATCGGCAAACCAACCGCAGTCAACACAAAAAATGACATCACAAAAGAAAAACGCGGCATATAAGCTAAAATTCCACGATATCCGCAAGTCTGCTGCCGACATTTTTCTTCAAATTGCAAATCCAAAACCGCCAAAGATGACGTAACTATCAAAAATATAAATAATGAATACGCTATATTCATTTTCAGTGTGTCAACCGGCAAAATAACCGCCAATAAAAAGAACAAATAATAAACGGTGGAATATGAAAACAGCTTATACATAAATTCTCGGCTGACTAAGCCTATAAGGGCTAAAAACAACATAGTCAAAACCGTAAAAATCTCAATAAAGGGCAGATATAGGCTGATACTATCCGGCACAGCCAAAGGCCAAAACCGCGCAAAACCATACAATCCGGTTAGCGGCATTATATCAACCATAATATAAACCAGCGGATTCTTAATATTTATACTTACTGAAGCAATCCAAGAGTGAAACGGCCAAACCGGAATGCGGGAAATAAAAGCCAAACAAACGACCGACCACACTAAAATTCCGACTCGCGGCGCCATATCTACCAGCGCAATTTCTTCTAGTCGGACATTGCCGTGATAAAATTTCAATAAAATCAAAGAGGCGGCCAATAAAAATAAAATTCCAATAAAATTATACATAAAAAATCGATACAAAATTTGGATTTTTTTAGCATTGCCGCAATAACCTATCAACATAAACAACGGTATCAACATACCGGCAAAAAACACATAGAATGAAAGCAAATCTCCGGCAGTAAAAAATGCCGTTATATTACTGGTAAAATATAACATCAGCAACAGCAGCATTTTATTTTTTCGGGCATTTTGATTTAGTCCAGCCAAACCGATAATCAAAGCCAAATAAACAGCCATAATCAATAACAAAGAAAACGCATCGACACCAAAATATAAATTAAGCTTGTAGTTTTCCAACCACTGATATTCAAAACCAAATGATAGCACCGAAGAATTAATGTCCAGTAATGAAAACAAGCGCAAAATAACAATAAGATTGGTAATTAACGTAAAAAATGCCACACGATAGGCGTTTGTCTTGTTGTCTGGTGCCGACAACACAAATAAACACCCAACCAACGGCAACAACATCATAACCAATATTAATTCCGGCATTAGTTTATTCTCCCATTGTGGAAAGACAACGCCAATAACACACCCAAAAGCAGCAACATAATGATTCCGCCCCAAAACCGATTATAATGGATGTTTCTAAACAGTCTAACCGCGCCTTGCAAGCCCAAAGAAGCAGCACCGACAATCATTTTTTCTACCAGCATTCTATCTATCAAAACAGCCAGCACTCGCCCGCACCATTGTATTGGCTCCACAATCATAAAATGATATATTCGCTGAAACATATCATTTTCTTGAATCCAATTGTTGGCATATATCTTATGCATAAAGTTTGCAACCGGCATAAATGTAGCAACAACAAAAACAAACAACGGCAAACAAACAAATTTTATATCTATATTGAAAAATATAGGTTTGGTGTTCACAAAAACCAAAGCAATAACCAAAAACGACAACAGCCAAAACATCAATTTAGGCTGAGCCATTATTTTTTTTGCTTCCGAAGATTTGTTGTTAACACAAAACAAATGAAACACCTGAGCCATCACCCAAGCCGGCACTGCCAATAAAATTGCCAAATAGCCATTAATTTCAGTTTTTAGATAAAATATCTGCACAATTTCGGCAGTCCAAACCAAAAGAAATATACACCACACAATATAGCAGGATAAATGTCTTTGTACACAGTAGCTTTTTAGCTTTAATAAACTTGCACACCGATTCGCATTATAATACAAAAAATACCATAAACTGATGCACAAATACTGGCATACCAGCAAAATTGAAAAATTTTCCGACCATACAACCTTTTTATCGGCTAACAACAAAACTAAAATCGAGTTAAAAAACATTTGCCAATAAATTGTTTTGAGTTTTAGGCTTTCTCCCATGGCAAAAAGCACCAATCCCCACACTAAACCTAAAACACAACCGGCCTGTAAAACTGGTAAAAAATATAAAGAACTTTGCCATAAAGGATAAAATTTTTGCAGCAATATCAAAGCCGAAGCTGGAGAAGTCAAAAACAAAACATTCTGCAAACGATGATAACGAATGTCTTTCAACCGCAGCATACTGCCGTGAAAAGGCACCGAGCCAAATTTTATAAATACCGCCGACAATCCGACCAGTGCTACAAAATCTTGATGAAATCCAATTTTATTATATTCAATAATTTGCCGCAAATCCAACGATTCTAACTGACAATTCACCACAGCCAAAACCGTAAACAGCATCATATCGGCAATCAAATTAAACGTGGCGTAATATTTTGATTTTTCGACATCTTTTATAATCAGCAAAGCCATAATATCCACAACAAAAAGTCCAGAAAGCAATTGTACTAAATTGTTGCTGGTAATCATCATTATCAAAGCCGTTAAGTTAAACAGCATAACGGCGTCAAAAAGCCCGCGCCGCTCCTCATAGCGGAAAACATTATTATAGCCGATAGCCATTAACGTCATCAAAAAAAACGGGAAAATCAGCTGACAATTATATGAGTTTGAAACAATATCGACCATAATATTTCCGCTTGGCGAACTATTCCAAACAAAAGAAAACACCATAGTTTCAGTCACATGGCTATGTTGTAGAAAATATACAAAAATACCGGTTACAAACAGAAAAATCAGCCAAGAGATAAACTTGTCTGATTTTACTCCTACCTTCAAGCTGCTTAAAACGGCCATAACAATTAACAGAAATGTCGTATCTGCAATCATTTTAAGCCTGCAGCAACTAAGAAATGATTAGATTTTGAACGTTTTTAACCAAACGAACAGGAACAATATATTCACGTTCAACATCATCATTTTCAATTTCAACAACCAAAATTTCCGAAACAGCTTTCAATGGCAAACGTGCGTCTTTATCAATGTTATTGAACGCAACAGAACTTTCCTGAGAGCGATAAAGCAAAGCCTTTTCTCCGCCATCATAAATAAAACGCGGATTTTCCGGACCACCGGCGCGGCTATCCATCATCAACATAATCTCACCTTTAGCATTTTGCAAAATACTATATCTGCCTTTTTGCCCAATTTCATTGCTAATAGTCATACATAACCTCTACAAAACAAAAGTTTTCATCAAATTTTATGGAATACTAACATATAAATCTTAATAAATAAACACCAAATTCATTTTTTTTAACTTTTTT
>ERZ1034897.473-NODE-473-length-20113-cov-10.406471_pt1 | contig 20113 bp, 44 predicted proteins | sample MGYA00520629_ERZ1034897 | MGnify/ENA primary metagenome ERZ1034897 (study PRJEB33766, sample SAMN09781789) | gut metagenome | biome: gut microbiome | host: Homo sapiens | place: Madagascar | study: EMG produced TPA metagenomics assembly of the PRJNA485056 data... | reverse complement strand
GGAGACGACTGCAAGTTCTGCTAAGACTACTGCCGAGGCTGCAAACAAGACAGCTTCTACGGCAAGCTCCAATGCTAGCTCTGCTCTGACTAAAGCCAACTCGGCTGCATCAGATGCAAGTACAGCTAAGAGTGATGCCGCGAGTGCGAAATCAACCGCTAATACAGCAAAAAGCACAGCAGACACGGCTCGCAATGAGCTGAGCAATCTCAAGATTGGTGGCGAGAATCTTGTCTCGAATATTGTCAGTAACTGGGAGGCTGGAAGTTGGAATATTCCCGATGTGGGTAGTCCTACTGCAATCGTACAACACGCTAGTCGAATCTCACTCACGAGTTATGTGAGTATCGAACCGAATACCGATTATTGGATCAAGCTATATTTGACCAAAGCCGGTATACGCGTTTTGTTCCGAGTGCTTGATTCTGATAAGAACTACCTCTCGTCCGTCACGGAGCTGGATAACCAGAAATGGACAAGCCCTGCAAAGGCATATTACTTAGCTGTGACTCTTGATGGTTCAGTTGCTGTGACTCTTGATGACATTCAAAATGGAGCTGTCAAGATCAAGCTCGAGAAGGGTAATCGGTCAACTGACTACTCGCCCTCGTCTGCTGACTTGAGTCAAGTCGCTTCGACAGAGGCGGCTGCGGCTCAGGCTGCGGCAGATTCTCTGGCTGAGAAAGTCACAAAGGAATACGTCACTCGGACCCAGTTTGAGCAAACGGCTACGTCTCTGACATCCCGTATCCAGACGACCGAAACGACTGTCTCGGGTATGAATACAACGGTAAAGCAGGTCAACAACTACATGACCTTCGCCAGTGAGGGTAGTGAGCCCACTCTGACAATTGGTAGCTCGTCGAGTTCGTTCCGTACGAAGCTGACTAATACCAGCGAGAAGTTCATGCAGGGTGATCAGACAATCATGGAATTGGACGGCGTTACTTCTACCATGAAAGCTTCTCGAGTGCAGATGGGCCATTATCAGTGGCGAGACACTGGAACATCGATGCAGTTGGTTTACATTCCTTAGGAGGATCAATTGGCTACTATTTACGGCAACACAACCAATCACTGGCGTTGCTATATTAACACTTGGTCCTCCGAGGATGGAGCATCTCTATCTGCCGGACTTACTGTTGGTATTCAAGACTGCGGTTGGGGTTTTCAGATCTGGACTGGTATTGTCGGACACGCTAGTGCTAATGGCGCAGATTCAGAAATTAATACCAGTTTCAATACCCCAACTGGTTCCTGGAACACGAAGGATATTACTTCTGCTTCTCAGCGATTTGTCAAGGGTCACAGCGCCTATAACATCACGCTATCAGGATGGGTGCGAAATCAGTCTGGCTATATGAATGGTACAAGTTCAGCAAGTCAGACGATAACCGTCCCTGCTCTGGCACATCATTACGTCACATTTGATGCGAATGGTGGTACCGGTGCTCCCGGTCGAGCGGATAAGTGGTACGGTGAGCAGGTAACGATCCCAACAACTAAACCTACGCGTACCAATTACGAATTCCTCGGTTGGAGCAGTACTAAGGATGGTAATGCCGAGTATCAGCCAGGTCAGAAATACTGGATTGACGACCGTGATATGACGTATTATGCGGTATGGAAACTTCTGTATGTTCTGCCAAAGTTCACAGATGGTCTGGCTATTCGTACAAACTCGATGACTTCAACGACTACTGACTATTCAGGCGGTTATTGCTATGCCAGCTTCACTTACAAAGTTGACACAACAATCTATTCGAATAATGTCGCGAAATCTATTGTATGTCGATATTATCAAGATGGAAGCACTACCGGTGTAATTGTGACTCCTACTGGAGATCTCAATAAGGCATCGGGTACGATTAATGTCCATTTTGCGGCATCGATCAACTCAGTGTATTACGTTGAGTGTGTTTTGACGGACACTAAGGACGGAACAGTTACTATCGCTCGATCTATTACTACAGGAGTTCTACCTATGGAAATTGCAAACCAAGGACGATCCGTTGGTATTCTGAGTGCTGCCCCGAGTTCTGATGGACTGAAGCTCGGAGGTTCAGGCAATCCTGATTTTCTTATCGCGGCTGATACGGTTAATAACAAATTGGAGTCGATGGCTCAGATTCACGGCAGCGCTTCTTCAACCGGTCAAGGCGAATTGACTCTAAGTACTGAAGGTTTGGATTTTGATGGAAACGTTTCCGGTGGAAAAATAGCGTTTAATGCCTCTAGGTTTTTATTTAATTCATATGACCTCGACGCTGTCATGAGCGCGCCAGCGTATGATGGAAATGTTGCAAAACCGAGTTCTCCAACATATATTAAATGGGGAGTAATACGTCTTCCAAACGGGCTGTGTGTGATGTCCGCACTTGAAAATGTTAATTGGTTATGGAAGCCCGGAGTACTATTTACAAGAACAACTTTTGAATTACCAATTCCTTTGATAATGGAAAATAATAGCAAAGCATATAACGTGCTATATTCTCAGATGTATTACAACACTTTGGACTATATTAATCAAGTAACCATACAGACCGAATGGAGAAAGCCGCAAAGTTTTGGTGCGGTATCTTATCATCCGACTACGAATGCTGGTTACACATTTAATGTTCAGCCAATAGTAATCGGCCAATGGAACTAACAAATAAGAAGGTGAAAAAATGCTTTACGGCAATCTTGTAAACAACATGGTAATCCTTACTCCGGATTCGTCCACGGGTCGTCCTGTTATTGAGGTCGATCCGCCTACGAATGTTCCGACCGGTTACCATACTGAGTCTCGATTCCGAGACAATGGTAGCTCCATTACCCAGGTTTGGGATATTGTCCCTGACGCGGGCACTCCTCAGGATGCTGCTATCACACTTGCTATGATGCAGGCAGAGGCCTTGTCTGACGATGAGGCTCTCAAGGTACCCGCCCTCTATCCCGAATGGAGTGGCAATTTCGTGGTGTATCCTGTAGGCACTCGAGTTCTCTATAATGGCACTTTGTATAAGGCCATCGAGACTCATACCTCTAGCTCTACCACGTCGCCGATCGACAGTCCGCAGAATTGGGTCAAGGTCCTTCCTTCCTCTTCTGGCGAGACTGCTCCTGATTGGGAGAGCGGCCGTATCTACAACAAGGGCGACCGAGTCACTAAGTACGGTTGTATCTACGAGTCTACCATGGACTCCAATACCTACGAGCCCGGCGTTGTCGGCTCCGAATCGGCTTGGACTCAGATCACCCAATCCTAAATCAAAATGGGAGTAAATCATGCTTCACGGTATTGATATTGCGTCATATCAGTTCGGTCTGAACCTCACTACGGTCAAAGGCCAGATTGATTTTGTCGTGATTAAGGGTACTGAGGGTACGAATTACGTAAATCCCTACTGTGATCCACACTTCCAACAGGCAAAGCAGGCGGGCATCCTCCGAGGCGTATACCATTACGCTAAGGCCGGTAATGCTACCGCAGAGGCAAACTACTTCTGTGATAATTGTATCGGTTACAAGGGGGATGCTATTCCTGTTCTAGACTGGGAAGAGAACCAGTCAGTTGCCTGGGTCAATGAGTGGGTCAAAGTCGTCCGTAGCCGCTGGGGAGTCTCCCCGATTATCTACGCTAACCCTTGGCGATTCAATCAAGGTGGCGTAGATAAGGACTGCGGACGATGGGTTGCATCATATCCTGCGGTATCCCACCCAACTTTCAAAATGGCCGAATCGTGGCATCCACCTAAGACTGACGGCCTTGTGTGTATGTGGCAATTCTGCTCTGACGGTCAACTAAACGGCTATAAGGGAGTTCTTGACGCCGACCTCTTCTATGGAGACGCCAAAGCCTGGAATGCCTATGCTGGAGTAAAGCCCGCTCAGATTCCTCAGCAACCTACACCTAAACCTGAGCAACCATCGAACCAGAATTCTTCGGACGATACCATTATCATCTCGAAGGGTGACGGCTCGAATCCTACTAAGTACAAGAAAATTTCTTAGTAGTCCAAGTAAGAGGGTATCCTGGGGGCAATTCGTTAGTTCAAAGTCGTAGAGTGTTCTTCGGTTTAACTTCGTTCTTCTGTCCTTTCCGTTGTTAAACCCAGAATTGTCCCTATGATGCCCTCTTACTTTATTTGAGAAATCGTTGAAAGGAGTTTCTCATGTCGCAGATGTACACCCCGTATATTGGTCAGGTTTCTGGTCAGCAGCCATCTACACCACAAACTTGGTTGCCAAACAACCAGAACGTCAACCTGCCTTATGTAACACCGGCTCCAAAGCAAACTATTTTCGGTAAGATCGTTCAAAATGAGAGTCAGATTACTCCGAATGATGTGCCGATGGATGGGACAATTGCTCTATTCCCGCTTCAGGACTTTTCCAAGATCATTGCAAAGCAGTGGACTCCTAACGGTCTGATTCAGACTCTTGAGTATCTTCCTGCGAATGCTAAGGACGATAATCCGACGGTCACTCTCGATGATGTGATGTCACATATGGATGAACGTCTTGATCAGATTGAGGATCTTTTCACTAAGCCTAATCAGGTAATGAAGAAGGGTGATAACAATGCTAAATCCGCTTAACGCCATTCTCAACATGGCACAGTCCAATCCTAATATTGCAAACAACCCTCAGGCCCAGGCAATGCTGAATATCGTAAAGAGTGGCGATGCTCAAAAGGGCGAGGAGATTGCAAGGAACCTCTGCAACACTATGGGAATTACTCCGGAGGAAGCAACCAAGCAGGCTGCTAACTTCTTCAACATTCCTCATTAATATTTAAGTAAAGGATGGTAATTATGCCGTTTGACAAAACAGCAAGCATCTTGGATACAGTTAAGAAGACTTGTGGTCTGGGTTCGGACTATGATGCATTCGATCAGGATATTCTGGTTTTTCTAAACGCTGCCATCCTTGATCTCACTCAAAATGGGATTGGCCCGTCTGATGGGTTTACGGTTACTGATTCCTCTCAGACATTCGAAGATTTTATCGGAGGGTTTAAGAACGTAGGAGCAGTGGCGACATATTTGTCACAGAAGACCCGTATCGCGTTCGACCCTCCGACTTCCTCGTATGTCCTAGAGGCTATGAATAAGAACCTAGCAGAGCTCATCTGGCGACTAAATCTCGAGGCTGAAAATACGAGCAATTCTGACGTTACCTCGTAAATTCAGTTAGTTCATATTCTCGGACTAGATTTAGGGACCGCGGCCTTAGATTGAATCCGGGTTTATGATATTTTCTGTCGGTGTGCAAAATAAGGAGGAACATTATGTTTAGCAATAGTGCACCGAGCCTGTCCGATATCGCTGCCGTTACGGATGGTAACCGCAATGGTGGATGGAGCGATGGAAATGGTTGGTGGGTTCTGATCATTCTCTTCGCCCTGTTCGGATGGGGTGGCAATGGTTACGGTTATGGCGGTAATCGCGGGGCTGCTGCGGCAACTACGACCGACCTTCAGTCCGGTTTCGATACCCAGAGCATCCTGAACAAGCTTAACGGTATCAACGGCGGTATGTGCGACGGTTTCTACGCCATGAACACGTCTTTGCTTCAGGGTTTCAACGGCCAGCAGATGGCTACCATGCAGGGTAACTACACTAATCCACGAGATCGGTCATTGTATCATATTTAGCTTCCATTTACTTGATGATATTCATCAAATGGTCCATCCGCGGTACTGGGTGGAAGCTGAAGAATGGCTATGCAATTTTGTAGCTGATTATGGAGTTTATATTTTACATACATTAAAACTAATAGGGAGGTAGCAACAGGGATGGACTTGACTCAGTGTGTTGTTACTATTGCGTGTGCTATTATTGCATCTTCTGGGTTCTGGAGCGTTATTATGAAGCGCATGGACCAGAGGGAAGAGGAAAAGCGTGCTCGCGAAGAGATTGCTACTCAAAATCGAGAGGCGCAGAAGAAACTGCTTATTGGACTCGCCCACGATCGTATTATCACTCTCGGCATGACGTATATCGAACGAGGTTATATTACCAAGGACGAGTATGAAAACTTCTTTACATATCTGTATGAGCCATACGTGGAAAACGGTGGAAACGGATCGGGTAGTAAAGTAGCCAACGAGTTGAAACATCTTCCTATTAGGAATTCTTAAGGAGAAATTTTATGGTTCTTGACGACAAGACTTATAAGGTTGCTAAGTATGTTACTAACATTGTTCTTCCTGCTATTGCTACTCTGTATCTGGCCATTAGCGGCGTTCTGGTCCAGGGTGGACTTCCTGCTCTACCTTATCCTGATGTTGTGGCTGGTGTCATTACTGCTGTAGTAACCTTCCTCGGTACTATTCTTCACATTTCTTCGAACAACTATACCGGTCAGGGTGAGCTTACTGTCGACGAGTCTAAGGACGAGAATGATGAGGACAAGTATCAGCTTGTTCTGCATGAGGATCTCCCTTCGCTGGCTAAGAACGATAAGTTCGTAGTGACGGTCAATAAGACGCAGAATTAACACATGCTATAATGAGGAGTCATATCTTGAAAGGATGCAAAATGGATATTTTCACCGAAGCAATTAATGGTATTAAGACGTTCTTTGCTAATCCGTTGGACGACGAGATCAATTCGGTTTATGAAGAGATGGCTTACGAGCATAGTGATACGGACAAGTATACGAAAATGTTGGATAACTTGGAGAAGCTCGAGAGGATTAAGAGTAACCAGAAGTTTAAGCTGGACTTTGATTTCTCTGGGATTGCTAAGGAATTCGTCAAGATCGGCGGTTCGTTACTTTGCATTGTAGCTATCAAGAAGATCGAAGACGAGATCGCTTTAACTGGTAAAGCGCCGATGTTTATTCCGAAATTCTAGTTGAAGTATTTTTAGTATTTGTTAGAACGACTCCCGAAAAGGATATGCCGCGTAGATTATACGCCATATCCTTTTTTTTCTATTCGCGAAAAAAATCACACTCTATAATAGAAGGAGATAATGAAATGCCACGCCATTTTGGTAGGTATCCGGTATTAAAACGAGCGCCGTTATTGCTAGCGGAAGGTGTAATTAGCAACTCTTTCTTTTTTTTTATTCGCGAAAATTTCACACGGTATAATAGAAGGAGATAGGTAGACTATCTTAAATGTAAGATTGAATCAGAGCAAAATCTGACTTAGATCTGCGTCCTTCTTTATATTTTTTCAGATGGTTGAGTCATAGACTCTGGTAAGTAGTATTATCTCACCATTTGCTTTTTTGTAAAATATTTTTACAACTATTGAAAGGAGTATCACTATGTTAATGAAGGAATTGGAAGGTACGAAAATGCTTCCGGATCCCAAAAAGAATCGACTATTGTAAGGAGTAACCATGAATCAGTATACAACAAAAATCTGGAAATACGACTCAGATGATTTATCTGCGATTCAGTTTGAGTTTCTGAATGGGTCCAGCATTTATTATTATCTGGAGAAAAAGGAATGGTTCGGAGTTGATAAGCATTATGAGCCAATTAACTTAAAGAAACCAAATGTTCTTATACAAAGACATGGTCTAATGAGAGAAGTGCAGAACGTTTTAACGGAACACAAATCTAGTATGATTAAATATTCCGATGGTTGGTGGCATGTAATGATGGCTCTTAAACTTCTTAACGATGAAGAACGTAATGAACGCTAAGGATGATATAAAATGGATTACTATAGCTTTTGTGAATTACAGCCTGGAGATTTAGTTGCAGTTAATCGAGGACGATTCAAAGGTCGAATGTTCGAAGTTGAATCAGTAGACTACGATGAGGAAACCGCTAGAGTTGTATGGTCTACAGCAAATGAAGCTCTTGCTCCTGACCCGATCCCTGTTATGGACTACGGACGCTATAGCATTGATTCTTTGTATTAAGGAGCAGTAATGAATGACGAAGAGCCTCTATAATCTCAAGGAAGGATTTAATCGTGGACATTACTATGAATCATTCAGACTGTTCAGTCAACAAAGTATATGATCGAGATGGACATATTTCAGGTATTAGATTCATATTGAATCACTACAAAGCCTGCGGAAATTCTGCTTCATGCGAATCAGTGACTTTGATTTATGCAGTAAAAGATCAGCAGTGGTTCGCAGAAACTCCTTTTAACGATGGCGCGATCGCATTGGAGCCAGGTCGAGCGTTTGATATTGCCAGGTCTATGGGTTTAGACTACAAAGTTGCCGATATTCTGAAGGAAGAGGGGTTGTGATAGATGTGATCATTGTGACAAATGACTCAGCTAGATACATTTATATTTTGCAACGAACTTTTGAGATAATTATGGAGGATCCGATACTAGATGGATATGAACTAGCCAGAATTTCTGACTATGCTCGACAACTATGCATACAGATGGATGATGAAGCTAGTAAGAGAAAGGATGTATAGAAATGACTTGGACTTATGTACGAGGTCTGATCGAAATCGGCGCTCCGGGACGAACTCAGGCCGAAAAGGATTATATTCTGCAAACTGTAATTGATCATCTTCCTAAGGTAACCGGTTCTGAAGACGATATGAATATTTATACTATTCGAGCAAACGGACATGACAGCTGGTCCAATCGTGATGAGCTAGACCATCTTAATCAGGGCTTCAAAACTCAGAGTCAATATTTTCTTGTTCTCGACGGTTCTTTGCGCGATCGCTGTTATAAAGACACGTTCAAAGAACTAAATAAATTCTTGAATAGGCTGGGTAAGCGACTTCCCGTTGATTCGATGCATGTACAAGTATATACCTATGATCGTTCGCATATTCATACGTTTACTAACGAGAACGATTTCTATGGAAACCTGTTCGAACGCGAAGATCCTTGGTATAGCTATCTGATGTGGAGGTTTGACGATGAAGACTAAACAAACATCCGTTGTATTATGTATTGGAAGGTATGGCTGTATTGACAATTATGCATATCTAACAAATAAATTAGATGACGGTTGGTTAGTAAATCGAGTAGATTATATATACAACGATGCTGGTCAGCCGACTCGTACTATATATATTCTAGAGAAAGAGGTTGAAGAATGAGCGGCCAAAACTATGTGTTAGTGTATTGTCATGATAATCATTTAGAGAATGTCGACCATCTTCAAGCTTGTTTGGTTAATGGATGGATTATCCGTGCGATAGATCTAATACGCGACAAACCTAAGCCAGACACAATGGCATTTATCCTAGAAAAGGAAGACGAAGCATGATCAAGCAACAAGCAGTATGGGTATTTTGGAATAACCATAAACTAGTAAATGTCGACTATCTTAGAGAGTGTCTCGACGATGGTTGGATTGTTTTCAAATCAGATTTACCCAGTTAATAAAGAGAAATACGATATTGAAAAATGCCAAACAAATCTCATTGACGAATTGACAGATGTTCTTACCTGCGTATTTCTTTTGTTCGATGATGCAGAAGATGCAGTTAATTCATTTGTAAATTACGGTGCAGTCAACGAGCGTCTAGACGAGATGATTGCAAGGATTGAGGAAGATAAGAATGTTCATTAAAGATGATGCACTACCAAAGTTCCAACATCAAATGACCAGAAATAAAGATTCAAATAGTGTGCGAATCACAGCATCGGTTACGTTGTTCACTCAAATGGAAATCGACGAAAACGCATTGAGCTTATTGACCTATGAGCAAACTAAGCAACTATATTCCGAATTAGACAAACGTCTTACTAAAGAAGTCCTACAATTTGTTAATGACTTAACTAAGAATAAGAGGTAAAAATGATTAATACACCAAAAAAGTATATAATCAATAAATGCGTAGATAAAATTTTAAAATCGTATATTGATTACAATTGTCATGTCATTAAGCTTAACCCTTTTAACGATAAGTCTAAAGAGTTCTCAATCGTCTATGAAGGATACGCTCCTTGGATAAATTCTGCAAAGATTACCATACAAGATAAGGGCGTAGATCGGATTTTTCTATTTCAAATTCGTACTAGTTATAACGGATGTTATGCTGATGATTTGTTTCTAACAAGAACTGATTATTATCTATACGAAGGAGAGCTTACTGAACGTCCGAAGGTAACTGTTACATTTGGCGATCAAACCCATGATTTTACTGTCGAATATTCTGAATCAGAGATTCGAAACCGTTTTGGAGATTATACAAAAAGTAACGATACAGAAGATCCTGTAAATCATCCTAATCACTACGAGATGGTCGGGCCATTCGAATCGTTTGACATTATTGTTGAATCTCTAGGAATTGAGGGAGCTCGATATTTCTGTCAGGGAAACGTTATTAAATATCAGACTCGATATAAGCTGAAGAACGGTGAAGAGGATCTGAGGAAACGTCATTGGTATTCTAAGATGGATCAAACGCTTGCTAAATGCAAAACTATTGAAGATTATTATAAGCTAAAGGAGAGTGATTTTTAATGGCTATGGCTAATTTGGATCGTCAAGATTTGAATACACTGTTAACGTCGTATACAAAAGAATATCGCGAATTAGAAAAATACATTGGCGATTTAAAACTAGTTATTCTACGTATAAACCAAACGAAATCGGAAGTGGAGCCTGATATTATAAAATGCGGAGCCTATATGCGACCTAAAACTGCGGAGGTAGACCTTAATTCCGCTAAAGAAAAAATCAAAGTAATAGAAAATAAACTGCAGTATATTCATGAATTAATCGATAAGGATATTGCTGAATCTGAATCGAGGGATCCTTTTATGAGGCCTGAAGTGCTTACAACTGGAGATTCAGATGTTTGTCCACCATGTTGTAGTGACTGCTAAGTAAAGGTAACACCATGAAACGATACACATTTTTACACTTCTGTTTTGATCTAATTATGACCGTCATTACTGGAGGTCTATGGCTTGTTTGGTTATTTTTCAAGTTTCTAAGGAATAACTCATGATGCATATTGTAGATTTTAACAAATACTGCAGAACTTGTAGGCATTTAGACGTGGACGAATGGAAAGATCCATGCAATGAATGTTTGCATAACCCGGTTAAAGAAGATAGTCGAAAGCCAGTAAATTACACAGAAGACGGACACAACAATGAATCCAAGAGATCTAAGAAAACTAAGGCTTAGTCTTGGGTTGAGTCCGCAAGTCTGTGCCGCCGATATGGGCGTTACCAGGCAAACCGTTTATAATCTAGAATCGGGAAGAACTACCAAAGAAGCAAGCCTATATTACTATGAGTTATATTTACAAGAAGTAAAACGTAGGAGAGATAATGCAAGAAACAAAATGTAACATCACTTTCGAACCACTATACAAAAGCTATTCTGACAAAGAGGTTGTCGGTAGTCTTTGTCACATTAGTGATCCAAAGATGACCATCGGTTATAAGGATGGACACTACTGGGGATCTTCTCGTAACGGAGGGATCACAACTCCTATTGATGAGAAGCGATTAGCTAAGATTATCAAGCTCCACAAGCTTGATGTGCTTCTCCCTTCAGAGTTCGAGTCATATTCGCAGAAATAGAACATGCTATAATAGACTGGACAATGAAAGGAGTCTATTATGTACATGTCTGTTGAAGATCAATACTTTTGGGAATGTATTATTGTAATTCCGATTATCATTACGTTCGTAATTTGGTACATCAAGCATTATATTGATGACAAAATGAACGAACAGTATCGACTTGGATTTTACGAAGGATACTATAAAGGATGGTATACGTGTCGCGACATGATGTGGGACGCACCAGACGAGAAGAAATAATCTAGTCAAATAGAGGTCAAGAAAAATCTTGGCCTCTTTATTTTTCTCTTGAAAGGAGAACAGTATGGTAAACTTGGATGTTATTAGGAGCAGCATGGAGAAGCATTCCCCAGCAATTCTAACAGGACTCGGAATTATTGGAATCGGATCGACTGTTGTATTTGCAGTACGAGCAACGCCTAAAGCACTTGATCTTATCGATGACGCATATTTAGATAAGGCGCGCTGCGATCATGACGAGATGTATAGTATGGAGGGAGAACCGGTTATCAGTCATAAGCTTGAATATTTGGGAGTCCGTGATACCGTAAAAGCAACATGGAAGTGCTATATTCCCACTGCGGTAATGGGCGCCTTCACGATCGCGTGCTTTATCGGATCGAATCGAGTAAGTGCTCTTCGAACGGCAGCTCTAAGCAGCGCATATTCCATGACTGAGAAAGCTCTTCAGACGTACGAGCAGAAGGTCATTGATATTCTCGGAGCCGATAAGAACGAGGAGATCCGAGAAGCAATTGCACAAGATCAACTTGATTCTTCTACGGACGTTGTGATTCCAACTTATAGTACTGGAACAGAACTTTGCTATGACACGATCACTGGTCAATATTTTTGGAGCGATAAAGAAAAGATCAGAGCTGCCGTAAATGATTTCAACAAGGTTCTTATCGGAGACATGTATGCTGATAAGAATGAATGGCTTCTTACTGTTGGCGAAAATCAAGTAAAAGACGGTCATCTTGTAGGTTGGAGCATTAGTAAACTGTTAGATATTGATATTAAATCTCTGGTAGCTCCGAACGGAAAACCATGTTTGGCTATTGATTATTACACACTTCCTTCTCCGGATTTCCGTCGCGAATTTTAAACACCATATAATGAAGGGTTAAAGGTTATTGAAAGGAGAACCCTCATGAAGAAGCAGGATATTATGCATTTCTTCGACGAGCACAAAACTGAGCTTATTTGCTTGGGAGTCGGTATTGGAATTGGCGCTTATGCTATGTATAGGCATCACTTTGGGCCGATCTGCCAGGATGTCACTCATGTTGTTCTAGAAGTTGGTGGAAAGAACCAAGCTAAGGCAGCAGAGACGTTGACTGGATGGTGGAACGCGGCAAGTGGTGTGACTAGCAAGGGTGGAGCTTGCGCGATTCAGCCGGCCCCTGTAGCAAAGGAAGCTATCGAGGGACTGCTCAACGAAGTCGGAAATGACGATAGTATCATGTGGTGGATTGAGAAACTGTAAGATATTCTAACCCAGATAGAGACGCTGAGAATTCTTGGCGTCTCTATTTTTCTTTATGAGGTTCTTATGTATTGCTATCTTCTGATTGACGGACAATTTGTAAACGGCGGATATTTTGATACGCTGACGGTTAATATGCTTGACACTAAAGTATATGTAGCAACTTTGCAAGGAAGACTTGGACCAGAAAAAGTCTTTGTATCCGGTCGTCCGAATACTATATACAACAACACTTTGTGGCTGGAAGAAGACGATCCTGAGTTGGCTAAGAATGCATTTGGAGATATGATTAGAAGTGAATATTTTCGTGAGAGAGATGCCTTAACCACAAAATATCATACTGATATGAATATTCTGAATGCATCATATTACCATCAATATCCGCCAGAAGATTGGTTGATTTCGCGAAAAAATAACATCCTATAATGACATGGTATATTTAGTTGAAAGGAGTTTACCATGGCTGACGAGAAGAACGTTCAGGTTGAGACGGACGAGGCAGTCGAGGAGAAGACTGATAAGAAGTTTGATATTCCGTTCCCCACTAAGGTTGTTCTTGGTGCTGGAGCAGTCATCGCTGGTGGCGCTCTGGTAGCTTGGGCAATCTGCTCGGGAAAGGGAAAGCAGATTTCTGAGGTCGCCGAGGTTGCTAAGGAAGTCATTCCTGAAGTTACAGAAGAAGCTGTGAAGGCTGCGATCTAACAATTCACACATGTCTTTAGAGACGCTAAGAATTCTTAGCGTCTCTATTTTTTCTCTTGAAAGGTAGGTCGCCACCATGATCAAGCTTACGGATTTCGAACTTAATTCATTAATAGACATATATCAAGACGCTATGGATACTTTGACAAAAGCTCGAGACGAATACTAGCATTCAAAAGAAGACCTAGTACGTTTCGATAAGAATATTTCGGCTTTGGATTCTCGAATTGAAGTACTCTCGCGAGAATTAAACACCCTATAATGAAGGTGTTATTCTCTTGAAAGGAGAACTATTATGAACTGGAAAGTTATCGAGGCTGTAGGAAGCATCGTTGGATCGATTGCTGGTTACGAAACTGCAGCCACTATTATTGGAGCATTCATTCCAGCTACTGCATCAGTATTTAGGAAGAGTTCTATGCTGATCGGAGCTACTTTGATTGGTTCGATTGTTGGTGGTAAATGCATGGAAGAAGCTAGCGATCAGATTCGATCGATTAAGTATTTCTACGAGCATGTTGATTTCACCAAGTTCTTTGGTAAGAAAGTAAAAGAGCACTAACACAAGATTTAGAGAGGACTAATTAGTCCTCTCTATTTTTTCTCGCGAGAATTAAACACCCTGTAATGAAGGTGTTATTCTCTTGAAAGGAGAACTATTATGAACGTGTTTTCTAGGGAATGGATCGAAGGTCTAGCTTTCATTGGAATTCATTCGTTTGCGACTGGTCATGTTGCTGGAGAGGTTGCTAGTATGGTTAAATCGCCGATTGCAAAAGCAATTGTAGTTGGTACAACCATGGCAGCCAACGCATATATTGGCTATCGACTTGGTGAATTTATTGAAGGCTATAGCTGGTACAAAGACAATCCTAAAGACATTCATCTATATTTAGATCTTTAAGAAAGACACACCAGAATAATAGGAGCTAATTAGCTCCTATTATTTTTTCTTGAATGGGTTAAAACATGTATGGCTATGCACTACTGTACAATAAATTCCGTAAATTAGGAAGAATCCACATAATCGATAAAGATTCCGGAACGAAATGTGTGTTAGCTTTCCCTTTAAATCCCGATCCGGATGATCCTTATCGTATATCTAGAGGATCTAAGTATTGGAGGATGTCACCAAATGAAGGGGAAGTATACGATTGTAAAACCGTATGGTTATCAAACGATGATGTGGATTTGGCGAAGAAACTTATTACGGAAGCCCTAAAAGGTAGACGTGACATCAAGATTAAAGAAGCAAAGGCTAAATACCAAAAAGCTGTCAAAGCTTTGAATCAATGTGATTTTTAGAAAGGACCGAACCAATGGCAGAGATTCCGAATTTTCCAGGTAATTCTAATAAAAGTAAGCAGTTAAAGGCCGAGCAAGAAGAGAAAAACCTAAAACCGATCGTCAGCCAGCCTGCGGTTAAGCGAAAGAAAAGTATCGGACGCAAATTTAAGGAAGCTTTCATCGGAGAGGAATCCGAATCTGATAGCATCATTGATTATATTCTTTATGATGTTCTCGTTCCGGCGTTCAAAGATACTGTCAGCGATATGATCAAGGGTTCTTTGGACATGGCTCTGTATGGTGAGCGCCGTCCTAACACCCGTAACATTTCTCGTGATCGAGGTCGATCCTATGTGAGTTATGGATCATATTCCAATACGTCTAGTCGAGATTCTCGTCCGACAAACCGATCGAGGCGATCAGCTACTTTGAAGCTTAACAATGATGATATTGTTCTGAATAGTCGTTTGGAGGCGGAACAGGTAATTGATCGACTTTGTGATTTGTGCGATCGTTATGGTTGTGCTACTCTCGCTGATTTATATTCTCTCGTGGGTATTGACAGCGATCCTACTGATAATAATTGGGGTTGGAGTGATATGCGGATGGCGAGCACTACTCGAGTTCGTGATGGGTATATTCTCAACCTTCCACGAGTAGAAGCTCTATAATTTTAAGGATGGAAAAGGTGGATAGGCTTAAACGAATCTTAAACATACTCGCCTATTTATTAATCGGGGTTATCTCTAGCGTAGCTTTGTTCTATATTATTAAGTTTGTTGCGAAACTGGAGATAACCGTTATTTTGATGCTCTTATATATGGGGGTATGGCGGTGAGGACCTTGAGTCTGGATATTAGTCAAATGCGTGAAAAAATTGCGGATGCTTATAATGGCGATGGATGGAAGAAGAAAGTTCGTTTCATGCCTGACGACCAAGTTATCGCTATTTTCTATAGGATGAAAAAGAAGGGACAAATCAAAGATGCTGGTTAGTTTCAATCTTTTTACTCTATTTCTTTACACAAGCTTTGTGTTTTTTGTAGGGTTTATGGTTTCTGCGGTCCTTCGAGTGGGTGGACGAGATGAATAACCAAGGTTGTTGTTTTCTTGTAAGTTTCTCGCCTTTCGAAGATGATGGCCGAATCTGTGTCATCGGAACAAAAGCAAAGGGCAAAGATGTAGAGATCATCAACGCTCTCGATGACCAGAAAAAGGTACAGGCCATCTACGATATTCTTACGAATAAGGATTACGTATGGCCAGACGACCTCAAATAAATTCTATTTTAGCTTATAAAGGAGTGCTATACACTATGATCTGCTCGATTTGTAATTGCCGACTTGCTAGTGAAGATGCTCATACCATTACCATCAAGAACGGTATTGATTATCGAAAGTATATTAATAACCATTTTATTCTATGTCCAACTTGCTATTCTAATTTCAAGTATCAGTTGGAAGTTGCCGGAACTCCTATTGAGGGTCCTGAGGATCGATATGATATCGAGTGGCCTGAGCTGGAACTAACTGGAATATCCATTGAAGCTCCAAAGGATCGAGATAACGAACACGCGTAAAAATCACGCCATATAATGACATGGTATTTAGTTGAAAGGAGTTACCATGGCTAAGCAGGACGATAAGACTATCGGAGAGATTCTTGATGACATGGAGTTTCGCAATAAGGTCTTTAAGTACGCTAAGATTGGAGTCTTTGTAGGCACAATGGGTTTTTTGCTCTACGCCAAAGGCTGCTCTCGCGGATGTGCTTATGGATACGGACTTGCGCTCAATGATATTAAGACCGCTTTTCCGGAAATCTTTGAAGAGCTATTAAAAGCCACGATGACAGCTAAGTAAAAAGACGCATGTCGAGATAATAGGGAGTAATTACTCCCTATTATTTTTTTGAGAAAGAAATCATTATGCCATTTCCTAGAAAATTCGGAAAGACTGATCAAGTTATTCTAAAAGTCTTGAAATCTATGACGTCGGAACAGTATGCTTTGGTTAATAAAATGGTCCAGGATGAATTGGAGCATCGAATCTTAGAAGGTAGTCCTGCAATGAGACGATTTGATACTATAATGCGAGTACGAGAAAATCTTAAGAAAACTTATTAATAAAGGAGAAACCATGAATTTTTCAAATGCTATTCAAACTGCTAAGTTCGCCATTGGGCGAGGCGGTCTTGTCCTGAAGAAGTATAGTCCGGAGATCCTCACGGCTGCCGGTGTTATTGGTACGGTCGGTTCGACTGTTCTGGCCTGCAAGGCTACTCTGAAGGTTGAGGATATTCTCGACGAGGCTAAGAAGAAGTCGAATCTTATTAATGCCGTCCATGATGGCGAGATCGAGGTCGATGCTGAGTATACCGACAAGGATTATTCCAAGGATCTGCTCGTTAACCGTACGCAGACTGCTGTGAAGCTTATTAAGCTCTATGGTCCTGCTATCACTCTCGGTGCTCTCTCTATTACTGCTATTCTCGGTGGTCAGCATATTCTCCGCAAGCGTAATGTTGCTGTCATGGCTGCTTACAAGCTTTGTGAGGAGAGCTTCAATAATTATCGTTCCCGCGTTAAGGATGAACTCGGCGAGGAGAAGGATCGTCAGTTTTATTATGGCATTACTGAGGAGACTGTCAAAGATAAGGTGAAGTCTAAGGATGGTAAGACCAAGACTGTTACCACAAAGGTTGAGAAGGCTCCAGATCATCTTTATTCTCAGTATGCTCGCTTCTTCGACGAGGCAAATGTTAATTGGAACAAGTCACCTGAGCAGAACATGTATTTTCTTAAGATGGTCCAGAATCAGATGAACGATAAGCTCAAGGCTCGTGGTCACGTGTTCTTGAACGAGGTATATGACGCGCTAGGTTTCGATCGTTCCGAGGCCGGTCAGCTTGTCGGTTGGGTTTGGAACAAGGATAATACGGCGATGGAGGCCGGAGATGGATATATTGACTTCGGTATTTTCGACGGTAGTGACTATGCTAAGCGTGCTTTCGTCAATGGTGATGAGCGTTCTATCCTCTTGGATTTCAATATTGACGGTATGATCTATGATCTTATTTGAGATCTAAAAGGCTTTAATGCACCTGGGACTGGGATACGAGAGTTAGATATTCTCGACTATCCCGGTCTTTATTATTGTGAACCTAAGGAGAATTAACAATGAAGTATATTCACGCAGCCGGATCTTCTAAGAATGGCCAGATTGCAGCCAAACTCGTATGGAGTTATTTTGTAAAGAATGTTGATGACACCTATAATCTCACTCTAAAGGATATTGAGGACGTTGATATCTATCAGGTTTGGCATTGCTATATTCTCGGAAATGAGAAGTGGCTTCTGGCTACTACCTATCCCGATGGTATGTATTATGAGGTGACTTATAATAAGGCTAAGGATGAGTGGTATTTCGACGCTTACCAGAAGGTTAAGAATCTCAAGGTAAGTTCTGATATTATCGACAATCTTATTTAACCGTATAGGAGCAAACCATGAAACCTTTGGTTGGAGCTTTGCTCGGTTTTGTCGGAGGCGTGGCAGTCGGTGGGATTGCTACATATTTCGGAATGAAGGCAAAATTCGAGAAGCACGCGAACGATGTTATTCGAGAGTATCGCGAGTATAGTAATAGTCGCATTCAGAAGGCTCAGAATGAGCTGAATAAGATCATTGCTAGCGATAAATTCGATGAGGAAGAGTATAAGAAGAAGGTCGCCTCAGAGCCCGAATTTGAGGACTATACGGCTTATTCGCATAATAACACCTCTGAGGACGATAACGGGCCTTCTAGGGGCATCTCAGGGCCTCTGAAGGGCATTTCCGTCGACTCTGCTAAGGCTATTAAGGCTGATATGGATGCTTTGAGTCGAGATGTGCATGATTGCGACTTTGATGAGCATATGGCAGAGCGAGAGGCGCCAGAGGAAGATATTTTCGAGTATAACGAGGCTTTGGAGTTCGATAAGCAGATGCACGAGGAAGCTCTGGCAGAAGGGTATTCCGATTTCCCTCGAATGATCTCTGCTAGCGAGATGCTTAATCAAAAGCAGTGGTACTCGAAGGTGACACTTACTTATTATGCCGGAGATGATGTTCTGGCGGATGATCAGGATGAGCCTCTCGAGGATCCCATGGATATTATCGGAGAGCATTTTAAAGAGTTCTTCGGAATGAATGAAGACGAGCCTGATATCATCTACGTACGTAACGATGATCGGGAAAGCGATTACGAGGTAGCGAAAGTAGAGACTTCGTACGGGGACCGTTATCCTACAGAGAGTGTCAGCATTAGCGATTAGGAGTTCATATGAGCGGACTTATTGATACCGCTCGAGCACGACAAGAGTATTTTGCTTATTTGTGCAGTCTGGTTCATGCTGACGATCCGGACTGCACTTTTTCTAAGCTCATGCTAACTTTATTCAACATGGAGTTTGTATGGAATATTGATAATGACGTAAATCGAGCGGAAGATGGACTTAGTCTTCGATCAGATTTTGCCAGGTTGTATTGTGACGGAGATGCAGACTTTGAAGATTGGCTATATTCTTCATCGCCTTGTTCTGTTTTGGAGATGCTTATTGCGCTGGCGTATCGAATTGACGAGGACATTATGTGGAATCCTACTAAGGGAAATCGAGTGTTGCAGTGGTTTTATGAGATGCTCGAGAACCTTGGTTTGGACGGATTGAGTGATGATAATTGGGTGTATCCCGACTCGGATTTTAGGGTTAAAGACATTGTTATTAGGATGTTGGACCGTACTTACACCCGAAATGGCTTTGGCGGGTTGTTTCCTTTGACTGATGGTCGGTGTGAAGATCAGCGAAAAATCGAGATCTGGAAGCAGATGAATACCTATTTTATCGAGAAATATGGGGTCGAAGAGGACCTTGATCTGTAAATTTTGTGATAAAATGTGATATTTTTGAGTGATAAAAAACATCACATGGACTATCACAGCGATTTTTGGGCTTTGTGAGAATAGTCGAAAAAGGGCAAAAAAGGCCATTTGTGATAGATTTTTTTATCACATATCACAAAAAACATCACACAACGTTTTGCCTGGTAGATGGGGTTATTTTGCTGTATTTGTGATACTTTTTCTTATACTACTATAAAATAATAATTAAAAAAG
>ERZ1034897.460-NODE-460-length-20402-cov-9.365508_pt1 | contig 20402 bp, 20 predicted proteins | sample MGYA00520629_ERZ1034897 | MGnify/ENA primary metagenome ERZ1034897 (study PRJEB33766, sample SAMN09781789) | gut metagenome | biome: gut microbiome | host: Homo sapiens | place: Madagascar | study: EMG produced TPA metagenomics assembly of the PRJNA485056 data set... | reverse complement strand
TAGTGTTTCTGGCCATTCTGATGGGCGCTTGGGCCCTGACCTGATATTTCCGTAACTCTATTGCTATTTAACGTCTTTAAACGAAAATCCACATTCGTAAATGGTCGCGCAGTCAAGCAAAAGCGAGCGCCGCCAGTGGCGGATACAGCGAACCGAAGCAGGGGCAGCGGTCGCAGAGTGCGAGGGGCTTTTGTCCCCGAAGCACGATGCGGGTACCGCAACCCGACATTATCGAGCATTTTGGCAACGCAGATGCCGTGCCGCAGCCGCCGGAGCGGTGCTTAAGCCGTAAGGCGGGAATTATGCGGTATTGCCTTTACAAAGTGCAAGCTCTTTACAAACAAAAAGCGGAGGAGGCAAAACGCCTCCTCCGCGCCAAAATTTTCGGTTGTAGGGAAACACCGGGGGTAGAAAGTGTATTACTGCCATCCTCTTGCCGCAGGGTCGAGCATCTCGGCGGCGGAATACACCAGTGCGTTGCAGATGGCGGCGGCAACGTTGCTGCCGCCCTTACGGCCCATGGCCACGATGGCGGGCACGCCATACTGCGTGCAGACGGCAAATAGGCGTTCCTTGCTTTCCACCACGTTCACAAAGCCCACCGGCACGCCGATGACCAGCGCCGGGCGCAGGCCGTTTTCGATTTCTTCCACGATGGTCAGCAGCGCCGTGGGGGCGTTGCCGACAGCCAGCACCGCGCCGGGGCAGTCCCGTGCGGCCTTGTGCATGGCGGCCACGGCGCGGGTCGTGCCTGCCTGCTTGGCCGCTGCGGCCACAGCTGGGTCCGCCATAAAGCAGAGCGCCTGCCCGCCCAGCCGCGCCAGTCCGGGCTTGGTGATGCCTGCCAGCGCCATATTTGTGTCGGTGATGATCGTCACTCCGCTGCGCACGGCGGCCATGCCCGCCGCCACCGCGCCGGGGGTGAAGTGCAGATTTTCGGCATAGTCAAAATCCGCTGTGGTGTGGATGACCCGCTTGACAACGGCGGCGCTTTCCTCCGGGATTTGCAATCCCCGCGCGGCCAGTTCCGCCGTGATGATGCCCATGCTCGTGCGCTCAATATCAGCGGGCAAATGATGCTGCGGCGTCATTTTTTGTCTCCTTTCGGGTTTACAAGACCTATGGCTGCGTAGACAGCGTCCATATCCAGGGCGCGGCGCACACCGTCGGCCAGCAGGTCGAATTGCTGTTCGCGGTAGGCGGCCATCGGAATGGGCGCGGCGGCCTCGGGGGCAATTCCCTTACGTGCGCAGAGATACGCTGCCAGCCGCTCGGTCAGTTCACCGCTGTCAAACAGGCCATGCAGATAGGTCCCGAACACCGTGCCCTGCACGCAGCCCTCGGATGTGCCGTCGGCGTGGGTGCAGAACGGTGCCCCCTGCATGGCAGTACGGCCTGTGTGGATTTCGTACCCGATCAGCGCGGCCCCCGCAAAGGGTGCGGCGGCGCTGGCTTCGATTTGGGCGCGGCGCTTGTCGGCGGTAAAAATTGTCTGTGTCGGCAGCAGTCCCAGCCCGCGCAGCGTTTGCGGGCGGCCGCTCTCGGTGCCCTGGCTGTCGTCCAGCGTTTGGCCCAGCATCTGGTAGCCGCCGCAGACGCCCAACACCGGCGTGCCGCCTGCCGCCAGTTTCAGCAGCGCGGCCTCCAGTCCGGACTGCCGCAGCCAAAGCAGGTCCCCCACCGTGTTTTTCGTGCCGGGCAAAATGACTAAATCAGGCGCACCCAGCTCCCGCGCGGTCTGCACGTACCGCACGCTCAGCAGCGGGTGCTGCTCCAGCGGTATAAAATCGGTGAAATTCGAGATATGCGGCAATCGCACAACGGCGATATCCAACGGTTTTACGGTACTTTTTTGTTCCAGCCGCGTCGAGAGCGAGTCCTCGTCCTCGATATCCACTTTCAGATACGGCACTACGCCTACCACCGGCAGGCAGGTTTTTTCTTCCAGCATCGTCAGACCGGGGCGCAGGATCTCCACATCCCCGCGGAATTTGTTGATGATAAGTCCTTTGATCCGTGCCCGCTCATCGGGTTCCAGCAGTTCCACCGTACCATACAGCTGCGCAAACACGCCACCCCGGTCAATATCCCCTGCCAGCAGCACCGGGGCGTTCACCAGCTTCGCCAGCCCCATATTGACGATGTCGTCGGCCTTCAGGTTGATCTCGGCCGGGCTGCCCGCACCCTCGATGACAACGACATCGAATTCCTCGGTCAGACTGTCGTAGGCACGCAGAATATCTGGGATCAGCGCCTTTTTATGGCGGAAATATTCCTGTGCGGGCATATCGCCACACACCTCGCCGTTGACGATGACCTGACTACCAATGTCACTGCTGGGTTTGAGCAAAATCGGGTTCATCCGCACATCCGGCTCCACGCCCGCGGCCTGGGCCTGCACGACCTGGGCGCGGCCCATTTCCAGCCCGTCGCGGGTCACAAAGCTGTTCAACGCCATGTTCTGGCTTTTGAACGGTGCCGTCTTGTAGCCATCCTGGGCAAAAATGCGGCAGAGTGCGGCGCAGAGCAGGCTTTTCCCTGCGCCGCTCATCGTGCCCTGCACCATGATACATTTTGCTTTGCTCACGCCAGCACCTCCCCCATGATTTGCAACAGCCTTTGATTTTCGGCGTTGGTACGCACAGCGGTACGGTACCAGCTGCCATCCAAACCCGGGTAGTTGGCGCAGCTGCGCACGACCGCACCGCGTCGGCGCAGTGTTTCGCCAAAGTCGGCAGGGGCCTGGAACAGCAGGTAGTTGGCCCGGCCCCCTACCACGTACAACCCCAGGGCACGCAGTCCCGCTGCCAGCTTGGGGCGTTCCTCGGCAATGAGGTCCCGCACACAGTCGGCGTAGGCAGTCTCGCCCAGCGCTGCCAGCCCTGCCGCCTGCGCAAGGCTGGACACCGCCCACGGCTGCCCCACCGCACGCATTTTGTCCATCAGCGCGGCATTCCCGCACAGCGCGTACCCCAGCCGCACGCCCGCCATGGCGTAGAGCTTGGTAAAGGCCTTTAGGATGATAAGATTCGATGCATCGTGTAAAAATCGTTTAGCAGTCAGTGCATCGCGGTCGGGTAAAAAGTCCAAAAAGCACTCGTCCACCACCAACACCGCGCCGCAGGCGGCACAGCGACGCAGCAGTTTTTGCACCAGTTCCGGCGGTGTGACCTGCCCGGTAGGGTTGTTGGGCTGGCACAAAAAGACAGCGTCGATATCGTCGGTCACGGCATCCACAAAGTCATCCGTCACGGCAAAGTCGTTTTCTTCCTGCAAAAACACACGCTGCACCGTACAGCCCACAGTATCCAGCGCAGCGGCATACTCGGCAAAGGTGGGCGCGGGCAGCAGCGCACGGCGCGGGCGCAGGGCCAGCGCCAGGCGGAAAATCAAATCCGCTGCCCCGTTGCCGCACAAAATTTGTTCGGCGGGTACGCCCTCAGCCTCTGCCAGCGCCTTCCGCAGGTCGCGGCACAACGGATCCGGGTAGCGGTCTGCCAGTGGCAGCGCCGCCGTGATGGCCGCCGCCACGCCCGCAGGCAGGCCCAGTGGGCTGACATTGGCCGAAAAATCCAGCGCATCGCGGCCAAATTCTGCCCGGTAGCCCGCCCAATCTCCGCCATGTACCAACTTCATTTTTGTTGCCTCACAATCCAAACACAAGCAGTGCCCGCACGGCCAGCCCCAAGGCCAGCGCCAGCACGCTCTCGGCGTACATCATTCGGTCAGCCCGCAGAATATCCTGCGGTTCCACCGGGCGCAGTGGGTCGCCGATCGTCGGTTTGTCGTAATACTCGCCAAAATAGTAGGCTGGCCCTGCCAACTGCACGCCCAAGGCCCCGGCGCAGGCGCTCTCGGTCTGGGCGCTGTTGGGGCTGGCGTGGTTGCAGCGATCCCGCCGCCAGATGCGCCATGCCCCCGCCGCGCTGCTGCCGGTCAAGGCCGCCGCGCAGACCCACAAGAGGGCGGCCAGGCGGCTGGGCAGCCAGTTGGCAGCGTCGTCCAATTTGGCGGCACAGCGCCCAAAATAGAGATACCTCTCGTTTTTGTAGCCGAGCATACTATCCATCGTGTTTATGGCCTTGTAGGTCAGCGCCAACGGTGCACCACCGATAAGCATATACAAAAGCGGCGCGATCACACCGTCGCTGGCGTTCTCGGCCACTGTCTCTACGGCAGCTTTCGTCACGCCATCGGCAGTCAGGTTCTGGGTGTCCCGCCCCACAATACGCGCCACGGCCTTGCGGGCGGCGGGCAGGTCGCCCCTTTGCAGTTCCCTGTACACGTTCATGCTCTCCCGCACAAGATCACGCGCCGCCAGCGCCTGGGCGCACCAGAACATTTGCAGCGCCAGCCCCAGCAGCGGATGGATTTTTGCTGCACCCCAGCAGGAAAGCCCGGTCACAGCCAGTGTACCCAGCGGCAGCACCGCCGCCACAATGCAGCCGCCCGCCAGCTCACCCTGCGGCGTTTTGGGCAGGGCGGCACGCAGGCGCTTTTCCAGCGCCGTGATGCACCGCCCCATCAGCACGACAGGGTGCGGCAGCCACACCGGATCGCCGAAAACGGCATCCAGCAAAAAACCGCCCAGCACCGCCCAAAAAATCAACATGTGCCCTCCTTGGTGTACTGCACGGTCTTGACCAGGTGCAAAATATGCTGCGTCGGCCAGTCGCGGGCGTCCAGCACATAGCCGCCTGCATTGGGGCCGCACCACTCATAATAGTCCTTGTGCGGCAGGGCGTAACGCTCCAGCGCGGCCATCTGGGTGCCGCCGTGGGCCAGGATGACCAGCAGTTCCTCGCCGTCGGCCAGAGCCTTGTCCACCAGCGCGGCAAACGCCTTGCAGATGCGGTCGGAAAATTCGGCCTTGCGCTCGCCGTCGGGGCATTGGCTTTCGCAGTTGGCGGCGACCCAGGTCAGGTAATCAGGGTCGTGCTCCATCTCGACATAATTGCGCCCTTCAAAGCTGCCGAAACACATCTCTTTCAGGGCGTCCACCGGCACGAGCTTTGCATGCGGAAACAGCACCTCCGCCGTCTGTTTTGTGCGCTGTAAGGTAGAAATATAGACGACCTTTGGGTCGATATCCGCTTTGCGCAGCTGGGCCAGCCCTTGCGCCGAGAGTGGGATATCCCGCTGGCCCTGGTAGCGCTTCTGGGCATTATAGTCCGTTAAACCGTGCCGTAAAAAGTAAATCAACATTCGGGAAGTTCTCCTTTCAGAACCGTGGGCAGGCCGCAGAACATCTGCACAACGCAGTCTGCCCGCGCGGCCAGCAGGCAGGCCAGGCGGCCCGCCGCCTCCCGTGCGGCGCGGTCTGCGGGGTCAATGGGCACAACACCGCCGCCCACCTCGGTGGCAGTCACCACATCGCAGGCAGCCAGCTCGTCAGCCAACGCTGCCAGGTCGGCGGCATCGGCAGCGCGTATCTGCACATCATAAACCTGCCGCCCACCAAACTTTTGCGCGTAGGTACGTTTTCCGCTGTACAGCGGCCCGGTGATGAACAACATTTACAGCACCCCCAGCCACTGGCAGGCAGCCAGCGCCGCCAGCATCCAGATCTCACATTTTTGCAAAAACCACCCGGCCAAATCGCCGGTGGTGCCGCCAAACTGCTTTTTGGCGACGAAATAATACCGCACAAACACGCCCACCGCCGCCAGCACCAGTGCCCAGCCGCCCAGGGCCAGCAGCGCCGCCGCCACCGCAGCGCACAGCACTGCCAGCGCACGGCGCACATTCACCCTATCCGCCGCTGTGGCAAAGGTGTGGGCAAGGCCGGTGTTTTTCGCCAGCGGGAACGTCGCCACGGCCAAGCCCGACAGTGCCCGCTCCCCCACCAGCGCCAGCGCCCAGAGCGCCCCGACGCGCGGGGTAAACTGCACACAGCCGCACAGCGCAAAATACGCTGCAAAGTAGCTGCACAGCCGGATGACCGCGAACGCCCCGCAGTGGGGGTCTTTCAAAATTTCCAGCTTCTTGGCCGTGTCGCCGTAGCTGGACAGGGCGTCGCAGGTGTCAGCGTAGCCGTCCAGGTGGATGCCGCCCGTGACCCAGACCGGCACCAAGCAGAAGCCGGCCGCGCGGGCCAGCGCGGGCAGCGGCAGCATACCGCACAGGCACCACAGCGCCCCGCAGACAGCCCCCACCAGCGGGAAAGCACAGAGCGCGTACCGCATATTTTTTGCGTTCCAGTCAAATTGCGGCATCGGCAGGGCGGAAAACATGGCAAACGCCACGGCGATGGTCTGCAAAGCTGTCATCATCTTTCGCTTCCTTTATAATAAACCGGTATCCCGCACACGACCCGCACCACGGCGTCGGCGCGGGCAGCCGCCGCGTTGTTGACGGCGGCCAGCGTGCGCAAATAACGGTCGGTATCGCCCGCGTAATCGGCCCCGCCGCTGAATACTTCATTGGAGACGAGAATTAAATTTTCGCATTGCTGCGCAATATTCTCAATACCGCGCAAAATCGCAGCGGCCGTGTTTTCCCCTGCACCGTCTGGGTCGTACAGCTCGTTGGCGGCCAGGTTGCCCAGGTCCTCCAGCAGTACGGTCCCGCGCCTGGGCAGAGTCAGCTGGTCGAGGTGCAGCGGGCATTCCACCGTGACAAACTGCTTTTCGGCCCGCATGGCGCGGTGTTTGGCAACGCGGGCTGCGCACTCAGCATCCCACACCTGCATCGTGGCAAGGTAGGTACGGGGCAGCGGGGCACGCAGGCAGAGAGACTCCGCAAAGGCGCTTTTGCCGCTGGCCGCACCACCGATAACCAGCGTCAGCATTGCGGGGTGTACGGCGCAATGCCGCCCTCCGTGAAGGAATAGCAGTGGTTGTAGACGGCCAGCGCCATATCCCACAGCGGCAGGCTGGCCACCGCGCCCGTGCCCTCGCCCAGGTGCAAATCTGCGGTGATCAGCGGCTTTTTGTAGAGCGCATCTAGCACCAGCCGGGCGGCGGGTTCGCTGGAAGCATGGCTGGCAAACACGGCCTTGGCCGCAGCCGGGCACAGCCGCACCGCGCACAGCGCCGCCACACCGCTGATGAAGCCGTCCATGATGACAGGGATTTTTTCCAGCGCACCGCCCAAAAACACGCCGCACAACCCGGCGATATCGAACCCGCCCAACGCAGCCAGCACGCCCAGCGGGTCTGCGGCATTGGGGTGGTTGACCGCAATGCCGCGCTCGATCGCATGAATCTTGCGGTGCAGCCCTTCGTCGGACAGGCCCGCGCCGCGCCCTGTCATCTCTGCAGCCGGGCGGCCCAGCAGCACCGCCGCCACCGCGCTGGACGTCGTCGTGTTGCCGATGCCCATTTCCCCAGTAGCCAGCAGCCGCACGCCGTTCTGCTTCTGGGTGCGCACCAATTCAATACCCGCCGTGACAGCCTGTACAGCCTGTTCACGGGTCATAGCCGAGCCTTGGGTAAAGTCCCGCGTGCCTGGGGCCACGCGGCGATCCACCGCGCCGGGCACAGGTACACCCTCAATGCCCATGTCCACAGGGACGACCTCGCAATGGGCCGCAGCCGCCATACAGCAGACGCTGGTGCGGCGGGCGGTCAGGTTTTCGAGCACCGCCCGAGTCACACTGGCGTCGGTCTGGCTGACCCCCTGCGCCACAACGCCGTTGTCGGCGCAAAGCACCAGCACGGCACGGCGGGTGAAATCGGGCGCGGGGTCGCCGGTCAGCGCGGCGGCAGCCTCGACCATCGTTTCTAACCGGCCCAGTCCGCCCAGCGGTTTTGCCAGCGCGGCCCAGTGGGCGTGTGCGGCGGCGCGGGCGGCCTCGTCGGGCGGGGCCACGGTTTTAAGCAGGTTTTTTAGTTTCGTTTCGGTCATGGTCGTTCCTTTATATAATGTTCGGCGGCGCACACAAAGCGCTGCGGCAGCGGTGTTCCCGCCCAGTACAGATGTGGGAATCCAGCGTAGATATGTGCATTGGCAAACCCACACGCCCATTGCCGCCCATTAGCCTTGGCGGCAGTCAGCGCGTCTCCGTTGGCAGTGGAATCCCAGTGGTGAAACTCGTGGGCCGGGATGTGCTCTCCCGCCGCAAACAGCATACTGTCAGTGCGGGCAGTCAACGTTGCGTAGCCAAACCGCATGAGCCGTCCAACTTTAACCCCCTGTCCGGGCAGCACACCCGCCATTGGGTGGGGCGTGCCGTTGGCATCCTCCAGCGTTTGCCCCAGATAGAGAAAGCCGCCGCACTCGGCCACGGTGGGCAAGCCGCTCTCTACTGCGTTTTTTATGGCGCGGCGCATCGGCGCGTTGGCGGCCAGCTGGGCGGCGTACAGTTCGGGGTAGCCGCCCGGCAGGTACAGCCCTCCGCTGTTTTGCGGCAAGGCCGCATCTGTCAGCGGGCTGAAAAAGCACAGTTCCGCGCCGTTTTCCCGCAAGGCTTCCAGCGTTTCCGCATAGGTGAAGCAGAACGCGGCATCCTGCGCCACGGCGATGCGCACCCGGGTGGCGGGAAAATTCTGTGGTATGGCGGCCGGGGCGGGGCGGCCGCAGAGCTTTTCCAAAAGCGCCCAATCGATGTCGCGCTGGGCGGCGTCGGCCAGCAGTGCGATTTTGCGCTGCAAGTCCGTAATTTCAGCGGCGGTTTTCAGCCCCAAATGGCGGCTCTCAATGGCAGCCTCGGGCAGCGGCGGCAGGTAGCCCACCACCGGCAGACCAGTCTCTTTTTCCAGCATGGGGCGCAGCATTTTGTACAGGTTTTCCTTACAGTCGTTGAGCAAAATTCCTGCGATATGGTGCGGCGTGCGAAACGCCATCAGCCCCCGCAGCTCGGCCGCCAGCGTCAGGCTGGCCCCTTTGGGCCGCACGACGAGCAGGGCAGGCAAATTCAGCGTATCCGCCAGGTGCCACGCGCTGGCCGTGTCGGCCACACCGCCCAGGCCGTCATAGTAGCCCATGGCCCCCTCGACGACCGCCGCGCCGTGGCCCGCCGCGTGCCGGGCGTAGAGTTCCCGCACCGTTTCCGGTTTTGAGAAAAACAGATCCAGGTTGTGGCTTTCCACGCCCAGCACGGCGCGGTGGAACATCGGGTCGATGTAGTCCGGCCCGGATTTGAAGGCGCAGGGGGCCAGCCCGCGAGCCTGCATAGCTGCCAACAATGCACAGGCAGCCGTTGTTTTTCCGCTGCCGGAGCGCGGCGCGGCCAGGACCAGTTGCAGCATATTACTCCCTCGCGATCAAAAATACCGGGTTATTTGCCATCAGCAGATGCAGGCTGCCCGCCGCCCTGCTGCGGCTGACGGCAATCTGCGTGACCTGGGCGGTCAGGCCATGGGCGGTCAGTGCGGCGACGGCCTGCTGCAAAGTTTCCAGCGCAATGGCGCTGATGCAGAGCCGCGCGGCAGGGTTGGCCGCCAGCGCGGCGTCCACAATGGCACGCAGATTGCCCTTGCTCCCGCCGATGAACACGGCGTCCGGGGCAGGCCAATCGGCCAGGGCTTCCGGCGCCAACCCTTGGGTAAGGTGCAAATTTTGCACAGCAAATTTTGCGCGGTTCTGGTAAATCAACTCACACGCATCGGCGTCACATTCAGCGGCATAAACGCGGCCCTCGGGCGCAGCCAGCGCCATTTCCACACTGACGCTGCCGGTGCCCGCGCCCACATCCCACAGGGTATCGTTCGGGCGCACGGCCAGCTTTGCCAGCACGGCGGCGCGGACCTCCTGCTTGGTCATCGGCGTTTTGCCGCGGAGAAACACTTCATCCGGCAGGCCGGGGGTGCGGCGCGGCGGCGCGGGGCAGCGCTCCGCCAGCAGCACGCTCAGCGGCGCGAACTGCTGCTGCGCCAACGCGGCCACTGTGTCGGTCACAAGGCGCTGGGCATCGCTGCCGAGGTTTTCCCCCACGGTCGCTATGACCTTGCCGTACCCGGCTGCTGCCAGCCGGGCGCAGAGTGTCGCGGGCGTCTCACTGCCGCCTGTCAGGAAGAACGTTGGCACGCCCTTTTGGCACGCAGCTACCGGATCGCAGGCGCAGCCGTGGGCCGATACGAGCTGCCAATCCTGCCAGGGGCGGCCCAGTGCCGCCGCCAGCAGCTGCACGCTGGACACGCCCGGCTCCACCGTATAGGGGGTACCTGCGGCGTCCAATGCACGGCAGAGCGCCCCCGCCCCGGAGTAAAACCCGGTGTCCCCGCTGAAAACGACCGCCGTCTGCTCGCAGCCGACCTCTTGCAGCAGTGCGCAAATTTCGTCCGTTTTGTAGAGGGCGGTTCGGTTGTCGGTGCAGCCATCGGGCAGGTTTTGCAGCAGGCGGCGTGCCCCGATGATCAGCCCCGCGCCTTGCAGTGCGGCCAGCCCGCGCACCGTCAGGCCCCCGGGTGCCCCACTACCCATGCCCACCAATGTGATCCTCATAAAATCTCCCTGCATCGCTGTAAAATCGTTTCGGCGCTTTCGCCCTGCTCCTCCGGGCGGCGCAGCACGATGAGCTGTACGCCGCACTGCGCAGCGGCTTCGGCCTTTTCGGCAAAGCCGCCTGCGACCCCGCCGTCCTTCGTAACCATATAGGAGATGCGGAACTGGCGCAGCAGCGCGGCGTTCAGTTCCTGGGTAAACGGCCCCTGCATCGCAAGGATATTGCGATGCGGGATGCCCGCAGCTTCGCACGCAGTGATGCCTGCCAGCGTCGGCAGCACCCGGGGGTACAGCCGCGCCGGGTCCAGCACCGCGAAGGCGGGCAGTTCCTTGGCCCCAGTCGTCAGCAGGACATTTCCGGGTTTGTCCGCCAGGTAGGCGGCGGCCTGGGCGGCGGTTTGCAGTGTCACACTGCCCGCCGGCAGGGCGCTGGCCGGGCGCAACAGGCGGTGATATTCCACCCCCACAGCCTGGGCCGCTGCACGGATATTGCGCGTTGCCTCCGTGGCATAGGGGTGGGTCGCGTCAACGCAGAGCGCCGCACCGCGCAGTAATGCCGCCATCTCGTCAGCGGTCAGCCGACCGGCGCAGACTGTGATGCCCTCGGTGTTTCCCTGCTCCTCGGCACCGATATCGGTCGCCACGCAGACCGTGACCGCCGCGCCCAGCGCCGCCACCTGGCAGGAGAGAGCGCGGCCCTCGGTCGTGCCGCTGAAAATCACCACATTCATACGCCGTGATACCCCCTGGGCGTCACCATTCTGCCGCGCAAATTCTGCGTAGCATCGTTTCCTATATACACCATCGTGAACATATCCACCGGCGTGCTTTCGAGTTCGGCCAATGTCAGCAGCCTTGCGGTCTGGCCGTCACGGCCTATGTTGCGCACAATGCCGCAGATCGTCTCGGGGTGCTTGCCGTTTGCCAGCAGGACGCGCACGGCCTTGGCAAGGTAGTCGGCGCGGCCCCTGGACGACGGATTGTAGAGCGCCACGCAGAAGTCCCCCACCGCCGCGCAGGCCAGCCGCTTTTCAATCACTGCCCAGGGCGTCAGCCGGTCGGACAGCGAGATGACGCAAAAATCATGCGCCAGCGGTGCGCCCAGCACGGCCCCGCCGCTCAATGCCGCGGTCAGGCCGGGGACGATTTCGACTTCTACGTCCGGGTAGTTCCCTGCCAGCTCCAGCAGCGGGCTTGCCATGCCGTAGACCCCGGCGTCGCCAGAACAGACCAGCGCCACTGTTTTACTGCGCTGCGCTTTTTCCAACGCCCAGCGGCAGCGGTCGATTTCCCGCGTCATGCCGGTGGCGTAAACCTCTTTTTCAGGGAACAGCGGCCGCACCAGATCAATGTAGACCGTGTAGCCGCAGAGCACATCGGCATTTTGCAGCGCAGCCCGGGCCTGGGCGGTCAAAAACTGCGCGTTGCCGGGGCCCAGGCCCACCACATACACAAGGTTACGGTTCATCATTTTTCCATCTCCAGTCCGGGGCAAAGGGCGCACATGCCACCGCGAAGGTCACGCCGTCGTGCGCCCACTTCGGGAGCAGCAACTCACCGCCCGACGCCAGCACCGCCGCGCGCTCACAGACATTGTCCACGCCGGTGACACTCTGCACAAAATTGGACGCCGTAAAATTCCCCGGTGCCGTGCGCAGTTCATCGGCGGTATAAAAGTCCATGGGCCAGCCGTGGGCATGGCAGAACGCCGCCAGGCCCGGCTCATCCTGTTTCAAATCGATGCTGGCGGCCTGCATAATGCCCTGCAAGGCCAAATGATGTTCCGCACAGAACGCCGCAAACACTGCTTCCAGCTTTTCCGCTGATGTGCCGCGCTTGCAGCCGATCCCCAGCGCCGCAATGCGTGGGACGACGTGCAAGGCTTCGCCCCGGGGCGTCAGCGTCAGCGCAAAATCTGCGCAGTCGGCGGTGTCGGTGGGCATCACACCCGCGGGCGGCGTACCCTGAATGGGCCAATCGGCGGCATAGCGCACCGGCTCACCCGCCAACAGTGCGCCGCTGATTTTCTTGATGCGCTCCGGCTCGGCCACGGCGCAGTTCTGGCGCCTGGCCCATTCATCCACAGCAAAAACGCCGCGCCCATCGGTGGCCGTCGTGATGACCGGCACCGCGCCGCAAACCGCCGCCAGCCACCGCGCCAGGTCGTTTGCGCCGCCCAGATGCCCAGACAACAGCGGGATAGCAAACTGACCGCCCTCGTCCAGTACCACAACGGCAGGGTCAGCGGCCTTGCTGCGGCAATGGGGCGCGATGGCCCGCACCGCAATTCCGGCAGCCCCCACAAAAATCAGTGCATCGCTTTGTGCAAACTGCCGGGCCGTCCAGTCGGCCAGCGGCACGCCGTCTGCGCCGCCGCGGGCCACACTGCCAGGGCACGCGGCCGCCAGCCGCTGCGCCAATGCCAGCCCCCGCGCCGTGAAGGCGATATACGCGCAAATCATGTGTCGGTCCCCCTGCGGAACGCAGTGGTGAACGCCGGGTCATAGAGCTTGCTGCGATCGTACCGCGCGGCGAGGAAGTCCCCCACGACGATGAGCGCGGTTTTGGTGATGCCGGCCTCGCGGGTGCTCTGCGCCAAATTTCCAACGGTGCAATGTACGATTTTTTGTTCCGGCCAGGTGGCCTTGTAGACGACGGCGGCAGGGGTCTGTACCGTATACGCACCCTGCAAAAGCGCGGCCTGGACTTTTTCCACAAGGTCGATGGAGAGGAAAATCACCATCGTGGCCCCATGGGCGGCCAGCGCGGCCAGCCGCTCCCCCTCCGGGACCGGGGTGCGGCCCTCCATCCGGGTGATGATGACGGTCTGGCTGACACCGGGCAGGGTGTACTCGGCATTCAGTGCCGCCGCCGCGCCGCAAAAGCTGGACACGCCGGGGGTGTCGTCATAGGGAATGCCTGCGGCGTCCAATGCGTCCATCTGCTCACGAATTGCGCCATACAAGCAGGGGTCACCGGTGTGGAGCCGCACGGTGGTTTTGTGCGCTGTTTCGTTCTCTTTCATCACGGAAAGCACCTGTTCCAGCGTCATTTCCGCGCTGTTGTAAATGGCGCAGTCCGCCTTTGCAAGCCCCAGCAGCGCCGGGTTGACTAGGCTGCCCGCGTAGATGATGCAGTCCGCCGTTTGCAGCAGCGCCGCACCGCGCCGGGTGATGAGATCCGGTGCGCCGGGGCCAGCCCCCACAAAATGTACCATATCAGGTTCCTTTCCACGTTTTCAACAGTGTATCGGCGGTTTTTGTCTGGCCCAGCGGCCCCGCCTGGTTGGAGAACAGCACCGCCCCCACCCGAAACGCCTCCGCCGCGCGGCGGTCTACATGCGTTTGGATGGCATCCAGCAGGCTAGCCATGACCGGCTCGCGCAGGTTGGCAGCGTCCAGAATTTCCAGGCAGGCGTCGGTAGTCGCGGCGTCCATCAGGGCGCGGCAGGTGGCCGCATCCGCCCCGCAGAGCGCCGCATGGGCGCAGAACAACTCAGTGCGGCAATCAGCCTGCTTGGAGTGGGTGTTCATGATGCCGCCCGCCAGCTTGACCAGCTTGCCCACATGACCGACGAGCAGCACTTCCGTAAAGTGTTCGGTTGCCGCCATGTCCAGCGCTTCACCGACGAAATTTGAGATTTTGACGACGGGAATTCTGGCCAGCTCCGGCATATGCGCGGCCAGATAATCCAGCCCATAGTTGCCAGGGGCCAGGATCAGGCGGCGGCTTTTCAGCGCAGCCTGATGGATTTCGATTTGCAGCGTGTCCAAAAGCGCCTGCTGGCTCATCGGCTCAACGATACCGCTGGTACCCAGCACGGACAGCCCGCCCTCGACCCCGATATGCGGGTTGAAAGTGCGCTTGGCCGCAGCCGCGCCGCCCTTGATGGAGACAGTGACCGCGAAGCCGCCGCCATAGCCCACGGCGTCAGCCTCCCGCAGCAGCGCCTCGGTGATCATCTGGCGCGGCACATGGTTGATGGCTGCCGCACCCACCGGCTGGTCCAGCCCGGGCTTTGTCACGCGGCCCACACCTGCGCCGCCGTCGATGGTGACGGTACGCGGCGCATCCGGCAGCAGCGTGACCGCGGCAACGACCGGCAGGCCGGTGGTGGCGTCGATATCGTCGCCGCCGTCCTTGACGATGGCGCATTCTGCGCCGCCCGCCGTGGGGCGGCAGAACTGCGGCGCGACCTCGACCACGATGCCCTTGGGGGTGCGCAGGCCGACAGATTCCGGCACATGGCCGGTCAGCAGCAGCCGCGCCGCCCCCGCCGCCCCCAGCGCCGCACAGGTTCCGGTGGTGTAGCCGCAGCGCAGCAGCTTTTGCCCGCTGCGGATATAGTGCTCAAACTTTGGCTTTGTATCGCCATTTTTAAACAGCATGGCGTACTGTTCGGCAGTCAAATCAAACAGTCTGCGGATGTTCTGCTCGGCAAAGGCCTCCTGCGGCGTCAGCACGCCGGATACCCCGGACGGCGCAACGCAGACGACGGCATCGGCCAGCTTTTGCGCCAGTTCCAACTCGTGCAGCGTCACGATGATAGCGACGTTTTTTTCATGGGCCAGCGTTTGCAGTATGGCCATCAGCTCCGCTTTGCCTTTTGCGTCCAAAAACGACGTAGGCTCATCCAGCAGCAAAATCTCCGGTTGTTGGCAGACGGCACGGGCCAGCAGCACGCGCTGGCGCTGGCCGTCGCTGATCTTGGTAAAATCCCGGTCAGCCAGCGGTGCGGCCTGCACCAGTTCCAGCGCGGCCCGCACCTGCTGCTTGTCGGCGGCAGAGAGCACACCCAGCCGCCCGGTGTAAGGGTAGCGCCCGGCAGCAGCCACGTCAAAGCAGGTCGTCAGCTCGGTGCGGACCGTGTGGGGCAGCATCAGCGCCAGCTTGCGGGCGCGGGCGTTGGGGGTGTAGGCGGCCAGGTTTTGCCCGTCCATCAGTACCGCACCGCTCTGTGTGGGCAGCTGCGCCGCCAGCGTCTTTAATAAGGTGGACTTGCCCGCGCCGTTGGGGCCGATGAGGGCCAGTATCTTGCCGCGCTCAGCGTGCAGGGCAATGTCCCGCAGCAGCGGTGCGCCATAGCCGATGGCGAGGGCCTGTGTTTCGCAATAGCTCATGCTGCTCCCTCCCCGCTGTGGCGGCGCACCAGCAGCCAGATGACCACCGGCGCACCGAACACCGCCGTGACCGAGCTGATCGACAGTTCTGTCGGCGCAAACAGGCTGCGGGCGATCAGATCACACAGCAGGCAGAACGCCGCGCCGCCCAGAGCGCAGCCGGGCAGCACATGCAGCGGTTTTGCACTGCCCAGCGTTTGTTTTACCAAATGCGGCACCGCGATACCCACAAAGGATATCGGCCCGGCAAACGCCGTGACGCAGGCCGCCAGCAAACTGGACAGCAGCACCAGCGCCACCGAGAACACCCGCACCGGCACACCGACGCTGGCGGCGTAGCTTTCGCCCATCTGGTAGGCAGCCATCGGCTTGGAGAGCAGAAACGCCGCTGCCAGGCAGGGCAGCACAATGGCCGCCGCCGTGGCAACGTTGCCCCAGGTCATGCCGGAAAAGCTGCCCATCGACCAGTTGTGGAGGTTGACGATGTTGGAATCCTGCGCGAAGGCCACGACGATATCCGTGACCGCCGAGCAGATGTAGCCGATCATGACGCCGCAGATGACCAGAATACTCATCCGCTGCACGCGGCGCGCCACAGCCAGCACAAACAGCATGGCCGCCATGGCCCCGGCGAAAGCCGCCAGAATCAGCGTCCATGAGTTGGTGAGCAGCCCGCGGTTGAGGAACACGACCATCGTCAGCGCGACGGCCAGCTTGGCCCCGCTGGAAATGCCCATAACGAACGGCCCCGCAATGGGGTTGGCAAAGAATGTTTGCAGCAGGTAGCCCGCCGCCGACAATGCTGCGCCCAGCAGCACGACCATAACCGCCCGGGGCAGCCGCAGCTGGTACAGGATGTTGGCGGTCAGCGCATCGGGGGCGCGGCCCAGCAGCGCGGCCACGACCTGCGCCGGGGAAAGCGCCACGCTGCCCCAGAAGAGATTGAGTGCAAACAACGCCAGCAGGGCCGCCGCCATGGCGAAATATGCGATTGTCAGGCGTGTTCGGGTGTGCATGGTATCGTCCTTATTGCAATTTCGTCAAAAATTTCAATTCATCGGCATTGGGGTTGCCCTCGGTGAACACCTTATTCATGTCCAGAATCAAATCCGGCAGTTCCATACTCTGCTGGAAAAGGCTCTGCGCGGTACACCAGACATTGCCGCTTTGCACAGCCTTGAAGTCGGCCAGCATTGGGCATTTGGCAATCAATTCATCGATAGAGCGCAGTTCACCCTCAATCGTGCTGTTATAAATCAGCACGTCGGCATCCTTGGCCCCGGCGTAGAAATCTTCCAGCGAAATATTCACGGTCGCCAGGTTGTTGCCGCTGTCGGTCAAATCGGCAAAGGCGTAACTGCCGCCCGCCATCTTGATCATTTCGGCAACGTAATCGCCGCCTTTGCGCACAGTGGCAAGGTTGTTGGAGGTGATGGAGAAAAACGCGACGGTCTTGCCGGTGGGGGCTTCGTCCGCCAAGGGGGCGATGCGCTGCTCGGCATCCGCAAAAACGCACTCTGCTTCGTTGGTTTTGCCCAGCAAAATGCCGTAGAGCTTGACCCATTCCATGCGGGCCAGCGGGTCACTCTCATAGCTTGAGCGTTCGACCAGCACCGGCACACCGAATTTTTCCAGCTGTTCCTTCACCTCGGGGGTGTGGTAGATCATCGTGTTTTCGATGGCAAGGCCGCAGTCGGCGGCCAAAATCGTCTCGTAATCCGGGGCGCTGTACTTGCCCGCGTAGACAATTTGCCCCTGTTCCATGGCGGTGCGGGCAGTGTCGAGATACCAGTTTTCGGCCTGCGTGCCGGAGAGTGCCACCGCCCCCAGCCCACCAATGCTGATGATGGGGTCCATGGCGGAGGAAGAAACGAGGTAGATATTCTCGATAGGCTGCTGCAAAACGACAATGTCGCCGTCCAGTTCGGCAGGCACGGCGGCCCCTTCGGGTACGACCAGATAGCGGCTGCCGTCGATGGTGATAAGGCTGTACCCGCCCGCGCATTCGTCCACCGTGAACTGCTGCGCATAATCGAGAGGGTAGCGGTTTTCTATCGTAAGTGCGTCGGTTTGTGTCGGTTCCGATGCCGCCGCGCAGCCTGCCAGCAGCAGGGCGGGCAGGGTCAAAAGTAAAGTGCGCTTCATTCGGCTGCAGTCAGCGTTGCGCTGTCAAAGGTCAGCGTGTAGTCGATCTCGTGCGGGGTGCTCATGGCGACAGTATCTGCCGTGACGGCCAGCGCCATGTCCAGCGCGGTGACAGGGATCTCAAACGTGGAATTGCCTTCGGTGTTCGTGGGCAGGTACTTTTCACCGTCGATGAGCATATAGTCGTAGTTCGGGCTGCTCCACACGATGGTGGCGGTCATCGTGCCGTCGGCCACGGTCAGGGCGGCAGGGCTTTCAACGGTAGCGCGGCCGCTGCCGCCTTCCAGCGTCACGGCACAGGTATAGCTGCCGTCGGCGGGTGCCTCAGCGGGGGCGGCGGTTTCGTCCGCGGCGGGCTGGGCATCAGCTATGCTGACGGTGTGGTCGTACCAGGTGCCCTTGGTGCCCAGGATGGCCAGCTGGAAGTCGGTATCCACGGCCTGCACCGGGATATCAAAGCCGTAGACTTCGTCGCTGGTGCCGTCGGAGTACGTCACGGTGTCAACGGTGGGCTGCAGCCAGTCGCTCTCGTGGTCGGGGGCGTCGGCGGCCATGCCAAGGTACAGGTTGACGATTTTCTGGGATTGCAGGCTGACGTGGAACGTCATAACGCCGTTTTCCACAGTCAGGGTACCCATGCCGTCCACGGCCTCGCTGGCATGGAACATACTGCTGTCGGTCTTGAACTCGGCGGTGTAAACGCCGTCTGGCAGGGCGGCAGGTTCCTCGGCAGGGGCTTCGGTGGCGGCGGGGGCAGTCTCCACGGTGGAGGCAGCCGCGGATGCACTCTCGGTGGTGGTGGATGCGGATGCGCCGCAGCCCGCCAGCAGCAGGGCGGCCAGTGTGATGGATGCGAGTTGGCGTTTTTTCATGGTTATCTTCCTGTCTCTATTCTAACATATATAAATTAAGGGAACACCGCACGGCAGGGGCCGCGCATGGGCGGCACACGGGGAAATCGAGCAATAACGGCATACGGCGCGGGCGGGATGAATCCCTCCCCTCTCCACCGAAAATGGCTTTCTATCCCTCAAACCCAAAAACTGCCCGAAGGCGTTCCCTTCGGGCAGAATGTATCAAACTTAACCGTTCAGGGAGTCGATAGCGGCCTTGGTGTGATCAACGTAGAGCTGCTGGACATCGGCGATCTCGCCCAGACCGGCGATCTGGGTGTCGACACTGTCAAAGCAGCCAGCGGCGTTGAACTGGCTCAGCCAGGAATCCTCGTCAGAGCCGGCCATGTCATTGTTGGCGTGGTCACCGGCAACGACCATCAGCGGGCGCAGGATGACCTTGGTGTAACCGGCCTCCTTGACCTTCTCGATGACAGCGTCGCAGGCGGTGTCCTCCGGCTCGCCCTCGACAGTGCCGATGAACACATTGTCATAGCCCAGGGTCTGCATGGTGGTCTGCATCTGGCTGTAACTGATCTTGGCGGTGTGGGACGTGCCGTGGCCCATGAACACAAAGGCGGTGCCGTCAGCAGCGGCAGCAGCGGCATCGTCATACCCGGCGACCTTGACGGCCTCGGCGGTGATGGCAGCGGCAACAGCCTCCTTGTCGGCGTTGATGACGGTGGCATCCTCGCCAACCTCGCCCAGCAGCGGCTCGGCGATGGCAACGCTCTCGAACTTGTCCTTGTACTGCTCAACGGCCTCGCACATCTCGTCATACTCGGCGCCGTGCATCAGATGGGTGGGCTGGACGACCAGGTTCTTAACGCCGTTGGCAACGGCGCGATCCAAAGCCTGGCCCATGTTGTCGATTTTCTCGCCGTCGCGGGCCTGCACATGGTTAATGATGATCTGCGCGGTGAAAGCGCGGCGCACGCTCCAATCGGGGTAAGCGGCCTGTAAGGCATCCTCGATGCCCTTGATGTCAGCGGCGCGGCTGCCGTTGAAGGAGGTTCCGAAGCTGACGACCAGCAGCTCGTTCTCGCCGATCTCATCCTCGTTGCGGGGGTCGTCATTGCCGACGTCACCGGTGTCACGGCCGAAATACTCGGGGTCGGCATTCTCGCCCTCGACCATTTCCTTCTGGGTGTCGGTCAGAGCGTCCCAGGCAGCCTTGGCGGCCTCGCACTGGGCGTCGGTGTCGTCGGTACGCTCCTGCACATAGATGGCGTCGATCAAATCAGCGCAGTTTTTCGCGGCCACTTCGTCGGCATCTCCCTCATCTGCGGTTTCCTCGCTGCTTGCGGCTTCGCTCTCGCTGGCAGCGGTGCTCTCAGCCGTGCTCTCGGTGGTAGCGGCGGTGCTGCCGCAGCCAGCCAGCAGTGCGGTGGTCAGGGCCAGGGCTGCCAGCACGGCAGCAGGCTTTTTGTGGTTGCGTTTTCTCATGTGTTTGCTTCCTTTCCTGTTGAAAACGTTGCATGGCACGGAAAGGCACAGCAAAACACACCTATCCAAAAACGAGGCCTTTTTGCGTGCAGAATGGCAACACAAAAAGACCCCGTACTTTCAGCAGGCTCTTTGCGGTACAACCAATTCCTCGTGATTTGGAGCTGTGCGCCCCCGTACCCGGCAGCGGGCAGGTTTCCTGGCTGAAAGATCAACACCCACCGCCGCCTTCCCGGGCTGATGCCCAGTGACCGGTGCAAACGCACCCTGGCGGCAGGCTTCCTTATCACAGTGACGAGATCGTGCGGGATTTGCGCCCGCTTCCCTTTTACCCTTTTCTGTGCGGCGGAACCGCGCAAAAAGGCACCTGCTGTCGTATTCAGTTTTACGGTGTAGAGTATAACACAATGCG
>ERZ1034897.457-NODE-457-length-20467-cov-4.422595_pt1 | contig 20467 bp, 19 predicted proteins | sample MGYA00520629_ERZ1034897 | MGnify/ENA primary metagenome ERZ1034897 (study PRJEB33766, sample SAMN09781789) | gut metagenome | biome: gut microbiome | host: Homo sapiens | place: Madagascar | study: EMG produced TPA metagenomics assembly of the PRJNA485056 data set... | reverse complement strand
ATCCTTCTCCACCTTCGGCAGCTCGTCGCTTACGGCGAGCTGCCGAAGGTGGAGAAGGATCTGTGAAACACGTGATCCTGCCGGTGTTTGTGCCGCACATGGGCTGTCCCCACACCTGTGTGTTCTGCAATCAGTTTCGTATCACTGGCACCTGGCAGCCGCCGGATCTCGCCACGCTCGCCTGCCAGGCGGAGGAATGGGCGGCATCGAGCGGCACGCTGCCGGAGCTGGCGTTTTACGGCGGCAGCTTCACGGCGATCGATCTCAAGACGCAGACGGCGCTTCTGGAAAGCGCGGCGCAGCTGAAAAAGGACGGGCGCATTTCTCGGGTCCGTCTTTCGACGCGCCCGGATGCGCTGGGCGCGGAGGTTTTGGCGCGGCTGGCGCATTACGGCGTGGATACGGTGGAGATCGGCGTGCAATCGCTGGACGATGAGGTGCTGGCGGCGTCTCAGCGGGGCCACACGGCGGCGCAGGCAGAGGACGCGATCAGGCGCGTGCAGGCAGCGGGATTTCGCTGCGGTGCGCAGATGATGGTGGCGCTGCCGGGCGATACGCCGGAAAAAAGCCTTGCCACCGGAGCACGGCTCGTGCAGCTGGCGCCGGATATGGTGCGCATCTATCCAACGGCGGTGATCCGCGACACGGCGCTGGCGGAAGCTTATGCAGCAGGCAGCTATCAGCCGTGGCCGCTGGATACGGTGCTCGACACGGTGGCGGCGCTGCTCGATCTTTTCGATGCGGCAGAGATCCCGGTGATCCGCGTGGGGCTGCAGGCGGAGGACAACCTCTCGCAGGGAGATGTCATCGCTGGCGCTTACCATCCTGCGCTGGGCGAGCTTGTGAAAGCACGACGCTTTCGCCGGCGCATGGCGGCGCTATTGCGGGAGCACGAGGCTGCGCCGGTGCAGTTTGCTGTGGCACCGCGGTTTCTCTCGCAGGCGATCGGTCAGCATCGCGAAAACCTTCATTATTTATCAGAGCGCTGCGGCCAGCCGGTGACGGTGGTGGCCGACGCTTCTGTTTTGAACGATACAGTAGAAAGAATGTGACACATGTTTCTTAAATCCTTAGAGATCCAGGGTTTCAAATCCTTTGCAGATAAGGTATATTTTTCTTTTTCGCCGGGGGTGACCGCCATTGTCGGGCCAAACGGCAGCGGCAAGAGCAACGTGGTGGATGCGATCCGCTGGGTGCTCGGTGAGCAGAGCGCGAAAACGCTGCGCGGTGCGAAGATGGAAGACGTCATCTTTTCCGGCAGCGCCGGGCGCAAGCCCGTCGGCATGGCGCGGGTGACGATGATCCTCGACAACAGCCAGCGCATTTTCGCGCTGGACGCCGACGAGATCGAAGTCTCACGCACGCTCTATCGCTCCGGCGAGAGCAATTATATGCTCAATAAAAACACCTGCCGCCTGAGAGACATTCAGGAGCTTTTCATGGACACCGGTCTCGGCAAGGACGGCTTCAGCGTCATCGGTCAGGGCAAGATCGAAGAGATTCTCACCCTGCACGCCGAAGAGCGGCGCGGCCTCATCGAGGAAGCGGCAGGCATCAGCAAATATAAATACCGCAAGCGCGAAGCAGAGCGCAAGCTCGAATCGACGAACGACGATATGACGCGCCTCGACGACATCCTCTACGAGCTCGAGCAGCGCATCGATCCCCTCGCCAAGCAGGCGGAGAAGGTGCGCGTCTATCGTGGGCTCAAGGCAGAAAGCGACAAGCTCCAGCTCGCTTATCTGACAAAACAGCTGCTGCAGGCGCGGGATGACGAAAAGACCCAGCTCGATACGCTGGAAGCGGAGCACGAAAAAGCGCTGGCGGCGCAGACCGCCCTCGATCAGTCGGAGGCGGCCCTCGCAGAAGCGAAGCAGACACTGGCGCGGGAGCGTCACGCCATGGAAAGCGCGCAGTCGGCCTACACCGATTCTCTGCGTGAAACGCAGGAGCATGAAAAAGCGCTGAGCCTGCTCGCTGAGCGGCATCAGCACGCCGAGGAGCGACTGGCGACGCTGTCTGCGCAGGCAGAGGAGAATCACCGGAAGCTCACAGAGGTGCGCGCAAATGTCGAGACCTACGCGAGAGCGCTGGCAGAAAGCCAGGCCGAAGCGGCAGAGATCGACAGCCAGGCTGCGCAGGATCAGGCAGCGCTGACCGCTGCGGAAAACGATGTGAGCGCGCTGAAAACGCGCATCGACAGCCTGCAAGCGGAGCAGTTCGAGACTCTTTCCGAGCAGGCAGCCACCAACAACACGATCACCCGCCTGGAGCAGGCGATGAGCGGCGACGCAGCGCGCAGCGAGCGTGTGGCGTCGCGTTTGGCGGAGCTGGAAACGCAGCACGAAGCCCTGGCGGCAGACGTGGCGCAGCGCCAGACGGAGCAGGCGCAGAGCGAAGCAGCGCTGACAGAAACCGAAAACGCGCTGGCAAAGCTCGAGCACGACATGACGACCTGTCGCCAGGCGCTCGCTGTCCAGCAGGATCAGCAGCGTCATCTCGAGCAGCAGCTCACCCAGGCGCAGAGCCGTTTGGAAACGCTGGAGGAATTTGAAGCCTCCGGCGAAGGCTACTACCAGGGCGTGCAGCAGGTGCTGCGTGCGAAAAAAGAGCGCCGACTTTCCGGCATCCAGGGCTCGATCCTGCAGCTGCTGGAGATCCCGACAGAATATCTCACAGCCATCGAAAACGCCCTCGGCGGCGCAGCGCAGAACGTCGTTGTCGACGACGACCGCGACGCTCAGCAAGCCATCGCCTGGCTGAAAAAAGAGCGCCGCGGCCGCGTTACCTTCATGCCGCTGAACCTTGTCAAGGGCAAGCGCCAGGATGTGGATTTCCACGACGACGCCGTGATCGGTCTGGCGCTGGATCTGGTGCAATACGATCCGAAATACGAAGCCGTGATGGCGCAGCTTCTCGGCCGCGTCTGGGTGCTGCGCGACCTCGCGAGCGCGACGGCGCTGGCCAAGCGCACCGGTGCGAAGCATCGCTTTGTGACGCTGGACGGCGACGTGCTCGCGCCTGGCGGCAGTATGACCGGTGGGCATCAGAAAAAGCAGAGCTCGATCGTCCACCGCAAGCACGAAATGGGCGCGCTGAAGGATAAGATCGCCGCCCTCACCGCCGAAGCAGCGAAGATCGTCGACACGGCGGCGAAGCTGCAGACGCAGCTGGAAAAGCTCACGCAGTCGCAGGAGCGCGGCAACGCGCGCAAGCAGGAGGAGCAGCTGGCGCTGCGCGAGATCGCTGTCGTCCTCGAACAGCAGCAGGCGCAGGTGAAACGTGTGCAGCGTGAGCTGGAGCTTGAGCGCATGAATCGCGACAGCCTCAGCGCCGAGCGTGCGACAGCGGAGCAGGATCTCGCGCGTGCGAAAGAAGCGGCAGAAGCGCTCAGCGTCAAGCTGGAAACCCTCGCCCAAGATCTGGCGCAGGCGCGCAGCGATCTTACTAAGGCAGAGACCGCCCAGCAAACGGCGCAGGCAGCGCTGCAGGGCGTGCTCGTGCAGCAGGCGGCGCGCGATGAGCAGGTGCAGCATCAGCGCGAGCGCCACGCGGCAGCTGTCAGCGAAGCAGCGCGCCTGCAGCAGGCAGTGGCGCAGCAGGAAACAGACAGCGCCCAGCTTGCAGAAGAGCTGGCTACCCTCAGCGCGCGTCTCGACGACGAGCGCACAGCGCTGAAAACAGCGCAGGACAGCCATTTTGCTGTCGATGCCACCATGCAGGAAGCGAAGGCACGCATCGATGCGTTGGAAGAAGACATCCGCGAGCGGGAAAAATCCGTCAGCGAGGCGCGCAGCACAAGCGACAATTGCTGGCGGGCGCACAGCACTTCTGAGATGCGACTCGAGCGCACCACAGAAAAGCTCAACCAGTTTGAGGAGCAGCTTTTGGAAGCCTTCGGCTTTTCGCCAGACGTCGCCATCGCCGAAGCAGATCTTGAGCTCGACACCCAGGATGCGCCAGCCCGTCTCAAAACGCTGAAAAACAAGATCGCCCGTCTCGGCGAGATCAACTTCACCGCGCTCGAGGAATACGAGCGCGTCAGCGAGCAGGCGGCATTTCTGCAGACGCAGCTCGAGGACCTCAGCCTCGCTAAGCAGAAGCTCGAGGACGTCATCCACGAGATGGAGCAGACCATGTCCAGACGCTTCAAAGAGGCGTACGAGAAAGTCAACGAGCAGTTTTCGCAGATCTTCACCGCCATGTTCGGCGGTGGCAGCGCGCGGCTGGAGCTGTCGCTGCCGGGTCGTTATCTCGAGACCGGTGTGGAGATCGTGGCTCAGCCGCCTGGCAAAAAAGAGCGCGTGCTGACGCTGCTCTCCGGCGGCGAGCGCGCACTCACAGCGACGGCGCTGCTCTTTGCGCTGCTGGAGGTGCGGCCGAGCCCGTTTGTCATTCTCGACGAGATCGAAGCCGCGCTGGACGAGGCCAACGTCGAGCGATTTGCATCCTTTATCATTCAATATACCAACAAAACCCAATTCATCATCATCTCTCACCGCAAGGGCACCATGGAAGCGGCGTCTGTCCTCTACGGCATCACCATGGATGCCAACGGCGTTTCCAAGCAGGTATCCGTGCGGCTGAGCGATTATCAGGACGAGCAGGAGGCTTAGCACATGGGATTATTTGACCGTTTATTTAAGAAAAACCAAGCTGAAAAAACCGACGCCGAAGCGCTCAACAAAGAGCTCAACGACGGACTTTCAAAAACCCGCCGTGGTTTTATGGAAAAAGTGTTCGGTGTGCTCAGCGGCAAGGAGATCGACGACGATCTCTACGATGAGCTTGAAGAAGCCCTCATCCAGGGCGATGTCGGCGTCAATACCGCGCTCGATCTCGTGGAGCGTCTGCGCGAGCGCGAAAAACGCGACCATCTGAAAACGAGCGCCGATCTGCAGGAAGCCTTCGCCGACGAGCTCGTGCAGCTGCTCGGCGAGGAAGAGGAACCGCTCAAGCTCGAGCCGGATACCCTCAATATCATCCTTTTCGTCGGCGTCAACGGCGTCGGCAAAACAACGAGCATCGGCAAGATCGCCTGGCAGCTCAAGGAGCAGGGCCACAAGGTCATCCTCGGCGCCGCCGACACCTTCCGTGCTGCTGCTGCCGATCAGCTCAAGATCTGGGGCGAGCGCGTCAGCTGTGATGTGATCGCGCACCAGGAAGGCGCCGATCCTGCTGCTGTCGTGTTTGACGCCATCGCTGCGGCACAATCCCGCGGCTGCGACGTGCTCCTCGTCGACACCGCCGGTCGTCTGCAGAACAAAGTCAACCTCATGAACGAGCTCGCGAAGATCCGCAAGATCATCGACCGCGAAGCGCCGGATTCCCTGCGCGACGTGCTCCTCGTGCTCGATGCCACCACCGGCCAGAACGCGCTCAACCAGGCGAAGGTTTTCAAAGACACCGCCGGCGTCACCGGCGTTATCCTGACCAAGCTCGACGGCACCGCCAAGGGCGGCGTGGTCATCGGTGTCAAAGCCGAGTACGATCTGCCGGTGAAATACATCGGCGTCGGCGAGCAGAAGGAGCATCTGCAGGTGTTCAATCCACGCACCTTTGCCGAAGCGCTGTTCCTTGGTTTTGGCGGCGACGACCAGTCGGAAACAGTTGACGACGCAGCAGAAACGGCAGAGGAGGCAGAAGCCGATGAATAAAACCCTGTTCCGCAATGTCACAATGCTTGAAGGCGACGCACTTTCGCCAGTCGTCGGCGATCTGCTCGTCGCAGACGGGCGCATCGCCGCTGTCGGAAACGTCAGCGCAGAGGAAGCAGCGGACGCTGTGGAATTTGCCCGCGGCGAGCATTATCTGCTGGCGCCAGGCTACATCAATACCCACACCCATGTGGCGATGGCACTCCTGCGCGATTACGGCGGCGACCAGCCGCTGGATGTCTGGCTTAACAACTATATCTGGCCGGCAGAAGCGCGTCTTTCTGACGACGATGTGTACTGGGGCTCCTGCCTCGGCATGCTGGAAATGATCGCCGGCGGCGCAACCTGCTTCATGGAAATGTACGACCACTGCGACGCCATTGCACAGGCCGTCGTCGACAGCGGCATGCGCGTGATCATCTCCCGCGGCAGCGTCGGCATGAACGATCCTGAGGGGCGCGGCATCGCAGAAAACGACGCCGCCTACGCGCGCTGGCACGGCGCCGAAGAGGATCGCATCCGCATCTGGTACGGACCGCACGCGCCGAACACCTGCCCTGTCGAATACATTCAGGAAATGGCGGCACACGCACGCCAGCGTAACACCGGCGTGCACATCCACGTCGCGGAAACGAAGGGCGAATTCGATTTCATCCAGGGAAAATATGGCATGACGCCGGCAGCCTGGCTGGAAAGCCTCGGCGTGCTCGATGTGCCAACCCTCGCTGCCCACAGTGTCTGGCTCACAGATGAGGACATCGCGATCTATGCGCGTCGCGGCGTTGCAGCTGCGCACAATCCGATCAGCAACCTCAAGCTCGCCAGCGGCATCTGCCGCGTCGAGGATCTCGAGCGCGCTGGTGTCGTTGTCGGTCTCGGCACCGATGGCGCATCCTCGAACAACATCATGAGCATGCACCGCGAGCTGCAGGTGGCTGCGCTCATCCACAAGATCCGCAACTACGATGCGCAAGCCGTTGGTGCGCGCGATGCGCTGCGTCTGGCGACCGTGAACGGCGCAAAAGCGCTGCGCTGGGACGACGCCATCGGCAGCATCGCTGTCGGCAAGCGCGCCGATCTCGTGCTCTACAAGCTTGATCAGCCGTGGAACGTGCCGCATCACGACGCTGTGAGCAATGTTGCTTACGCTGCGCAGCAGAGCGACATCGACAGCGTTTTCGTGCAGGGCGATTGCCTTTACAAGCACGGCGAATATCAGACGCTCGACGTCGAGCGCATCATCGCAGAAGCAGAGCGCCGCGCAAAACGACTCGTTGGCTGAAAATTTTTCACGACCGCCCGTTGCCTGGGAAAAATCTCAGGCGACGGGCGGTCGATTTTTTTTGCGCGCGCTGGCGAGAATTTCTGGCGGCGAGCGGATTTTTTTGGCGATTCTATTGACAATTCGCGGCTTAGGATGTATCCTAAGTACAGAGTTAGCACTCGAGAGAAAAGAGTGCTAATAAGGAGGCGAGAGCATGTTAGATGAGAGAAAAGAAAAAATTCTAGCAGCGATTGTCACAGATTTCATAGATACAGCAGAGCCGGTCGGCTCGCGCACCATTTCCAAAAAATACGACATCGGTTTCAGCTCGGCGACGATCCGCAACGAGATGAGCGATCTCGAGGAGATGGGCTACATCGTGCAGCCGCACACCTCAGCGGGACGCATTCCGACAGACGTCGGCTACCGCTACTATGTGGACCGGCTGATGTTCCGCGCCCAGCGCTCTTACAGCGATGAAAAGCAGCTGTACGATTACATCCGCAGCCAGGCCAGCCTCGACGGCGAGCGCATGCACGCCATCCTCAGACACATGGCAGACGTCACCGGCTACACAGCGATGCTCGTGGTGCCGGAGGCGGAGATCACAAAACCGTTGCTCTCGATGCTCGATCTGATCTACCTGATGCCGGAGCGTGGCCTCATGGTGGTCGTCACCGACGACGAACGCGTCGAGCAGCGTCTCATCGATCTGCCGGAAGGCTTCGGCCCGAAGGAGCTGAACGTGGTCAACGGCGTGCTCAGCCATTATCTGCGCGGACTTTCCGTGGCCCACTGGCACAGACCGCTGATCGAATTCCTCGTCGACCAGATGGGCACAGCCTCGAGCTTTGTCCACGATCTTCTGGATATCCTAAACGAGATCCTCAGCAGACGCCAGCAGAAAGAGGTCATCGTCGAAGGTGCGCTGAATATGCTTTCCTTTGCAGAGTTCCAGGATCTTGAGCTCCTGCGTTCGCTGCTCAGAGCCTTCAGCGATGACGACGAAGTGGCTACCTTCTTTGACAATCTGCCGGAGAAGGGCCTGACGATCCGCATCGGCGACGAGAACAGCGCGTCAGAGATCAGCGCCTGCAGCATGGTCGTCGGCAGCTACAGCGTCGGCAAAAATGTCGGCCATCTGGCGCTCATCGGGCCAAAGCGCATGAACTATATCAAGTGCGTGGCCATGGTCGAAGCGGTGCTCAGCGGATTTGAGCAGCTGTTCACGCGATTGGAAAAAAACGAAGCCCGCAAAAATGCCCTCTCCACCGTCGTCGCTCACGATGGCGACTGGCAGAGCAGCGCAGGGCTGGCGATATTTGAAGAAAAGTATTAGTAAGGAGTGCTGTGAATGACAGAACAAGAACAGGCCAAGGATCCTCAGACCGAGGAACAGGCGCCGGAAGAAACCACCGAACCTGAGGTTGAGGTCGCAGAAGAAGCGGAAGCTCCCGCCGAAAACAACAGTGCCTACGAAGAACTCAACAAGCGTTATCTGCGTCTCCTGGCAGATTTTGACAACTTTAAGCGCCGTACCACCACAGAAAAAGAGGACATCGCCAAATATGGCACGATGACCCTCGTGAAAGAACTTCTGCCGGTGCTCGACAGCTTTGAGCTGGCGCTGAAAAATCCGCCGGCAGATTCTGAAGAGAGCGTGAAGGCTTTCCAGGAAGGGTTCGAGAAAGTGCAGAAGCAGCTTCTCGACTGTCTCACCAAGGCAGGTCTGGAACGCATCGAAGCCATCGGCCAGGAATACGATCCAAACTTCCACGAAGCGATCATGGTCGTGGACGACGAATCGCAGCCAGCCAACACCGTCTTCGACGAGCTGCGTGCAGGCTACAAATTCAAAGAAAAAGTCATCCGTCCAACGGTTTGCCGTGTGACGGGTAATAAATAAACAACCACCATCTTTTATTGATAGATTTTTAGGAGGAATATTACAATGGGAAAAGTAATTGGTATTGACTTAGGGACTACAAACTCTTGTGTGGCAGTCATGGAAGGCGGCGAAGCAGTCGTCATCCCTAACAGCGAAGGCAACCGCACCACACCATCCGTCGTTGGTCTGAACAACAGCGGCGAACGTCTCGTCGGCCAGGTCGCAAAGCGTCAGGCCATCACCAATCCTGACAACACCGTTGCCAGCATCAAGCGCCACATGGGCTCTGATTATAAAGCCACCCTCGGCGGCAAACAGTACACCCCACAGGAAATTTCTGCGATGATCCTGCAAAAGCTGAAAGCAGATGCAGAAGCCTACATCGGTGAAACCGTTACCCAGGCGGTTATCACTGTACCAGCCTACTTCAGCGACAGCCAGCGTCAGGCTACCAAGGATGCTGGTAAGATCGCGGGTCTCGATGTTTTGCGCATCATCAACGAACCAACCGCTGCTGCGCTCGCTTATGGCGTTGACAAGGACAACACCGATCAGAAGATCCTTGTTTTTGACCTTGGCGGTGGTACCTTCGACGTCTCTCTGCTTGAGATCGGCGACGGGATTTTCGAAGTTCTGGCTACCAGCGGCAACAACCGTCTTGGCGGCGACGACTTCGACAAGAAGATCATCGACTGGGCCATCGTTGAATTCAAGAGCCAGACCGGTATTGATCTGAGCGGCGACAAAACCGCTATGCAGCGCTTGAAAGAAGCTGCTGAAAAAGCAAAGATGGAACTTTCCACCGTCACCACCTCGAACATCAACCTGCCATTCATCACCATGGACGGCAACGGTCAGCCACAGCATCTGGATCTGACCCTTTCCCGTGCAAAATTCGACGAACTGACCGCAGACCTCGTTGAAAAAACCATGGGCCCATCCCGTCAGGCACTTTCCGACGCTGGCCTTTCTGCTGGCGACATCGACAAGGTCATCCTCGTCGGCGGTTCCACCCGTATCCCAGCCGTTCAGGATGCTGTCAAGAAACTCACCGGCAAAGAACCATTCAAGGGCATCAACCCTGACGAATGCGTCGCCATCGGCGCAGCCATCCAGGGCGGCGTGCTCGTCGGCGAAGTCAAGGACGTTGTCCTTCTGGACGTTACGCCACTGTCCCTCGGTATTGAAACCCTCGGCGGCGTCATGACCAAGATCGTTGAACGCAACACCACCATCCCTGTTTCCCGCAGCCAGGTATTCACCACCGCTGCCGACAACCAGACCTCGACCGATATCCACGTGCTCCAGGGCGAACGTGAAATGGCCAAGGACAACAAGACCCTCGGTCGCTTCAGCCTCATGGATATCCCACCAGCTCCACGTGGCATCCCACAGATCGAAGTCACCTTCGACATCGACGCCAACGGCATTGTCAACGTTTCTGCCAAGGACAAAGGCACCGGCAAGAGCCAGCGCATCACCATCCAGTCCAACAGCGGCCTCTCCGATGAAGAGATCGATCGCATGGTCAAGGATGCAGAAATGAACGCCGAAGCCGACAAGAAGATGAAGGAAAAAGTCGACACCAAGAACAATGCCGACGCGCTCCTCTTCCAGAGTGAAAAGGTGCTCAAGGATGCCGGCGACGCTGTGGACGCAGCAGATAAGGAAGCCATTGAAAAAGCGCAGGCCGATCTGCGCGCCGTCATCGACAGCGACAACACCGAAGAGATCAAGGCAAAGAGCGAAGCGCTCACCAACGCCATCTATAAAGTCAGCGAAAAAATGTACGCCCAGGCAGCCGCTCAGCAGCAGGCTGGCCAGGATGCACAGGCACAGGGTCAGAACAGCGACGGAACCTATGATGCCGATTTTACCGAAGTGGACGACAATAAATAATGGCTGAAAAGCGCGATTACTATGAGGTGCTCGGGGTTGATAAAAACGCCAGCGACGCGGACATCAAAAAAGCATTCCGCAAGCTCGCGCGCAAATATCACCCCGATGTCAACCCAGGTGACAAAGACGCAGAAGCAAAGTTTAAGGAGATCAACGAAGCCTACGACGTTCTCTCGAATGCCGAAAAACGCCAGCAGTACGACCAGTTTGGCCACGATGCGCCAAACTTCGGCGCCGGCGGATTCGGTGGATTCGGAGGCGGCGGATTTGGCGGCTCAGCCGATTTCGGAGACCTTGGCGATATTTTCAACATGTTCTTCGGAGGCGGCGGTAGCGCCGGTGCGCAGGCGAACAGTCCGCGTCAGGGCGCAGACCTGCGCTATGATCTGACGCTCTCCTTTGAAGATGCTGTCTTTGGCTGCAAGAAGACGATAACCGTCGATCGTTGGGTGACTTGCTCCACCTGCGGCGGCTCAGGCGCAAAGCCTGGCACCAGCGCGGAAACCTGCAGCCGTTGTCACGGCACAGGCCGCGTCACCAGCATGCAGCAGACACCGTTCGGCCGCATGCAGACCCAGACCACCTGCCCGGAATGCGGCGGGCGCGGCAAGGTCATCAAGGAAAAATGTCCAGATTGCGGCGGCACAGGCCGCAAGCGTGAATCGAAAACCCTGGAGGTCAATGTGCCTGCTGGCGTCGACAACGGCACCCGCCTGCGCATGGCCGGCGAGGGCGAAGCCGGTGAAAACGGCGGCCCATCCGGCGATCTCTACATCTATATCCGTGTGCGTCCGCATGAGATCTTCACCCGCGACGACACCGATATCTATATGGAACAGAAGATCAACGTCGCTCAGGCAGCGCTTGGCGACGAGATCGAAGTGCCAACCCTCGAAGGCCGGATCAAATTTACGATCCCAGCCGGCGTGCAGAGCGGCGCCCGTTTCCGTCTCAAGGGCAAGGGCGTCAAAGGAATGCGCGGCTACGGCAAGGGTGACCAGTACGTGACCGTCATCGTTGAAACCCCGAAAAACCTCACCGACGAACAGCGCAGTCTCTTCGAAGAACTTGCGCAGAGTCTCGACCGTTACGACGGTCAGACAGTCGGTAAGGGCGCGAGGCGAACAGAGAAAAAGAAAGAAGGCTTTTTCGACAAGATGAAAGATCTCTTCACCGACGACGATGAAGACGACAACAATTAAACACCTCCAGCCGAGGCTCAGAAATGGGCCTCGGTTTTTTGCGTCCGGCACAGAATCTGTGCTATAATAGTTCAGTGACTACAAAATAACGAACGAAGGATGATGGAAGATGATAGCAACCTTGGTCAACGCAGCAGTCGTCATCGCCTGCGCGCTGCTGGGTAATTTTCTGCAGCGAGGATTTCCTGACAGACTGCGCACACTGCTGATGCAGGCGCTTGGGATCTGTATCGTCGTCGTCGGCTTGCGCATGGTGCTCGACGTTTCAAACGACATCGTGATCGTGCTTTCGATCGCGATCGGCACAGTGATTGGCCATTTCTGCCAGCTCGACCGCCATCTCGACAACCTTGGCGTGCGCGTGAAGCAGATCGCCAAAGTGGACGACGCACGTTTTGTCGATGGCTTCGTCAGCGCCAGTTTGCTTTTCTGCGTCGGTGCTATGGCCATCGTTGGCTCCTTTGAAGCAGGGCTGAACCAGAACTACAGCATCCTCTTTACAAAATCCGTGCTCGACGGCATCATGGCCATCGTGCTCGGCTCCACACTGGGGATCGGCGTCGCCTTTTCAGCCGTCGCCGTCATTCTTTACCAGGGCGCGCTGACGCTCCTCGCCGGCTTGCTTTCGCCCGTGCTCACTGATCTCGTCGTCAGCTACATGAGCGCCGCTGGCGGCATCATGATCATGGCCATCGGCATCACAACCGCCGGCATCCGCGAGATCAACACCGTCAACACCCTGCCGGGACTGCTCGTTGCTGCCGCGCTCGGCTTTATCATGCCGGCGCTGGGCATGGCGTGAGAAAAGGAGTAAGGATGAAAAAGGACAAACGCAAATTTTCTTTAGCGATCCTTCGCGTGATAAAATGGGGTGTCATTGGTGTAGCGGGGCTGCTCGTTCTGGCGCTGATCGTCGTTGGTGCAGCACGCCTGATGACGGCACAGAGCCATGCAGTCGATCCTGCTTGCGGAATTGACGAGAGCATCTATGTGCCACTGAACGGTCAGGAGCAGTATCTGCTGATCCGCGGAAACGACGTGGATAATCCCGTGATCATCTGGCTGCATGGTGGTCCAGCTGGGCCAGATGCCTATACGAATTATGTTTTTCAAGATCAGCTCCTCGATGAGTATACTTTTGTCAACTGGGACCAACGCGGCTGTGGCAGAACTTATTTCCGAAACAGAGAGGACGATCCTCAGAACAACACTGCGACTTTTGCGCAGACTCAGAAGGATCTGGACGCGCTCATCGCTTATCTCTGCGAGCGTTTTGGGCAGGACAAGGTGATCCTCGTTGGCCATTCCTATGGTACAGCGGTGGGCAGTCGCTATGCGCTCGATCATCCAGAGCGGGTGACAGCGTACATCGGCGTGGGCCAACTGGTGACGTTTGAAAGCGAGCTCTACAGCTACGAAGATGCGCGGCAGCGTGCGTTGGCAAGTGGAGAAGATGTCTCGAGGATGGACGCTGCCTGTCAGGAATTTCTGCGAGATAAAACGGTGATGAATATGCTTGCGCTACGGCAGCAGACCAGCGCCTACCATCACGCGGAGAAAGCCGATCAGAATTCGCCGTGGCTGGCTGCGAAATCACCGTATCTGGGCTTCGACGATGTGCGCTGGTTTCTGCTGCAGCTTGAGAGCGCCGAAGATTTTGCGGCGTTGAACGAAAAGCTCTTTGATTACGTGTTGACAGCGGACGTGCGGTCCTATGGGCTGACATATCAGATGCCAGTAGGATTTATTTCCGGCGCAGATGACTGGACGACGCCTGTCAAATATACGGAGGATTATTTTAATGCGATCTCAGCGCCAGCAAAGGAGATGCAGCTCATCGAGGGCTGCGGTCATCATCCGCAATATGAAGACAGCACGCAGTTTTCGCGCACGCTGGGAACCATGCTCCACACTTTATTGGATGAGTAAATGAAGCGATTTGATTGTGCCCGGCAGCGGAATTCACACTGATTTTTGGAAGGGCAACAAATTGCACGGAGTCTGGATGATGCAGGCTCCGTTTTTCTTGTTCGTGGGAGATGCGCGTGCTATGATAGAGCGGTACGAAAAGGAGGTATGACTCATGAAATTGACAAAGAAAATCCTTGCCCTGCTTCTGACACTGGTGTTGTCGCTGGGCATGTTCACAGCCTGCGCGCCGACAGATTCCGCTTCGAGCGGCGACAGCCAGCCGGCGATCGCAGAAGACGGCAGCTACACTTCGAAGGATGAGGTGGCGCTCTACATCCACACCTACGGCCATCTGCCGGAGAATTACATCACGAAAGATGAAGCCTACGATCTTGGCTGGAAGAGCGAAGGCACACTCGACGAGGTGGCGCCGGGCATGTCCATCGGCGGCGACTACTACGGCAACTATGAAGGCGTGCTGCCAGACGAACCTGGTCGCGAATACCACGAGTGCGACATCGATTACGAATCGGGAAATCGCAACGGCAAGCGCATTGTCTACTCGAACGACGGCAACATCTATTACACAGAGGACCACTACAACAGCTTTGAACATTTGTACGGAGATGATGAATGATGCAGGAGATCATCATTGATTTCAGCAAATACGCGAGCATTGCGGATTTTCACGACGACATCGCAGCGCGGCTCAATTTTCCAGCGCATTACGGGCGCAATCTGGACGCGCTCAACGACTGCATGCGAGAAATCCCGCCGGGAAGCGTGCACTTCACGATCTTTTACGGTGGCAGCGGCATTCCACACAAGCAGCAGGTGACGATCGCAAAGATCCTGCTGGGGAAAAACTGAACGATCAACGGATGGCTTCGGCCATCCGTTTTTTGGTGGATTGACGACGGGTTATTGACATCGCATATGGTGTCATTTATACTGACTGTAGGAGGAAATGTGATGTCAAAATGGGAAAAATTATTGGCGAAAATCAATGCCCTGTCTAAGGATTTGCGTTTCGATGAACTTCGAAAAGTGCTGGAAAGCTATGGATATAAAATGCATGCGCCGCGAGGCGGCAGCAGCCATTATACGTTTCGAAAAGAAGGCTGCAAGCCTATCACAATTCCTAAGCATGATCCGATTAAAAAAGTCTATGTTGAATTAGTGCGCGAAGTAGTAGAAAGTGAGGGCGATCATCATGAAGACGGTAGATGAGTATTTTCAGCTGCCATATCGGATGGAGATTATAGAGGATAAAGATGAAGGCGGATTTGTCGTCAATTTTCCAGATCTGCCTGGATGTTTGACATGCGGAGAAACGGTTGAAGAAGCGGTGGAAAATGCTAAGGACGCCAAAAGATGTTGGCTGGAAGCGGCGCTGGAGGATGGGATCGCAATTCCACTGCCGGATGAAACAGAAAATTATTCTGGCCAATTCAAAATCCGTATGCCAAAGAGTTTGCATCGGTCGTTGGCCGCTCACGCAAAGCGAGAGGGTATCAGTATGAATCAATACTGTATCTATCTGCTATCGAAAAATGATGCTGTTTTTTCAAAATAAACAAAGGAGCGTCGAAATGACGAAGAACATACAGAAAATCCTTGCTGCGCTCTGTCTGGCGCTGCTGCTTGCTGGTTGCACGAGTCTGGACTCGGCAGGATACACGCAGGTGTCGAGCGAAAAGGCGGCGCAGCTGATGGCGGATTATGACGATGAGATCGTGCTCGATGTACGCACGCCGGAGGAATACGCGGAAGCGCACATTCCTGGCGCGATCAACGTGCCGAATGAGGAGATTGGCGAAGAACCGATCGCGGAGCTGCCGGATAAGGATCAGATCATCCTCGTTTACTGCCGCAGCGGCAATCGCAGCAAGGAGGCTGCGCAAAAGCTGGCAGATCAGGGCTATACGAATGTCATCGAATTTGGCGGCATCAAAGACTGGCACGGCGAGACCGTGGCTTCATAAAACAACACAGGCCCACGCCGGGATTCTGGCGTGGGCTTGTCTGCATTTTAGCGGAGATGGTACAATAGAAGGTGCAAAGGAGGCGTCGCAATGACACTGAAACATAAAGCGCCTGATCACATCATTGTGCGTGGGGCGCGGGTGCACAATCTGAAAAATCTGGATGTGGATATTCCGCTGGGCAAGCTGGTGGGGATCGCTGGTGTCAGCGGCAGTGGAAAATCGTCGCTGGCGTTGGGCGTGCTCTATGCCGAGGGCTCGCGGCGTTATCTGGAATCTCTTTCGACATACACCAGACGGCGCATGACGATCGCGCAGGCGGCGCAGCTTGACGAGATCGACAATGTGCCGGCAGCGCTCGCGCTCAGACAGCGACCAGCGGTGCCAGGGATCCGCAGCACTTTTGGCACGTCGACGGAGCTCTTGAACAGCCTGCGGCTGATGTTCTCGCGCCTGGCCAGCCATCGTTGTCCGAACGGACATTATCTGGATCCAACGCCGGACGTGGCCATCGGCAAGGAGCTCGTCTGTCCGGTCTGCGGCGAAGTATTTATGCCGCCGGGCGCGGAGAGCCTCGCTTTCAACAGCGAGGGTGCCTGCCCGACCTGCAGCGGCACAGGCATCGTGCGTACAGTGGATGAATCGACCCTCGTGCCGGATGAATCGCTTTCTATCGACGAAGGTGCCGTGGCGCCGTGGAATTCGCTGATGTGGTCGCTGATGACGGATGTCTGCCGGGAAATGGGCGTGCGCACAGATGTGCCGTTCTCGGAGCTTTCGCCACAGGAACGGGACGTCGTTTTCCATGGACCGGCGGAAAAACGCCACATCTTTTATCACAATAAAAATTCAAACCAGGCTGGCGAGCTGGATTTTACCTATTACAATGCCGTTTACACCGTTGAAAATGCACTGGCGAAGGTCAAGGACGACAAAGGCATGAAGCGTGTGGAGAAATTTCTCAAGCAGGACATCTGTCCGGATTGTGGCGGATCGCGATTGTCCGAGGCTGCGCGTGCGCCACGACTCTGCGGCAAAAATCTGGCGGAAGTGTCACAGATGACGCTCGATGCGCTCGTTCCGTGGGTGCAGGCAGTGCCGGAACAGATGCCGGCGAATATGCGCGAGATGGCAGAAACGATCTGCGACACGTTCCTGCACACCGCGAAACGCCTGCTCGATCTTGGCCTCGGCTATCTGGCGCTGGATCGCGCATCGAGCACCCTTTCTACCGGCGAGCGTCAGCGCGTGCAGCTGGCGCGGGCCGTGCGCAATCGCACAACAGGCGTGCTCTATGTGCTCGACGAGCCATCGATCGGGCTGCATCCGGTGAATGTCGATGGGCTTCTGGGCGTCATCGATGACCTGCTCGCCCATGGCAATTCTGTCGTCCTCGTGGATCATGATGCGCGTGTGTTGGCGGCTGCCGACTGGATTATTGAACTTGGTCCCGGCGCAGGGGCCGGCGGAGGGCGCTTGCTTTGCCAGGGCTCGGTGCGTGAGGTTGCGGCGGATCCAAATTCGTTGATCGGTCCGTTTCTTGCTGGCGAAACGGTGCGTGCACGAGAGCGTGCCGCTTTCGGTGCTCTTTTTGCGAGAGGGCGGATTCATTTGGAAACAGCGCCGCTGCATACCGTGCATGCCCTTGCGCTTGACGTGCCAAAAGGACGGCTGACGTGTGTGACTGGGGTCAGCGGTAGTGGGAAAACGACCCTCATTCTCGAAAGCCTAGTACCAGCGTTTGAGGCGTTGACGCATGGTGGCACTTTGCCGGCGCATGTACGTGCGCTGGAAGCAGAGGGGATCAACCGTGTCAATTTGATTGATGCGACACCGATTGGCACCAATGTGCGCTCTACGGTTGCCACCTATGCAGGCGTGATGGACGAACTGCGTCGGGTCTATGGGCGCCTGCCGGCAGCGCAGGAAGCAGGCTTCAAAGCGGGCGATTTTTCTTATAATACCGGTTCTCTGCGCTGCAGCGAGTGCGATGGCACTGGCCAGATCACAATGGATGTGCAGTTTCTGCCTGATGTCGAGATCACCTGTCCTGTCTGTGGCGGGTCTCGTTATGGCAAGGACGCGTACCGCATCAAACGCATGCCGAAGCATGCACCAGAAGGCGAAGAAGGGCTTTCGCTGCCGGATGTGCTTGCGCTTACGGTTGATGAGGCGCTGGAGAAAACGCGCGATGTGAAGAAAGTACATGAGCGGCTGCAAACACTCTCGGATCTTGGTCTGGGGTATCTTACTTTGGGCGAAGGCACACCGGCGCTTTCTGGCGGCGAAGCGCAGCGTTTGAAACTGGCTGCGGAAATGGGGCGACAGCAGGAGGATGCCGTTTTTGTTTTTGATGAACCGACCATTGGGCTGCATCCCTTGGATGTGCAGACACTCATTACGATTTTTGAGCGGCTCATCGCACAGGGCGCTACGGTTGTCGTCATTGAGCACGATCTCGATATGATTGCCAACAGTGACTACATTGTTGATATGGGCCCTGGCGGCGGTGAAAGTGGCGGCCGCATTGTTGCATGCGGTACACCGGAGGAAGTTGCTGCCAATGCAGAAAGCATCACCGGACGATATTTGCGTGAACTGGTGTAAAATAAAAACGTCTATGACAGCACACTGTGGAGCGGTCATAGACGTTTTTTTCATTTGATTGCCATATAGCCGCCGATGTTGGTGAGTGCGATGCATTGTTTCTCGCAGGAAATTGGCGCGGCTAATGGGTGGTGAGGACATTTCTTTATTCAGCCATGCGCTGTGTTGTCCGGAAGCTGGGCGAGGATGCCTCTCTCAAGGATGCTTTTGACAAGCGCGGCAAGTTCTTCAAAGGAGAGAGCGTCCTGCTCGTTGAGCCATTTGCTGATGAGCGCCAGAATGCCGCCCATGTAGAATTCGAAAGTGTAGCGCACGGTGACATTTTCACTGGGAATTTGCAGCACGTTGAAGACGACATGCAGTGCTTCTTCTCTGATGCGAAGGGCAAAATGATGGTTGTAAGGGTTGGCGATCAGGAGGCGAATGCGTGTTTCGTTGGTGCGCAGAAAGTGGCTGGCGCGTGCGATATAGTTGTCACTGATTTTACGGTTGCGCAAATCAATGATGAGATGACTGAGGATGTCTCGGCGAATATCGTTCATCATCTGATCCTCGATGTATTGCTGAATGTCGTAGACATCCTTGAAATATTGATAGAAGGTGGAGCGATTGTAGCCGGCGCGCGTTGTGAGTTCCTTGACAGTGATCCGGCTGATTGGCTGGGTGGCATAGAGGGTGCAGAACACGTCGACAAATCGTTGGCGTGTGGCGGCGGTGATTTCTGGTTGTTTATTCATGATGGCCTCCTCATCATCCGACAGATGTGGGAATGTGTTTGTTGATGTGGCTGTGACCGCTTGCTATACTATGATCATACAACACGTGTTGCGCAACTTCAATAGTAGAAGGAGGGTGATACAATGTCTGTCATTGTGTGTGATCACCTCACGAAAGATTACGGTCATGGAAAAGGAATTTTTGATGTATCGCTGACTGTGGCGGCGGGTGAGGTGTATGGTTATATCGGTCCGAATGGCGCTGGAAAATCGACGACCATGCGCCATCTCATGGGGTTCTGTCACGCGCAGTCAGGATCAGCGACCATTGAGGGACGAGATTGCTGGCGCGAGGCGCGGGCGGTGCATGCCCGGCTGGGGTACCTGCCGGGAGAGACCGCGTTTCCGGACGATATGACAGGTCTGGCGTATCTCAAACTCATCGCCAGAATGCGGAAGATGCGTGATTTTTCGCGTGCCGAGGCGTTGCTTGAACGTTTTGCGCTCGATCCGAATGCGGGGATCAAACGCATGTCAAAGGGGATGAAGCAGAAAATAGGTATCGTTGCCGCCTTCATGCACGATCCGGATATTTTGCTGTTGGACGAGCCAACGAGCGGTCTGGATCCGTTGATGCAAAACCGTTTCATTGAACTGGTGCTGGAGGAAAAACGACGCGGTAAAACGATATTGCTGTCGTCGCATATTTTTGACGAGGTAGAGAAAACCTGCGATCGCATTGGCATGATTCGTGGCGGGCGGTTGATTCAGGAGATCACCAGTGAGGAACTGCGTCATTCTCGCCGCAAAACCTACCGCGTAACGTTGACCAATGCGTCCGATGTGGCGCGGCTGTGCGCGGCTTTTCCGGAGACTGCGGCAGAGGGACTGTGCGTTGAAGTGAGTCTTGCAGATGCGCAGATAAACGATCTTATCGCTTGTCTTGCGGGCTGTCAGGTTGCGGCGCTGGAAGAAAAGAAGCATACCCTGGAAGAGTATTTTATGATGTATTATGGAGGTGAGGAAGCATGAACGGTCCGTATTTCCGTCAGCTGGTACGGTCGAATGGCAAGTTTTTGCTGGTCTTTACACTGGTCCTCTGCCTCTTTCTTGTGGTCATGACGAATGTGTTTACACCTCAGACGATGGGGGATCTCTCACTTGCTACAGAGGGCACCTTCGCTGCCAATATTCTCACCGGCAATACGTTGGTCGGCTTTATGTCCAATTCTTTTTATGCACTGATGGCGATCATCTTCCCGATGGTGTATTCGATTTTTGTAGTGTAGGATTACAATACATGTGTTACAACGAAATAAAATAGAAATGCGGAAACCC
>ERZ1034897.456-NODE-456-length-20468-cov-38.259785_pt1 | contig 20468 bp, 41 predicted proteins | sample MGYA00520629_ERZ1034897 | MGnify/ENA primary metagenome ERZ1034897 (study PRJEB33766, sample SAMN09781789) | gut metagenome | biome: gut microbiome | host: Homo sapiens | place: Madagascar | study: EMG produced TPA metagenomics assembly of the PRJNA485056 data... | reverse complement strand
CCACTTCAACAGCAGCCTGTCCCATAGAACCAGTTACATCAAGTGCAAGAATAACAGGAATTGTGTTTGGATGTTCCTCTGTATCGCAGCACTCTCTAATAACATTCTTAGGATCAAGTGCAGAATCAATATTTCTTGCCTTAAACATGTCCTGATTAGAATAAGAACCACTAATCATACCATCCGTTGAAACACTCATGCCCTTTGTTGTTGAATAACTTACATAGCTATCTCTTGTCCATGAACCACATCCCATATTATGCTTCCTCCTCTTCATCTACTTCTGTATCATCGTCATCATTGCTACTCATATCAAAGTCAAACATCCCGTCAAACATGTCACACATATTTCCACCCATCATCATAAGTGGTAACATAGAATTCATTCCACCATTGCCATTCATTATGCCAGTAGAACCATTATCGCCTTTCATCATCTGAGAAAGCATCATATACTTGAAGATATTGTTTGTACCTTTCTTACCCTTAATAACGTCGCTACCAAACATTGAAACAATCTTTCCATAAAAATATGTATTACCCATAAATACATGTCTTTCAGGAAGTACAGTTTCGATTGTTGAGTCCTCATAATTAATGACTGTAATCTTTGTCTTATCAGCTTCAATAACACATTTTGGCTTACCATTTACAAGAATGATATCACCCTTCTCTACCTTATTAGTTGGAATAATAAAGAAGAATTCCTCTCCAATATCAAATACAAAGTTACTACAGTTTGTGAGCTTGCCAGTCTTGATGTTATATGTCTTATAACCACCATTTGTCTTAACTGCAATTCCACCATTCATAGAAAGTCTACACATCCCACTTCCTACCTTGCCAAACATACCATTTAAAAAATTGTTCATCATATTTATTTCCTCCTATGATATAAAATTATTGTTTACAATTACTTATTCTCTTAACTACGACATTCTCATCAATTCTTCTTTGTCTGCTTCTGATAATGTCAATCCTACTTTAATCTAAGTCTCTGTCTGTTCATCAATTTTCTTCTTATATTCACCTTGAATTATCCCATTTTCACTTAGCAACCTCTTACAATTTTCATACTGAATATCATTTGTCTCATAAGCATTTCTAAGATTACTTTCTAAGCAGCGAATAATTCTTATTAGCTCATCTTTTGTCATATGTTTTAAAGAGCTATCTGCCAAAGTATGTTTTCCATCGCCTATCGCCATATACTTATTCTCCTACTCTTTTGCGATTCCAATGCCATTCACTTTAAAGCTAGTTACCTTACCCTCTTTAATTTCAACACTTTCTTCTGTACCACCATGCCAAACAAGACCAACGCCTGTAATATACATACCATCTTCGTCTTCAATTAACTCAACTTCCTGTGCTACTCCAATAGGAAGAAACTGACCATCACTACATGGCATTTCAATCGGAACATCCTTTACATTTTTATAAGCGTTACTAATTGCTTCTTTTGAATATATGACACCATTCAAATCAGGCTTATCAACTGGAATTGGAATTTTAAATGTTACTTCTATATTCTCTGTTCTCATATCACACCTCCAATCTGTCCAAAGGAAAGAAAAATTTCATTCGATTTTTGAGGTTTTAAAAGCCTTATTTTTCAAGGCTTTCGTAACCTCTCAATTTGTTATTCTCTACTTTTTATTCATTTTCTTTACAAATTCACGATACTTCCTTGTATATTCGTAAGAATCTCCAAAAATATTATTAACAGCCTTATAAAGTTTCGGTTCATACTTTTGAATTACTTCTAATTCGTATTCAAAATCTCTACCAAATGGGCAGCCTGCACAACCAGTTCTTTTCAGTCCGTATTCTGTATAACACTTGCTGTGTTCAATATCATAAGCATTTTCATAGTCTATTTTGTCTGAGTCTTTATACCAAAATAAAGGTCTATAATTATCACAACCAGAATCATTTTCATCAAAACAACTTTTATATGCAGTTGCTCTTGCTCCACCTTCGGCTTTTCTAATCCCTACGATTTGTAGATCAATTGGTAGCAATCCATTACCACAAATGCCTTCTCTTAAAATTTTATGTGCCACATCTTTCTTTGCATATTGGCAGCACTTATTAGAAATCTTAAAAGTTGGTGGATTTGCAACCATAAATTCTTTTAAATATTTGTTGCATGATATATTAAAATGACTTCCTTCGCCCTTTTCTCCACACCACCACTCTAATGCAGATTTACATTTTGGATATTTTTTATACAGAATATCAAATTTTTCGTTTTCCCATTGAAAATTGTGACTTTGTAATCTTTGGATAAATTCGCTGACTTGCTTAGATAAAAATGGTTGACCATACTGTTTACAAGACAATGGAATTGGTTTAATTGCTTTATATCTAAGAATTTTTATATTATATTTTTCTTCAAGATAATCAAGATGTTCTTTTGTAGCTTGGTACTCAAGACCAGTATCAAAACACACATAAATAACCTTATCATCTCTGTCGCATCTCCAAACGATATCAATCATATCGTCACTATCTGAACCGCCAGAAACACTACAAAGAATATGTAAATATTTAGGACTATTAATTTTCGACCATGCCCTAACCAAATTATCACCAATAATTTGATTACGTGGACATGTATCTAATAATTCATCAAGCGTTTTTGCTTTTCGTAATGAATTAGTATTTTTATTGTTTGTAGCCATAATCTCTTATTTTTCATAGAGATTGCGCAATCTAAATTACCTATAGGTTTACTATTTTTACCTTTCTGTATTATAAAATTATTGATTTTCCTAGTGTTTGCAACCACTATAAGAAAATACTATTTCTTCTTGTTACTGGGATTCCCATAGCCGAATGGCTTAGATATGATTAAAAATTTTCCAATGAAAGATTGGTTTACTGCGAATAGACTTATTCGTCATAAATTCTTTTAAAATCATTCAACTCATATGATGTTTTAAATTTAGTACATTTTGCTAAAGTAATAATATGTTTGCAATTTGGACAAGACACATAACATTCATTCGGTTTAGGATTAATGTGTCTTGGATATGCAGCTTCTGAACTCTCAAAAATAAAAGTTGTTCCACAATTATCACAAGTACATCCATATCCGTAATCCTTCTTTTCCGCTTCTTCAATATGATTGTTCATTACTGAAAGAATTTTCATTTATATTTTTACCTCCAATGTATTATTCTCTTTTATTCAGAATCCAATAATTCATATTGTTTCTGCAATTCTTCAATTTCATTTCGTTTAAAATCTGCAAGAGCTACACATTCTTTATGATCTAAATATATACATGAGTCAACACAGTCAATGTCTCTTTCTGAACAGAAATAACCTTTATATGTATATTTCTTTGGCATCAACGCCTTAACTATTGAATGTGTTCTTCTCATATTTGCATCGTCAAGAAAATCAATTTCCTGTTCAAGTCTCTTGATTTCTTGATTAATTTTTGTTGCTTTTTCTAAATTTTCTCGTTTCATATATTACCTCTATATCCAAGGATATGTTGCATTCCTGTGAAGTTACCCCAACTAATTACAATATTTCTCAATACCTTGTGTCATAATATCTCTTAATTCATCTTCCTCATATGTAGAGCCAAACTGCGACCAACTACAACTACATTCTATATCATTGTGTATTAACACAAGTTTAAATACACTGCCACCATAATTCTTATATGCATCTAATTTGATAGCTTCAATATGAGGAATTTCTAAACGCCAATTATGCTCTTTATATTCAAACTGAATATAAGTAGCTTGACCAAAATTATAGTCAATGAATTTAACATCATTCATGTACTCAACATCAAGAAGCTTTTTAATATAATCAATATACCAATCATACATTTTCTTTTCTTTATACTTCTTTCTCTTGTCAAGCTTATTACCATCAGCATCCTGATTCTTTGATAACATATTTAACCATTTTCTACACATTTTAATCGTAGACGGCTGATCGAGCAGCATATACTTAATATTCTCTTTATAAGTACGAAATGCTTGTTGTTCAATAAGGGCATATTCATTTTTCATGTCATCTAATGCTTGTTTCTTTTCTGACAATCTTCTTTCTGCTTGTGCAAACTCATTTAATGAACTCATTTCATATTCGCCATTATAGTTGTATGTGTCATTTTTATATGCTAAAGACATTTTCTACCTCCTTGTTTTATATTCTCTCTTTATAACCAAATGAATCGTGGATTCATATGAAGTTACTTCATCATCGCTTCAAGTTTCTGAGACATATATTCTTTAAGCTTGTCTTTCCACTCTTCCTTTAACTCATCAACAGCTTCATTGACAATATTCTCTCCCAGAGTTTCATTCACATCATCTGGATCAATAAGATAATATTCACTGGTGTTTAAATCTCTCTGTACTTGATCACAAATAATGTCAATAATTCTACTCTTCAATTCACCAATACCATCTGATCCAAGCAATGAATAAAGTGGCGTTTTACTAATCTCTTTCTCAATATAATTTAGTCTATCTTCTCTCATATATTCTCCTTTCTCAAAACCAATGAATCCTGAATTTACTTACAATTTCCAACTCCAACCTTGTAGTCATCCTTTACATCAATAGTTACTTCTCTCTGGAACTTTCCTTCTTTATCATACAAAGACAAGTAATATCTGTTGCCACGTTGCTCTAAAATAACATTATCATTTTCGAATAACTCAATTCGTTTCTGTTTCTGCACTGGTTTATTCTCTATTTTAAAGTTATTCATTGCTTCTTTTGAACCAATAAAGATTGGTGATTTTAATTCTTCAAGAATACAGCTAATATCATCATCTAACTGACTATCATCATTTGTATGCCTATCAACCGCTCTAATAACATCTTTCTCAAATAATAATCTATTTGCCATTTTAATATTCTCCTTTCCACTCGCCCAATTCATAGAAGTCGTTAATCTGTTTATCAAGCTTTTCAACCTGCTCTCTTAGTTCAGATTCTTTCTTCTTACTATCCGTTCTCTGACATTTCTTCCATAATTCATCACGTTGTTTAGACAATTTATTGTACTTATTAGATACATCAATCTCATTTACAACTGAAATTTCAATCTTCTCTCCACAATGAGGACAAAACTGAATTGGATAATTATCTGTCTGCTCCCATTCGTCTTCATAAGATGTAATGACTTCTGTATAAGAAGTGCAAAACTGAGGAATAAAACCATATTCTTTATCATAATCAATATTAAGGTTTGTTAAATTTTCGTTTGTAAATTCTATACACTCATTATTCTGAATTTCATCACAACAATACTTAAATGGCTTATATTTATATGAATGAGTGTCATTGAATTTTAATTTGATTAATTCTATCTTCATATCTTTATCCTCTCAACTTTCTTCCACAATAAGGACAATACAAAATATATTCTCTCTGATGAACAAATCCATCATCATATTCATCCCATTCAGATGTTTCTATGTCCAAATAGTATTCATTCGTCAATGGATCAACATATATTTGATTATCAGGCGAGTTATAATTACAACGGTTACACATATCTATTCTCCACTCTTAATGATTTCTTCTAACGTTCTTGGCGTATAGTTTATATAACTTTTCATACATCCGACATTCCACATATTACATGGTTTATCATATACAGTTGTCATCTGATACTTTACTTGCTGCATCATATTATCTTCAAAACTTGTATGTACATGACCGTAGAGATGGTAGCTTCCGTAGTAGTGATTCTTAAAGCAAGGAATTGGATAATGGCACAGAACTACAATCTTACCATCACCAATATCGAGTTCCTTGTAATCAACAATCTCACAAAATCTACTCTGCAATTCCCTGTTCTTTAGTAACTTACCATCATGATTGCCCTTGATTAGATGTATATTCCCATTCAAATTGTTAAAAATTTCAATAGTTTTTGTTGTGTTGTACCACGAAATATCTCCAAGTAAGTACACATCATCATCAATTCCAACTGTGTTATTCCAATTTTTAATAATCGTTTCGTCATTCTCTTCAATTGATTTAAAAGGTCTATTATCAAAAGCCAAGCAATTTTTGTGTCCAAAATGTAAATCTGATATAAAATAATTCATCTTCTTACCTCGCTCTATCACATTCATTAAAATCTAAAAGCATCTTATATTTATATTCTCCAAATCTTTCTTTCCAACGCAGCTTCGCTTTATCAGTAATCCAGTTAAAAGGCATCATATGGTAATTAATAAGGAAACAGATGTCTAAAAGACCATATCTATATTCGCCAACTAAGTTTTCTAACACCAAATACGAACCGATTGAATTATGATCGTAAAAATGCGCTATGCCATTTTCATCCGTTGTTTTACAAAATAGTTTTCCATAATCATGCAATATTGCAGCTATGTTAAATTCTAATGGATAATTCTTCTTACAAAATAACTCATATGTATTTTTACAATGTTTATCCAGCGTCATTGTATGATGAGGATTCTGTTGATCAAAATTGTCCATCTGTTGTATCATTTCTGGCACGGATAATTTATGTTTTTTATGTATATCATAAATTTTAATGGCATCGAAATTTTCCTCATAGAATGGAATCTGAAATTTTCTAATCTGCTTATCTAATACGAAATCAGGTACAGGATGTTCTCTATGTAAATTATCTTCTTTGCACTGTTCAAACGGTTTTGGGATAATCACGCATACTTTTCTGATATCCAATCCATTCACTTTCATCATAACTGCTCTGCGAGATTTCATAGTCAGATTAGTTGCATCTGCAATTACATTCTTTTTATTCTCCAAATTCTTGCGAATTCTATTATGAAAAATTTTAAACACTTCTTCATTATGTTCTTGGTCTTCGTAATTACCAGTCAATTCTTTACGAATTGCATCCGATGATACAATTACTGTACTTGGATTTTCATTGGCAATCTGAGTGGCAATAGTTGATTTACCACTACCACTCAAACCGCACATGACATACAATGTTGGTTTATTCATTTAAAGTCTCCTCGAATAACTCTTCAGCTTCTTCCATATCAGGCACATCAGATGTATCTTTAGCGATCCCCTCAATTACCTTAAACTCAAACACTTTATCCTTATAAGCCGTGAATGTTGCTCTGTTATCAATACGAACAACCACCCCTTCGGCAATATGTGTTTTACCAATCTCATCTGCTGGCATACCATCAAGATATTTATTTACTCTTTCTTTCAAATCTTCTAGTGTAGTAAAAATAAACTTCTCTAAATCAGGTACATGCTTAACACTCAACTTGTCACACCATACCTCTACAGTTTCCCAAGGCACTTCAACAACTGTTCCGTCTGCTGTTGTCATTGTCATTCGATATACATACATCTCATTTTCGCCTGGTTCACAACCATATGAGAATGTTGTAGTGTCGCCAAATTTCTTTGTAAATTCTTTTTCCTTAACTCCCTTATTAGATACTGAACCCATAATTGGTGTTGTTTCATTTACATATCCGACAATTTCATAGAAAATCTCAGCACCTTCAGGAAGCTTGTCTTTTAATAAATCATGATACTTCTTTCTGAATCCATTATCAGAATAATATCCATCATTCTTTGTCATATCCTTTAATACAACTCTTCTACTACCAGATACAACAGAAACTTCTCTTGTAACCTTTGGCTGCATATGTAAGAATTTTCTCAGCTTATTATTCTTTTTTTGTAATCTTAACAGTCTTCATAGTACGAGCTGATGTTCCATGGAGCTTACGAGTAATATAAATTGTATCTCCTGGCTTAAATGCTGACATATTATATGCAAGCTGTGCTGTATCTTTATGCTCCTCAAAAAATGGATATGATACTGTTTCTTTCTGAAACTTATTTTTCTTATTTGAATTATTTCCATTACCCCTTGAACGATTCTTCCCTCTTGGAATATATTTCTGACAAATCTCATGACCACCAAGAACTGTAATCTGATCGCCATCTTTTAATTTTGAAATATCTGTATACTTAGAAAGCGTCTCAACAGGTAATACAAGTCCTTCTGACTTCTCACCTCTAAGTCTAATGGCAGTTACATTTCTTTTCTCAGCGTCCATATAACCACCAATGTTGTTTCCATTCTCGTCTTTCTTTCTTACAAGGTTGTTGTCTGTTGCATACTCAAGTGATAACTGACCGTCAGATGGGAAGAAGATTACTTTCTGTCCTTCCTGATAACTCAAATCTACAATTACATTCTGTCCAAATACTTCTACACACTGTAATCTATCAGCGTTACTATGTTTTCTTAATCCTTTTAATGTTGTGATATAAGCACAATACATAAGTTCCTCTTACCTTAGTAAGTAGTGCGCACTTTATCCTATAGGAACTTTTCTATTTTTCCTTTCTTCTTTAATTATTAATTAAAATCCATTCACCCTCGCAATATTTTCTTTTAGTGTTTATTGCATTTTGAATATGTGAATAAATCTTTCGTTGACAAATTTTTGAATACATTCTATGTTTACTTAATCCAAAATTTTCATAAACATATCTAATTGCTTCATGAAAACCTTTAAAAATTATAGTTTTGCAATCTGCGTTAATATATCTTACAAACATAATTTTACAATTTTCATCTACTTCAATTAATGCAGTTCGTATTGGAACTATATTATTTTCTATAAATTTGTTACCTTTTGCTTCATTACAAAGCTTACACATTGTTTGATAGTTACTAATATCATCAATACCGCCTTTGGAGCGTGGTATAATATGATCTTTTGTCATTAAAATTTCATCACCATTATCATCAACTGCATACAAATTCAGATGATATGTTGATTGGTCTGCGAATTTTTCTTTTGCGAAAAATTTTCCTTCGATACCGCAGATTGCACATTTGCAACCCTTCGTAAAAAATGTTTGGTATCTTTGGCTATTGCCCTTAATCAAATCTCCATTAAAATCAACTTTTGCAAGTTTTTTATCTTTCTCAAATAAAACATCTTTTACTTTATCTCTGACTTCTTCAACAGAATAAGTTTCTTTTCTAATAAGGTATTCTTTAGGTTTAAATCTACCAAATCGAATATCTGCGTTAGATACAAAGATATCTTCTCTTTTCAGAATTTCAATCAAATCATTTACTGTATTTACTTTTTCAGCAATAAATACATCATTATTGTTCCATTTTAGATTAAATATCTTTGTATCATATTTAGGCGACATAGGATTATTATTTTTAGGAAATGATGTGGACAAAAAATCATCAATTGTTAAATACTTGTCCATTAAAACAGTTTCTCCAATTTTATAATTAAATTTTAATCCAGAATATCTGTTTTTCTTACTTTTCTTACTCATAAAACATATCTCCTTATAATTTATTATCACCTATATATTCTCTTATCTCAGCTCGATTTCACCGAATTTTAACGTGTCATCTTCAAACATTTTATTATCTTGATACTTGCCAATAAAACAACTTTTAAACGAATTTACAATACCAGTAGTTGGCGATACGAGTTTTAATTCCTTCTCAATTGGCTTAACTAACGCATCAAGCGTCTCTTTGTTTGCAAATATGTATGGTTCATGCCCTTCTCTATATACAAATTGTGCAATTTTCGTATTCAACTTATCCACATTTATTTTATCTACTATTGAAAATGTTTCCATTTATTGTTCTCCTTTCCTAAAGAAATGCTTCTTTATTGATATTGCTTCTTAGCAACTTTTTTCAAAAAAATTTCCATACTATCAGCATCTTTATCTGTGAGTTTTCTTAGTTTTTCATAACATTTTTCTGTCATCATAAGTGTATTATTCACTAGCAGTATTTTCGTGTTATCTGGTACAATTTTCATGCCGTATCTTTTCAACCACTTCTTATTAATACGTTTTTTCTTATGGGTTCTTCTTTGAACATCTTTAGTGATATACTCAGTTATGAGGATTTTATAACCTAAAGCCTCTATTGTTTGTATATTCATTTATTCTCCTATTTCTATATATTCCAATTTTCTACATATTCCAATATCCAACTGTCGTATTTATTTTCTTTAATTAATTGCTGATATAAATTTATCCATTCTTGTGCTGAAAAACCTTTGTACTTCCAAACGCATTCTTTCCAATGTCTGTGTATAAAATGACCTCTTGTTTTTAACTCAATACATTTCACACATTTATCGTATAATTTCTTGGAATACAAATTTGATTTACTTTTATTCCAGCCATCTATAAATGCTTCAGTCGGATCATACTTGCTTCTCATATCAGTAAGAGTTCTGTCATATAACTCAGTTTTTGCATTGTATAAACAATGAAGCAGAAAATAGATGTCTTCATAATCATTTTTAAACTCCCATTCTTCAATATTTAAATCAAAATATATTTTTCTCACCTACTTCCACAACCACAAGAAACGTGGTTTTCAACCTCTGAAAGCCTTGATTTTAGGGTATTTCAGAGGTTGAGATTTTTAATTTACTGTACAAAATTAACTTTGTATTTCATATTCGCCCTCCTAAATCAATACAAGCTTTGTATAATCAGGCTTTAGATTACTCTTGTGCCAAACAGCGTGCATATATTCGATAGAATCTGTACTACCACGTTTAGGTACTCCATCTTTATCAAAAATCGTATATCCATCTTTATCTTTCTTATCTGTAAAACCAATTCTGATATGATGTACAAAAGCCCATTCAGGCATATATTTTTCAAAGAACCATTCTCTTGATTGGCTACCAAAAAAATTAAGTCGAAGTAACATAATCACATATCCATCATTGTCTACATCCTGCAACGCTTTTTCTATAATATTTGTTGCAATGGCAAACGGTGGATTTGTAATAATGATATTAGGTTTGTAAGGCAACTTTTCCTTTAAATAATCACACTTATTTTCAGCAAAGCTATCTTCTCGTAAATCATATGTATGTATTTTACAATCACCATAAATATTTTTGATAGCTGTTGGATAACTAATAGGATGATATGCATCTTTATCTGTTTTGGGATTACCTCCTGAGGTTGGATCAACGATAATAGAATTGTTCCAGTTTAAAGGAACAACTTTTTGAAATGATTTTAAAAATAATTCAATATCACTAATAGGAGTGACATAATAATCTGCAATATGTTCATCTCTTGCATTACTTCTATTTGTACTACTCAAATTTGTTCACCGATAGTAGCTGCGCAGCTTTACTCACATGTGAACGTTTTTCCTTTCCTTAATTTTGTAATTACATTGTTATATTCTCTTGTTACTTCTTTCTAATATCCCATAAATAAGGATTGCTACATCCACAATTAATACCGTCTCCAAGAACACATCTTCTACAATCTTCGTATTCTTCATGTGCTCTACAATACTCTTTAACTGTATTTATAGCATTTATAATTTCTTCATTTATGGATTCTGGTTCAATATACTCTCTTTCTTCAATTTCCATAATCAATCACCTTTGTCCTAAATATTGTATAGTTTACGTGACAAGCCAAAAAACCAAATTTACTGTGCTTTTTTAATAAATTTCTGTCCATTCACTAATTTCTACTTTATTATCAGGATAGCCGCCAGATAAGCTCCATTCATTATCATTATATACTACTTTCCACATAGAATTTTCTCCATGTGGATTGCCTTTAATTTTGCCATAATATAATCCTGAACATGGTGGTAATTCTTCCTCTGTTTTTCTCCAAATTGGCTTCTCATATACTTTATTAATATCATCTACTGCTTTTGCCAAATCTGTCGTAATTGTATCGAAATATCCTTTTGCTAAATCAATCATTTCAAGTATGTAAGTATGATTGATCTTAAAAGAAATCCCAAGCCCAATAAGTGCTCCTATACAAATTCCTAATAATCCAATTAATACTGTTAAATAAATATCCATATCTTACCTCACTTTCTTATCATCCGAAGGAAACTTCGGATTACTGTGAAATCAAATTCCAATCTTTTTCATAAATTCAATAGTTTTCTTATACTTGTCCAACTCTTCATCTATATGTACTGGAAAATTACTTGTCAATTCTGCTAACTTTTTGCTATCAGAACTAATTCTTTCCTGTAGTTCTCGTATTTTTCTTTCAGTCTCTTCTTTATTCTTTTTATCTGCAAGTTCTTTGTCATCCATATAGAATTTATCTTCAAAATCCCAGTAATCGTGTTCATCACCATGCCATGAATCACTCATAATGTTGTTAATTTTATGTAATGAAAAACTACAGAATGAAGCATCACAACCATAACCACAACACTTCTTGTCTTCTCTATAATCTTCCATGTCAGGTGTACATTCACAATATCCCCAATCTCGTTTATCATACGAAAAACAAATCCTATAATAATAATTTGGCATATCATAATCCAGAAAAGATTCAACTCCATCTTTGTACTTTACTAAATTGATATCTACATCAATGATTCCGTCATACTCATTTTTAGGATTATCAATCGTAATATTGTAATCTGAATACATTTCTAAATCCGATATGATCTCCTTGTAAGAGTTTGGATTGTTTGAAAAACTTTGATATAAACTGGAAAGAATAAATGGAATATTCAATTTCTTAATACTATGATATTCTCTATCTTCGTTTTCTCTTTTTAATCCTTTTATAAAAGTATTGATAAAATTTTGTAATGTTCCGTTTTGTAATTTTTCCATTGTTACTCCTTATTTCTTAAAAAATTTTATTCAATTTCTTCACAACTTCTTCGCAAAATCTATACAAATAAGTCTTCTTAAATGCTATTCTCAAATCATTAACAGCTTGTCTATATTGATGACGTAATTCATTGTCTATCATGTTATTCTCCAAATATTCATTATGTTATGCCCACTTACACCATATAAAGGGTTCGAACCTAGTACACCCCCACTGACACATAAATCGCCAACTAGTATTCACATTTATGTCGTTGTTAATCTGAATTGAACAGCCCTACAATAATGAATAATATCAATTAATGTCTGCAATGCTTTCTACAAAGCAGTTATAGTAGATATATCTCTTGCCATTAAAATCAAACTTAACATACCCACCATCGTTTGTATCAATATCAATCTTACCTTCATATGTTGCAAGTTCTTTACCATCTGCCGTGTATACAGTAATTGTTCTTTGCATACCTCCATTTACATCGCTTTTCATATCTGTTACCATTCTGTCCCATGACGCACATCCAATCATTCCAAAACACAATGTTAATCCTAATACAACTGCTAAAATTTTCTTCTTCATATGGCTTATTCCTCCTATCTACCATGCATAATATATTCATCACCAAGCTCAAGATTCATTTTGTAATTTCCATTGTTATAAACCTGAACTCTCATATTGTAAAACTTACTATCCTGCTCATGAGAATTTGGATCATAAGGATAACTAAAACCTACTCTTGTTAGATGTCTAAGAACACGTCTCTCTGTTGTAGCACGACTACATCTTTCTTCAAAGGCTAATTGTCCATTGTCGAGATTTACCAAACTACAATATGTTGATGTACTGTCACCACCATATTTGTTTTTATTATCTCTGAACGAAATCACTAAATAAACACCTATTACATTGTTATTTTCTTTCTGTACTACGACTGCACCATTTGTTAATTTGATATTTCTGTCTAAGTCTACACAATCGCAAACTCCTTTAATACTTATATTCTGCATTTATTTGCACCTCCTGTTGTTTTATTCTCTGCTTAATTCAGATTTCTTATCATATCCAGTCTCTTCAAGGAACTCATCAAATTCCTCTTTTGTCATATTGTTTGGATAATACATGTCAACCACCATATCAAACGGCTTTAAATAATTATCCAACACATCTTCAGCATCTTCTTTTGCTTCCTGCATTTTCATATTAATATAATCTTCTCTCGTCATATTCCATGCTGTAGGGCAATCCGTGACAGTCGAAAATCTACAATATAATCCCTTCGGTTGCTTTGATACAAATCCTGCCATATTATTCTCCTAACTCTACTACAATATTTAATTTATGAAATCCATCATGTACTTTAACTGGGAACGCAAGTTTACCCTGGCTGCTTAAATATTCACTAATAAGTTCTTTGGGAATAACTGATTGAATGTTTAGAAAATCTTTATTTAAAATATCTGTTTTCATCTTTTCAATGTCATCTCCATAAAATCCAAGAGCTTCACCACATCCAAGACACCATAACCCAAACCCATTATCTGTGTCATATACGATTAAATAGGCATTTGTTTGATTTAGCGATTTGTTTTCACAAAGAATTACATCTCCTGTTCTTAACTGATATAACATATTTTTCTCACCTCCAACCTCCAAAGAAATCTATGATTCTTCACCTACAATTTTGTCTATACATTCATTCCAAATTTTATCTTCAGACATTTCAATTGATACTCCATATGCAGAATGATAACGTTTATGTGGCAATTCTTTTAATGGACACCAATCTGGCTTATCAACTTCCATAATATCATATATATATGATTCAATATTTTCATTAGTCACATCGCAGAAATGGCAATTGTTTAAAACACAATCGTTGCATCCTTCAGGCATATCTAACACTAAAACAGCTTTACTCATTTACTTATTCTCCTTATTAAGCCAATCACAATATTTCTGACAAGCCTCTTTACTCCTGAATGCAATTTTTTCTCCATATCTTTTACCATTGTGATATGCAATTACATCATCATTAAAATCATCAAAAATATTTTCTATTCTGAATTCACTGTAATAATTATATGCTTCTGCATAATCCTTATTTGGTCTATAACTTTTAGTAAAATAAACTTTCTTTTCATTACTGTATCTTGGTTTATACGCTTTGTGAAATCCAATTTCTTTATTCAACGAAATAACTGGCTCATAAATATATGTTGGTCGAGAACACTCACACTCCTTGGTTACAGTTTCACCATTTGGATATACTGCAATAAGTTTTCTTTCCTCATTACATAAATTACATTTTGGTTTCTCATGAGGAATACGTTCTGCATACCACACTTCTGAATCTTCTAAAAGTTTCTCAAAAACTTCTTCCATTGTTTTATTGTAAAAGTCTTTCTCTACCTCTCGTTTGTAATTGTCAATCTTGTATTGCAAATCTCTTTCTCTACAAGAAAGATTTAAATTTTTGTCATTGTACTCTTTAACCTTTTGCCTTAATTCTACATTTTCTTTTGTTAATCTGCTGATTTCAGAATTTACATCTTCACGTAAAATTTCTCTGAACTTTTCTTTCATTTCATCAAAAAACATTTCGCCTTCACTTGGCTCGTAAAAATCATCGTATTCTGAATACATATTCTCTCCTATCGTCTTAACAACTTATCTTTCTTCAATAAAACCATCAGGAATTATATCTTTATTTACAGTTACATATGGAAGTTCACTTCTGTCAAAAAAGTTACAAGTCAAATATAAATTAGCAATATATTTTTCTTCTCCAAGGATTATTTCAGCGTTATCTACTATATATTGTCCACAATATTTAATTCTCTGAATAAGTTCATTACGAATAGACTGTTTTTCGTCTTTTACATCTCTAGTTATTCCTTCCATATTCTCTCCTATCTTCAGTCGCAGCAATCAATATATGTCCTATTTTATTAGCCCTATCGTTACCGTAATCATATATAATTGCCTTCGATATGTTCAAATCTTCATTGTTGAAATATAAATAAGTTTCGCTGTCTTTTTCTAATGATTCTTGATTATGTATCAAATTGTATTCTTTATAAATATGATCAAATAGATGTGGTCTTATTTTCATAAAAAATTCCAACATCTGCTCTGCCGACATATTATTATTATCCATGTGTTCTCCTTTCGCCAAGAGAAATTCCGCTTTACTTGGAATTTTTATTTTTATACACAAACAGCTTTTCTCTTCGAAAATCCTTAATGCTATTACACTCTCTATTGCTATCAAATGTAATCTTAACTTGTTTCTCCCAAATACAATCAAAGTCATCTGGCATTGAATATTCACTTATAATGACAATATTATCTTTAGACATTTCTCTACACCATTGATAAAATTGTTCATATGGAAATTCACCTGTTTTATATTTTGTTGTGTTCTTATACGGTGGATCGCAATATATTACATACCCATGTAAATTAGAATAATCTAAAAATGAAGCTGTTCTAAAATGGATATCTTTAAGATTTGGAGCTTGCTTCATGCATGATTTGTAAGAATAAATATCTCCCCGATGTTTAGCATCATCACGCTTTGCATAACCACCAAACCACTTTGCTCCAAAACTAAGTTCATATCCTATATACCCTGTTATAAAATCAGAATACTTGTCAGGATTATTTTTTACATCAATATAAAATTCTTTCGATACTTCTTTTGGCGGTTCAATTCCTTGCTGCAAACCAATAAGTACAGAAATTACATATTTATCAATATCGCTTCCTATCTTATTGTCACATTCAATTTTATCAATAATATTTGCACCACCTACGAATGGTTCTAAATAACCATTGCATCCCTTGTCTATATAATTCTGTATAATCGGTACAATTTGTTTTGATAACCGATTTTTGCTTCCCATGTAAATCATTATGTATCAGGAGTAAACGCTGCGTTTTCGGTATACCAAACCTCTTACTCCTTTCTTTTATTCTCTTAACCCACTCAAAATCCATTCAACAGTAGGTTCATTCCATCCATTACCCATCAAACTACATCTTTTTGAGTATGATAACCAACGATTGTTAAGCTGAATTTTTGTAAAATTATCAGGCAATCCCTGTAATCTTTCATATTCAACTTCTGTAAGTTTTCGTGGTCTACCACTATCTAATACTTTCTTTTCGTGATATCCACCATTGATACAAGTTAATGTGCAGCATTTAAAATCTGGATTATAAATTCTTCTATTCATTTCCATAGAATTAACTTTTAACTCTGCGCATACACGTTTGCTCATATCCAAGATTTCAAAATTTTTCTTATAGAAATATTTCTCATCTACACAATTCCTGACTTACCATCAAGACCATTATTGACTTCTTTATTTTCAATTCGCACTCTTGAAAGTGACTGGCAACAAGTTCCTGCCAACAGTAAATCAAATCCTTTGAACTGTTCAAAATCCGCTTCATATAAATCGCCATGATGTACCACAAACGGAAAATGGTACTGATAAACTGCTATGGCTTCTGGCAAAATTTCATATGTATAATATTCTCTTATAGGTATTCCGAGCTGCTGTAACGCATACAATCCTGTTTCAACGCCACCACACAAACTTAATATTCGTAGTCCTTGAGAATTATTTTTTCCATTCGATTAGGCAGACGTGCCTATTTTCGAGTGATTTTTACAACGAAATAATCAAGAAGAAAGGAATTAAACAGTAACTCCTAGGTAATTATGGTTACGTAACCTCTGTAAAATGGTGTATTTTGACAGAGAATAAAGAAAAAAATATTTCTTGTTACTTTTATTTGGAAAATTTGGCTGATCAGCCTTGAATAGAAATTTTTATACATGATTATTCTTCGCCTTGAAATGATTTAATTCGATTTTCTAAATAATCAATTTCATCATTCCAATGATCCACTAACATATCTTCAATCTGATGCTTTGCATCTTCTATACTGTCTGCAAACAATGTATCATATTCAACATTTAGTTCTTTTGATACATATACAAATACGTTTTCGTCTGTTTCATCTTGTACAAAACCAGCTACTACACTTTCATCATCTTCTTCATAAAATTGACTAAAATGTAATTTATAACATTCCTTACCAAAGTCATTCTTTTCACCTGTTTCCCAATATTTCTTCACTTTATCACCTTGTTTATTACTTTTACCTTACATTCGATTTCTACAACTTCTAGCTGCCTATCAGCGTTATAACGTCTTGACATAAAATTTCTAACCGCATTCTCAGCAGTTTTTCTTGTTTCCCAATATTTGTGTCGTGGGTTTGTAAGATTACTTACTAATTTACCTGTTAATTTATCCATTACACCATATAATGTAAATTCATTTGCCATTCATCTCACCTCACTTTACAAAATCCTTACAATCTGTTCATACAAACAAATATCTTTATCATTGATTGCCTTATTCTCATGCATATGACCAAACAAATGCTTTTTATATTCAGTTGTAGCTTTAACTTCTTCCAAATAATTAGTCAACACATCTGGTTCATATAATCCTTTACCACCCATAAGATACAACTCTGATGTAGATGGACTATGCGTAATAATATAATCAACTATATTATTATTCTCTTTTAAAACATCTAACCCATACTGCATTTCTTCAACTGTTGGTAATTCTTCTTCCCACCAAGATAAATCTTTGATACGATACATATATTTGCCTTGCTTATCAAGTTTCTTGGCTTCTTCTCTCCAATCCTCATCATTGTAATCAAGAATACCGTCTTGAACATCATGGCTTGATGCACCACCAAAGGCAAAGAATTTCTTATCTTCGATAGTAAAAACTTCACCACGCATCAGATGTAATGCATTGGATCTGATTTCATGAACCTTACCACCACGCCATTCTTTTACAGGATAAGTTGCAAGTCTCTTATGGTTCTCGTGATTTCCGTCAACAAATACTGTTGTGAATGGTTTCTGATTAAGCCAATCTAACCAATATTTTTCTTGCTTGCTTTCACCATCTCTGTTCCATACAAGACCAAAATCACCAAGAATAATTACAGTGTTCTCATCTTTATTACCAGAAAAATCTTTCTGTTCATAGAAATTATCTTTACTTAATCTTACTGGATTTCCATGTATATCACCTGTTACATATACTGCCATAGTTTACCTCATTTATTCGTTATCATATCCAAAAATAATAGCTCGTCCCGCTTTAATGTAATATCATAATCTTTCCAATTTTCCATGAGTTCTCTCGTATCAAAGCCATGCGGAACAATAATTGCATAACCGTGAGGAGTTTTATGACATTTGATCTCCGATGATGCAATAGTTGAAAATTCATAAATATCACAACAAAAATTATATGCTAATCTCTCTTTATCCACATCGAAATCAAACAGCCATTTGCTCTCATCACGATTTTGTACCTGCTGTGCAACAGATGCTAATGTACGATTAAGCTGTGTGATACTTGGTTTATCTCTTAACAGACGAATAACCAACTCTTCTCTGATTTTCTCTTCATTCCTCGAATTGGCTGACCTGTATAATCTTGTCTGCTCACCAGGAAGTCCTTTAGCTGCAAAGTTCTTAAAATCTTCAATCACTCTATCTTCATTCTCTTTGTATTCAAGAATTGTCTTAGCTCGTTCCTTAAAATTTGGAATATCTTTATTATCCTTATTTCGAGAACAAATTAAATATACATATAAATTTGACATTGTATTATTCTCCTTCTAAATAACAGATTGGTACTTCTTTTGTAAGCCATACACCATTTTGAGATAAAAAGAATTTATATCCGTCATTATACATATCTTTTGCTCGAACCTTATAAATAAACGGTTCTCCATGTCTACTACCAACATTTGTTGCTGTTTCAATATCTTTTGATAGATGGACATATAAACGACTCTTAGAGATTAACCCTTGTTTATTAATTGAAGAACAATATTTGACACCTGTTCCATGATATAAAATATCTGGCGGCATACACTCTTTCAATTCTACATCAACTTTTATAGAATGACCTTGATTTGCTCTTATAAGCGTCTTCTCTCGATTAAATGAATATCTCTGTTTAGAATCTTCTTCTACAATTTTTTCAAGCATTTTCATTGTAATCGTCTGAGTTTTATTAATTCCTTTTAATAGATCTGACACATTAGCCCAACCATGTTCATCTAATGTGATGCCAACAACATCAGGTCTATGTCTAAGAATTAATGCTATGTATTTGCTTAAATTATTTTGCTCTTTATTCGTCATAATGTTATCTCCATTCTCCAATATACTCACAACATTCTTTTTTGAATTTTTCCAATATATGTATTAAGTTATCTATTTCATAAGAATCCTTAAATGTTATTTCGATTATTTCAGGTTCAGGTATACCAATATTATCAGTAGCGTAGGGTAATGATTTCATAAGGCAATTAAATCTGACATTTAAACCTTTATGTGACAATGTTATTTGATTGGCATTTTCTTTATTTCCTACAACTTTCAAAAATTTCACCTCCAAAATTCCACAAGAAATGTGCGTTTCTTTCTAGCGCAATTTATATACCATATATAGTATATATTGTGTTTTATAATCACTATATATGGTATATTGATAGAGCTAGTAGGCTGTGACACCTACCAACCCTTAAATTATTTATTCTTCTTACGTTTTCCTACAACAAATCCTGCTCCAAAACATACACCAAGACAGATTAAGAAAACTCCAATGTTTAAAACAATCATTACTTATTACCTCTCTGTATCTTCATATCATCAAGAATCTGACGAGCATTACGCTCTCTTTCAGAATTAGCAAG
>ERZ1034897.454-NODE-454-length-20579-cov-34.451471_pt1 | contig 20579 bp, 22 predicted proteins | sample MGYA00520629_ERZ1034897 | MGnify/ENA primary metagenome ERZ1034897 (study PRJEB33766, sample SAMN09781789) | gut metagenome | biome: gut microbiome | host: Homo sapiens | place: Madagascar | study: EMG produced TPA metagenomics assembly of the PRJNA485056 data... | reverse complement strand
ATATAAATTTCAAAATCAGCTTTTTCATAAACCCAGGCTAACATTAATTTATTAAGTCCGCGTTAACACAAAAAAAATGTTTTATATTTAAACTCTCCAAGCATAAGGAGTCGTTATGAAAAAATTAATAGCCATTTTAATTTTGTGTTTTATTACCGGAATAGCCACCGTAAACGCGGCTTATCAGCGCAAACAAAAGCAGCCTAATTTTTTTATACCCTCAAATGCTATCAGTAACACCGTAGACAATATTCCGACAACCGAACAAGTTATCATGCAACAAAATCGCCGCCTTAAACTTATGCAGCAAAAAGCGGGTAAAAAACGAAACTCAACGGCAAGTATGGCAAAATCCAAATCTCCTAAACCACATATTCATGAATTTGTCGAAACCACTGAACAAGAAGAGCCAAAAACACAAAAATTACCTACTCAACCCAAACTGCAAGAAGCGAATCTAAAATCCACCGCAAAAGCACCGGAGCAAAAGCTAATCACCGACCAAACAGCTGTTAACCAAACTGATTTGAATTCAAAGCCTCTGCCGCTGCACACTGATGAAACAAAACCCGAAATTCCGCAAGAAAATACCGAACCGGAACAAGATTTTACTATTATTGATTATAGCGATATTGACAAAGCCTATGAACAAACTTTCATTGACTATCAAAATGATTTAGCGGCCATAAAAAATAAAACCCCTATTGATAATCCCCGTCTGCTAAAAGTGCAGGAGGACTTTCAAAATATTGAACATTCGCTAAAAGCCGACTGATTTATTATTAGTTATCCCCGATTCGCAAAGCTTCAATAAAGGCTGACTGAGGTACTTCCACTTTGCCGAATTGACGCATACGCTGTTTACCTTTCTTTTGGTTATCCAATAGTTTACGCTTACGGGTAATATCGCCGCCGTAACACTTGGCTGTCACATCTTTACGCAAAGCCGAAATTGTTTCGCGCGCCACAATTCGCCCGCCGATAGCAGCTTGCAAAGGAATCTTGAATAAGTGCTTCGGGATTAAATCTTTCAAACGTCCGCAAATTTGCCGCCCTCTGGATTCGGCTTCAGAACGATGACATAAAAACGACAGAGCATCTACCGGCTCTTCATTAATCAAAATCTGCACTTTTACTAAATCTGACTGCGCATAACCAACCAATTCATAATTAAAACTGGCATACCCGCTGGTAATCGATTTTAAACGATCATAAAAATCAAAAACAATCTCGCTTAGCGGAATTTTATACACCACCATGGCGCGATTGCCGACATAAGTTAAATCTTCTTGTTCGCCGCGCCGTTCGGTGCAAAGTTTCAAAACCGAGCCCAAATAAGTGTCCGGAACCATAATTGTGGCCTGCACCATTGGCTCCTCAATCATTTTTATCGTCGAAACATCTGGCATATCAGCCGGATTGTGCAGCATAATCTGCGAACCATTGGTCAAATAAATTTTGTAGGCTACCGATGGAGCTGTTGTAATGATGTCTAAGTCAAACTCTCTACCGATTCGCTCCTGAATAATATCCATATGCAGCAAGCCCAAAAAACCGCAGCGGAACCCCAAGCCTAAAGCTGTTGAATTTTCCGGTTGATAATTTATGCTTGCGTCATTCAGTTTTAATTTAGCCAAAGCGTCTTTCAACGCGCCGTACTGACTGCTGTCTACCGGAAAAATAGAACAGAACACTACCGAGACAGATGGTTTAAAACCGGCAAGAGGCTCAGCACAAGGCGCTTTATTATCTGTGATTGTATCACCGACTTTGCAGTCTTCCACACTTTTGATACTTGCGGTAATAAACCCGACTTCACCTGGATAAAGCGCGTCAACATCTTTCATTTTTGGTGTAAAAATACCAATTTTATCAATTACATAATCAGTTCCATGTGACATCATGCGAATATTTTGTTTTTTACGCAGCACGCCATCTTTAACCCGCACCAAAATAATCACACCTAAATAAGAATCATACCAGCTGTCAATCAATAAAGCTTTAAGCGGAGCGTTTTCATCTCCGGTCGGCGCCGGAAGTTTATGCACAATTTCTTCCAGTAAATTATCAATACCAAAACCGGTCTTACCGGAAACTTCCACTGCGTCGGAAGCGTCTAAGCCAATCACATCTTCTATTTGCTGTTTTACTTTTTCCGGTTCTGCAGATGGCAAATCTATTTTATTAAGCGCCGTAACAATTTCATGATTGTTGTCCAAAGCCAAATACACATTCGCCAAAGTCTGCGCTTCCACACCTTGCGTGGCATCAACAACCAGTACAGAACCTTCACATGAAGCCAAAGAGCGAGAAACTTCATAAGTAAAGTCAACGTGTCCTGGAGTATCAATCAAATTTAGCTGATAAGTTTTTCCGTCTTTAGCCTGATAGTTCAAACGCACAGTCTGAGCCTTAATGGTAATGCCGCGTTCTTTTTCAATATCCATTGAATCCAAAACCTGCTCTGTCATTTCACGATGCTGCAAACCGCCGCAATATTCAATCAAGCGGTCGGCGATGGTAGATTTTCCATGGTCAATATGGGCAATAATAGCAAAATTGCGGATTAAACTTAAATCAGACATATTTTCTCCTTTTCTTGCGCCAAGATAATTTATTTTTTTTCTTTAATCAATAGCTATTGTAATATAGCCAAAAATATGTTTTAATTATACAAAATTATATAGGGAGTTAAGATTATGCGCAAAATGATTGATATTGATTTTGGTTCTTCTCGCTATAACGAGTTAGTGGAACTGCGTTATAAAATTTTATTGGAACCGCTGGGCTTAAAATTTTTGGATTCGTTTCGCGCTAAAGAGGCCAATTATCTGCATATTGGCTGCATTGAGCAGCTTGACGACAAGCTTGTCGGCGGTTTAATTCTTGCCCCGCTGGACAATGAAAAAATCCGTTTGATGCAAGTTGCGGTTGACACTGTATACCGCGGAGAAGGTGTGGGACGAGAGCTGGTTAAATATGCCGAAAAGCGCGCCAAAGAAGCCGGCTACAGCCAGATAGTTATGCATGCTATGCTTTCTGTTGTCGGTTTTTATGAAAAATTAGGCTATCATGCTGAAGGGGATATTTTTGATGAACAAGGCATTACTTTCTTGAAAATGGTTAAGGATTTATAATGGCTTCTAAAAAAACTTTGATTTCTGATTACTTAAAACATCGTTTTTTTGAACAATATGATGTAAAAGGTCATGATTTGTCGGCCATCGCCTTGCGCAAGCTAAAAAACAATCTGCCAGAAGATGAATTTGAACCGTTTCAAAAACTGGATTCGGCAACCAACCGTATTATAGAAATCATCTCTGAAGATGAAGAACGCGACGGAACTGCCGCTGATGAAAAAATCATCAATGACTATGAAAAATTGGCTGATGATAAAAACCTGCCCCGTGCTACACGCATAAAAATGTATGATTTGGTTTTAATCGGCCATGAAAAATACATTGATAGCAACACGCTTTTCTTAAATGTTATGGATAAAAAACTTTCCTTGCTGAACAAAAATCATATTTCTGATTTAAAACACGCCGCCATGCTGATTAAACAACACTCGTTTGGTGTGCTCTACAGCTTAAAGCACAAGCTTTTATCCAATGTGCGCCGTAAACTTTCAGACAATGATTATCCCGACAAGCAAGAAGGTGAAGAGCTGAAAAGACTATCAAACGAAGAAAAAAAACAACACCGAATAGATTTGGCTCGCCAAAAAGTTTTGAGCATTGATGAAAAACTAAAACAAAACTTAGAACCGGAAGAACGTGCCGAATTATTGCAGCAACGACTTGACAATATCAGCCGCTGCGGATTTGGCAGACTTAGAACCTGCCGCGAAAAAGCAGACATTTTTGAAGAACTGAAATATGTCGCTCTTCAAAATCAAAAATTTGACGACGTCGATTTTTATGAACATGAAGTATCTCACCAAGAAGATGTGGCTAACAATATCTTCAAACACATACGTATCCGAGAAAAAAAACAAGGCCGTTAATTTTCTAAATACATTGGGCTTTGCTTATAATTTTTAATCAAATATTTTAGCAACACGCCAATAATGGCTGCGCATGGAACGGCTATTATCATTCCCAGCAACCCCAAAAGCACTCCGCCGGCCAGCAAAGCAAACATCACCCAAACCGGATGCAGTCCGATGTTTTCACCCACAAGTTTCGGAGTTAAGAAGTTTCCTTCCACAAATTGTCCGATTCCAAACACAACTAAAACCGCCGAAATCTTTGGCAATGTGCCATATTGAGTGATAACAAGTGCCATAGCCATTAAAAATCCGGATATACTGCCCACATAAGGTATAAACGAGATAATACCGGCTAAAAAACCGACAAAGACACCCATTTCCAACCCAACAAGCCATAAGCCAAAAGAATAATAACTTCCTAAACACAGGCAAACCAGAGCCTGTCCTCTTAAATAGCCAGAAATTATACGATTGACTTCTTGCATACCGGCAAGCACCGTTTGTTTATGTTTTTGCGGGATTAAGCCCTGAATTTTTGCCGTAAACTTATGCCAATCACGCAGCATATAAAACGCAACCACCGGAGAAATAAGCAATAAAGACAGAATATTAATAAAAGCAAACCCGTTGCTGACAATGCTTTGCAAAACTTTGCCGGCTATTTTCAAATAATTTGCCATATTTTCTTGCAGCACATTTTCCACATTGCCGTAATTCAAACCAAAATGTTCTTTAATTTCGCCAAAAATCGGCAATATTCTTTGTGCAAAAGAGCGTGCGTATTCCGGAAGCTTAGCTGCATATTCCGCCGCCTGTGAAAATACAGCACTGCACAGCAAAATTAAAAGCGGCAACAAAATTAAAAGTGCTATCCCCATAACAATAGTGGTGGCAACTGTGCGTGAAGTACAGCTGTTTTTAGAAACCTTGCTAACCAGCGGGTCCAAGAAATAAGCCAACACAATACCAACCACAAACGGCAACAGCACCGAACGTAGCACATACAAAAAACCTGCGCAAATCAAAAACACGCACAAAAACAGCAGATAGCGCTGATTATCAACTTTTTTCTTTGTCATCAACTCACCTTAAAACATAGAAATTATCATTTAGCTCATAACTCAAACCAAGTTCTTGAAAAGAACTAAGCAAATCTTCTAAAGAACCATTATAATTTATCGTAAAGCTGACCTTGCCGCCGCCAATACTTTTTGTATCTATACTATCGACCTGAGACAGGGCGGTTATCGCCGCGCTTTTAGCCAGCCACTCTTTCATATTTCCATATTCATACACAGCGTTTAATGTTCCATTGGCGGCAATACCGCTGCTGTTTTCTGTTTCCCGTTCCATATTAGAAATAAACATCACGCTTTTTTCAATAGCTTTATCAAATATATTTCCCTCTCCGTCGTTATAAACCGAAAAACTGTTTTCACTTTTAGTTTTTTCATTTTTGACAGTTATCTTCAAATCGCCGTTTTCCAACGATTCGGCATATATAACATATATTCTGTCCGAGCCAAAACGGTCCGAAATTTCATTATACAAAGAAGAATCCATATACAGAGCGTTCTCCGCATTCAAATCCTGAATATCTTGAAAACGAATGTCTGCGGTTTGCACTTCCATTGTACCAAATTTTATAAGGCCTTTGCTGCGCCAATTTGCTTTCCAGACGTTAGTATTTTCCCACAGCTGCGGAGCCGTGCGCGGTTTTTCTTTATAAACAGGAATAACCAAAAGATTGGTTGTCTCGGTCTCAATCATATTATTTTCAGCCAAATAATCTTTCAACAGCGGCTCATTTATCTGCACGGTCAAAACAGCCTTATATTTTGTACCGCCGGCTTTTTCATCTGCAACACTGACAGCTTGCACAAAATGCAATATCTCATCATCACTCAAATTTTTCAGATTTTCGACATTAGCTGCCGAAGTCAACTGTCCGGCAACATTCAAAAATCCCTGTCTTTGCGCTTCTAACATTGCTTTATCTTTAGCCTTTACCGAATTTTCGGCTTCAACCTCAACCGGAATCTGCGCTTCATAACTGACTTTTGCCCAAGCCGGAAACGTCAACAGCATCGCTATAACCCAAACAACTATCCTTTTCATAAAAAAATCTCCTTGAGTCTTTTTTCTTAACATAGTATAGCTAAAACAAAAATGCAAAACTTTTATAAAACTTAATCTAATTTTAAAAGATAAGCGCTTAAGTAAAGATATTAAATTTTTAATATATCAAAGGACTTTTATAATGATAAAAAGCACATACATCAAAAGCCTGCTGGAACGGGCAAAAAAAGATTTGAAAACTATTGTACTTCCGGAAGGCGAAGATGAGCGTGTTTTAGCTGCCGCCCACATGATTACCGCCGAAAAAGCAGCTAAGGTGATTATTTTGGGCGATGTGGCAAAAATTAAAGAATTTTATGCCCAAAAAGGCTGGGATTTGACTGATATTGAATTAGTAAAGCCAGAAGAAGATTCTCGTCTTTCTGAATATACAGAATTGCTCTATAATCTGCGCAAAGAAAAAGGTCTGAGCCATGAAGACGCCGCTAAACTTGCTTTGAATTATAACTATTTTGGAACATTGATGATAAAATCAGGACATGCCGATGGCATGGTTTCGGGCGCCAATCACTCTACTGCCGACACGGTTCGTCCGGCTTTGCAGATTATTAAATCAGCCAAAAAAGGCAGCAGCGTTTCTTCTTTCTTTATCATACTTTCCAATAACAAACCTTATGTTTTGTCTGACTGCGGCATTATCATTGAACCTACTGACAAAGAATTGGCAGATATTGCCTTGAATGCTGCCGAAACTGCTATTCACTTTGGTATAGAGCCGTCTATCGCCATGCTTTCATATTCTACTAAAGGCTCCGGCAAGGGCGACAATGTAGACAAAGTTGTGCGTGCCACCAAAATGGTGCAAGAAGCGTTGCAAACCGAAGAATACAAAAATTTAGGTATAGAAGTTGACGGCGAGCTGCAAGCCGATGCCGCTCTAGATTCGGTTGTTGCCGCTAAAAAAGCTCCAGGCAGCCATGTTGCCGGTCATGCCCGCGTCTTGATTTTCCCTAACTTGGAGGCCGGAAATATTGGCTACAAACTATTACAGCGTCTTGGAGGCTGTGAAGCATACGGACCAATTTTACAAGGATTAAATGCTCCGGTTAATGATTTGTCTCGCGGCTGCTTTGCCGAAGACGTTGTCGGCGCAATCGCCATTACCTGTATTCAAGCTCAAAAATAAAGGATTAAGCTATGGAAAAAATTTTAGTTATAAACTGTGGTTCATCTTCTCTTAAATTTCAGCTCTATAACGTTGATAACGGAAATTATAATGTTGTTTCCAAAGGTATTGCCGAACGTATTGGACAAGCTAACTCAATTCTAAAATATCAGCATACAGGTTCTGATAAAAAAGAAGAATTGATAAATATGCCGACTCACGCCGAGGCAATTAAAGTTGTTTTGAAATGCTTATTGAACGGCGCTTTGCAAAATCTGGAAGACTTGAGTGCGGTTGGTCATCGCATTGTGCAAGGTGGCGATATTTTCAAAGGTTCGGTTTTAATTACCGATGAAGTTATAGAACAAATCGCCGGCTTATCGGATTTGGCGCCATTGCACAATCCGGCTCACGTTTTGGGAATTAAAGCTGTTAAAGCAGCGTTACCAAACATTCCGCAAGTGGCGGTGTTTGACACCTCATTTCATCAGACTATGCCACCTGAAGCCTATCGTTATGCTTTGCCCGAAGACCAATATGTGCGCAACAAAATCCGCCGTTATGGTTTTCACGGAACTTCACATAAGTACGTTTCGGAGCGCTGTGCCGAATTAATTGGTAAAAAAGGCAAAATAATCACTTGCCATATGGGCAACGGCGCCTCAATATCTGCCATTGACAACGGAGTTTGTGTTGATACATCTATGGGATTTACTCCGCTTGCCGGTACGATTATGGGTACTCGCTGCGGCGATATTGACCCCTATATTCCGCTTTATATTGAAAAGAAAGACGGCTTAAGCGCCCATGAAGTCAATGAAATGATGAACAAGCAAAGCGGTATGCTGGCTCTGTGCGGATATTCCGACAACCGCGATATTGAAGCCGGCTATTTAAGCGGCAATGAAAAATGTATTTTGGCCACCAAAACTTATGTTCACGCTTTGCTGAAATATATCGGCGCATATATTGCCGTGTTGGGCGGAGTAGACGCCATTGTATTTACGGCCGGTGTTGGCGAACACGGTGTTATTATTCGTCAGTTGGTTATGGAACACCTTTCTTATTTGGGTATCAAACCTGATTATGAAAACAACAAACTGCACGCAACAGAAGTTATGATTTCAACTCCGGATTCAAAGGTTAAAGTTTTTGTTATTCCGACTGATGAAGAACTGGTTATTGCTCAAGATACTATGCGCTTAGCCTTAAATAAATAAACATTTCTTATTTATGCAAAAGCCTCTGATATGTTAGCAGAGGCTTTTAATTTTATTTGCTGTACTTATCTACAATATTGGCTGCTTTTGTTTCATACAAAAATTGTCCCTGTTCATCATTTAAATTAAACACCCAATCTTTAAAATACTTTTGATTTTCAGCCACAAAAGAATCCACACCCTTTTGCGAAATTTTAGTTTTATTTAGCTCAACGGCAAGCCAATAATCTTCATTTTCAATTCTGTATATTTTAAAATTATAAACTAAACCCTCTTTGGTTTCTACCGATATCTGCTTAGCCTCTTCCGCAGGATAATCTCGTGCAAAGTCAGTTTTATAGGCTATGCCGTCGTATTCCAGAAAAGTAAATATTTTCATTAGTTTTTGTAAATTTTCTGAATACGGCAAATAAACCTCCAAAGCTTTTTCTGATAATTTTATATTTTGCACTAAAATGTTTCTAACCGCAAAAGTAGGAATTCCTAGCAAAGGATATGGCATCCACGCACCGGCATCGCCGGAAAAACCACGCACAGCGCTAATTTTATAAACATAAGGATACTTCTGAACTCTGGCAAAGCGTTCTTCACCTTGACTATCGCTTGAACCAATAATCACACTATCCATAAGCTGTTCTTCTTCATTAAAAGTTTCAATCAAAGTTCCGCTGTTTTTAGGACTTTCTAACGGGTTTAGCAATAATTTTTGTTCATAATCATCTTTATGCGTTTTAGAAACCGCGGTAAAAATAGAATTGTTGAGCATATAATAAAAATCAGCTAATTGCTCAGGATTCACAAAATAGTTTGCGGCTTCTTGAAAATGCCATACCCCGTCTTTTAGATATAAATTAATTTCGCCGCTATCGGCCGTTGTCAATTTAACATGCCTTAAGCGACGGATATTGCTGCGAGTTTCGGCAAACACATACTTCCCGCGCAAGTTTTCACCCTGCTTGCGCTGTGAATACCAAACAGAAATGCCAGCCAGCAGAGCAATAAAAACAACACTTATCAAAGTTAATATTAAATATTTTTTAGACATGGTATTTTTTCTCCAGCTTTATATTTTTAACTCTTCTTAACCAACGCAAAGCTATTGAGGCGACAAGCAGTAATAACAACGGAAGTGCCAAAATCTGCACTAACATAATATTTGTTATTTTATGGCTATATTGCTGTTTCATCTCATATTCATAGGTTTGCAATTTATTTTCATCTTGGGCCAGTTTTTGACCGGCGTCGCTTATTTGCAGCAACAGTTCAAATTTAGACATATCTTGACCGCTTCCAACAAACAAAAGACTTCTTTGTTCTGTAATTTTATTTTGCAAAGCCTTATATTTTGCCTCTATTTTATTAAATATTTGAGCTTTTATTTTTTGGCTTATACTTTCTCTATTCAGTAATTTATCATTCAACGGCAGCTTTTCATAAATTTCATTTCCAGCCATATAATCAATCAAAGATTTTACCGCCATTTCATTACCGCTGGTTTCAATAACACTATACGGATTTCTGTCTGGAGAACTGGCAGCCAGCCAAAAAGTTTCTTCCAGCATATCAACATCGCCAACCACGGCAACTTGTCCATCTTTCAACGACATTGGTAAAAAAGGCTTCATTGAAGAGTATATTTCCGTGTTTTCGTATGGATTCTTGCTATACAGAGAAAAAAACTTTCCTTCAAAAATTGCACCGATAAGCCCGTCTGCAGCTTTTATAAACGGTTTGACTGAAAGCATTTCATTATCATTATTAAAAACCACTGCTTTATTCATATGCAAATTCCATAAACTACGGCCAAAAGAACTATCCATTTTTCCGTTATCAACCATTTCGTCTTTCAAATTAATTTTCCATTTATTCAAAAAGTCAACAAACTGCACATTTTCTTGGTTAACTAAATCCGTTTGGCTTTCAGTATAAAAATCTATAAAACTGATAAGTTTTCCGCCTCGCAAAACAAATTGATCTAAACCATAACGCAAAGTTGAGGAAATTTGTTTCGGATTTAGCAAAATAATCATATCTACCGTATTTGAAAAATCATACATCAAAGGCGAAACATTAAAAACATTATAATCATTTTCCACACCCAACAAAAAGGCTTGCAACCCGTCAAGATTTTGGGTGTTGTCAATATAAACGCCAATTGTTTTTATCCGCTCTGGTTCAAATAATTTAAGCAGAGCAATATCCACGTCTTTTTCAACAAACTGCCGTCTTTGCAATAAAAATTGCTTAATTATCTGCTCCTGTCCATCTTCCAAATGTATTACCGCGCCAAAATAATCTCTGCTGCCTTTGTTGTTGGTTTCAAAATAAAGACCTTTTTCTAATATTGCCTCTTCAAGTTCGGAATATGGTTCAACATAATTCATATTCACCTCAACCATTCCCTGCGATAATTTAGTATAATTTGTTAAGAAACGTTTTATTTGCTGAGAATAGTGGAAATAATCGGCATTGCTGTTAACATAATCTTTTGCCGCATAAATATCGATGCTGACTGATTTATTGATTTTTTGCAAAATTTCTTTAGTTTCCGTTTTCGGAGTATAGAGCTTTGCTGTTGTAAAATCGGCTTTTTCGGCAAAAAAATTATCGAAAGTGAAATAAAATAACCCTGCACCCAACCAAACCAATGCCGTAAAAACACTAAATTTTATAAACTTCAATCTCTTAACTTTTTGCCAAAGTTTTATTGCCTCAATGTTCAATAAAATAAAAGAAAACGCTATTGCTATAAAATATACAACATCAGATACACCTATTTCCGCAAACAAAAAATTGTTATAAATTTCATAAAATTTAAAACACGGAATTACCACAAGCAACGCAGAAAGTAAAAATCCTGTCAAATATGACACAATCATACTGCGGCTCAGCGATGAAATAAAGCTACCGACAGCACATAATGCCGCCAAGGAAAGTCCTAAACCAACATAATCAGAAACAATATTTTGCCAATCTATCTTCAACCAACCGGAGCTATAAAAAACAAAAGGTAGCAAAAATATGGTCATCAACAGACAAAACAGCAGCAGTGCCAAATATTTAGCCAGCACCAAATACATAATTTTAATCGGCTGCGTCAATAAAAACTCTATTGTTCCCAACCTATATTCTTCGCTCCATAAACGCATTGACAAGGCTGGAATCAAAACTGCAAGAATGATTGGCTGAGCATAAAATAATGCATATAACGCCGTGTCATGCATACCTAAATAAGAACCAAAATAAAAAGAAGAACCAATAGATACAAACAGATATACAAAAAACACCATAAACGCTAAAAAACTACGGAAATAGCTGCGGAATTCTCGTAAAAACAAAGCCCATAACTGTTGCATATTTTTATACTCCTGTAATTTTTTTGAATGAAGCTAATAAATCATTTTTAGCTGTTTTTTTGAATTCCGAAAAACTCTCATTTGCCAGCATTTTACCTTTGCGCATAAGCAAAATTTTACCATTTAAGGCTTCTGCGTCCTCTAAAGCATGTGTAGAAATTAAAATAGTATGTTTTTTAGCATATTTTTTGATAATTTTACGAATTGTTTCTTTTTGCAAAGGGTCCAACCCTTCTGTCGGTTCATCAAGTAAAACAACTTCCGGCTCAGCCACTAAAACAGCCGCTAATTCAACTCTCTTTTTGAAACCCTTGGACAATGTTTCTAAATTTTGCGCAACAACATCGCTCAGTTCTAAAATATTTATAACGTTTTTTACCTTTTCAGCAATATCCAAACTACTTATTTCTCTAATGTTGGCCACAAATTCCAAAAACTCCGCCACCGTCATCTCGGCATAAAGCGATGAAACTTCCTGCACATAACCGATCTGACGCAAAAAAGACATTCTGTCTTGCCTCAAATTAACGCCGTTTATTTCAACCTCTCCGGCGTCAGGCTCCAAATAACCACTGATTATACGAAGCAAAGTCGATTTACCGGCTCCGTTTTCCCCCAGCAGCACAGCTATTTCACCTTTTTTCAAATCAAAGCTTATCTCGTCAACAGCTTTAATAGGACCAAACTTTTTACATAAATTTTTAACCGTCAGCATTTTAATTCTTTCAACGTTGCCTCAATAATAGAGTTTATTTTAGCAATTTTTTTTTAAAATTTAACAATTATTTTAATCTATAACGAAAAAACTTTAATGACAAATCATTTTTAATGGAGTAATAATATTCCAGATATGAAAAATATGGAGTAATATTTTGGACAATTTCAGTAAAGACGAATTAAAAAATTTTATAATCGGTTTATGCGTCATCTGCGTTTTTATGCTTGGAATGATAATTTTCAAAATTCAGCGCAACGTTTGGAAAGACGCTGAAGATACTGACTATCAAATTTATGCCACTTTTAACCGTACGGACGGTCTTGTTGTCGGCAATAAGGTTCGTATGTCGGGAATTGACATCGGACGCGTTGTCAACTCGGTTTTGGACGATGATTTCCGCGCGACCTTAACTTTACAAATCAAATCTCATATACAAATTCCTGATGACAGCAGTGCCGCTATTGTTAGCTCTGGTATCATGGGCAATAAATATATAGAAATAGAACCTGGGGGCTCCGAAGATTATATCGAGCCTGAAGCTGAATTTTCTTATACCCAAGACGCAATGATTCTAGATGAATTGATAGATAGAATTATCTCTCTTGGTAAAACCAAACGCAAAAAATCTTGTCCTCAATCTGCAGAACCTGCTGTTGCAACCGAAAATATGGAGTAATAAAAATGAAAAAGAAACCTGTTGAAACCATTATGGGCTTGGTTGTTTTAGTTATAGCCTTGCTGTTTTTGGCTTTTGCTTACCGCGTTTCGGATTTGCAGGTTGTAAAAGGCTACCCGCTAAAAGCCGAGTTTATGAAAGTCGGCGGCTTGAGCATAGGCTCCGATGTTCGCATTAACGGTATCAAAGTTGGCACGGTAACCTCGCAAAAGTTAAATAGCGATGATTATATGGCCGACGTAACTTTCAGCATTGCTTCAGATATAAAATTACCCAAAGACAGCACTGTTTCTATTGTCAGCGACGGTCTCGTCGGTGATAAATTCGTAAAAATTGAACCGGGAAAATCTTCTGAATATCTAAAAGCCGGCGATTCTTTTTCTAACACCAAAGATTTCAAAACCATTGAAGATATGGTCGGCGAAATAATTTTTATGGTAACAGATGACGGTAACAGCAATGAAAATAACTAAAACTCTTACATTAACAGCTGCGGCTATATTTGTGGCCACAGCGAGCAACGCAACAGAAATAGAGATGAACACAGCCAGAATGCAGGCTATGGATAAAATAACCGGTCATGTCAATGTTATTAATGTTCCGGTAAACGGCATGGTTAATTTTGGCTCGATGTCAATTGTAGTTCGTAGCTGCAAAACCCGTCCTGTTGAAGAAGCTCCAGAAAATTTTGCTTTTGTAGATATCACAGACAAAAGTCTAAAAGGCGAAGAAGTTAATGTTTTTAAAGGCTGGATGCTGTCATCTTCTCCGGCAACAAATGCTTTAGAACACCCGATTTATGATGTTTGGCTTTTGCAATGTTTGAACAATAAAATAGATGAAACAACTCTTTTAACAGAAAAGCAATTGTCGGAACGCGACAACTTGCCCATGGCAAACCAGCAAAATAGTCAACAAACTGTGGCGGAATTAAAATCGGATAATTCGGCAGCTAGAGGAAACACCCCTACCGTAAATCAGCAAAAAGCCATGAGTGAAATGGAATATATTCAAAACGAAGATGAGGAAAACAAACCAGAAAATCTGCTTGAGCCCCAAAACACTGATACGGAATTTTCTTTTGATGAAGAAGACGAAGATTCGGCAGAAATTCAAAATGAACTTAACCGAATTAACGCCGAAAAGAAAACTAAAACTACTGACAATACACCGCAACCAAAGCCATAAAGATTGCGCCGTATAAAATTAACCCCACAACATGGCGGAAACCTTGATAAAAATCCATACGCGAAGGTATGGCGTTTTCTATCAATATGGTAAGCAAAAAAATATATATTAAATACGTGGCAAAGTTTAGCGGCAGGGAATCAAACATATGTTTATTTACAAAATAAGCGGCAAAAAGCAGCAAAAGAGGCGCCATTGAAACCGGTAGGGCGTTATAAAATTTCAAATTAGAAAAACCAACCTGCCCCGTAACATAATGATCATCAACTTTTTTGGGAAACAGCGAAAAACTCACAGGTTTAGCATTCAATAAAATTCCAACCACAAAATGGGCGCATTCATGCAAAACTGTCCCCGGTAAATTTATCAAAACTGCCAGCCACATACTTTTATAAGTAGCGCGCTTAAACGACGTTAGCACAATTACCAATAAAATCAGCAAAAACCGATCCGTCGTCAATTTAGCCAAAACTTCTGAAGAATTAAGATAAGCAATAAAATCCATCATAAATTTATTTCTTTTCCAAAACTGTCAAACCGGCAACATATGTATTAAACATCAGCTGACAAATTGTTTCTTTATTAACTTTAGTGAAAGAATCCAAAATATCCTTGGTTAAAAAAGAGCTCAAAGCAAACAAAGTCAGCCACAAAATCTGCGAGGATAAAATTCTTTCCGGTCTTTCCATGTTTGGCACAAGCTGTATTAGCAGCTTATTTATCAAGCCTGTGATTTTCACAACCTTTCGCAGATAAAAATAAGAAAAAGTCCGATTATTGTTGCGCAGATGAAAACTATGCAGCATAAACCACAGATTTTTATTTTCTATCACAAAATTAACAAATTCATGCAAAAAAGCATTCATATCTGCAAAAGCATCTCCTGTTTTTTGCACTTTTTCCAAACACCCAGCCAAAGCGTCAAGCGTCATATAATTTTGAATAACCACAAAATTATCCATATTGGAAAACTGATTATAAATTGCCCCCACCGAACAACCGGAGGCTTCGGACAATTTGCGCACAGTCAAGGCTTCTGTACCTTTTTCTTGCACAATCTTACGCCCTGTTTCCAATAACAAATTTTGTATATTGTCTTTTTCCATTTCAGTAATAAATCTTATCTGTGTTTAATAAATTATTTGCATTTATGGCGTTAGAATAGCGCAAACCTTTAAGGTATTCAATTTTTTTTTAAGGTTATCAAAGGGATAATTATGAAAAACATTTCTATATTTTTTCTTTTAGCACTTTTTAGCACTCCATCGCTTGGCTTTTGCCAAACAATTTCTCTTTTTGATGAAGAACCAGCCGTTGAAACAGCAGAGAACAATGCTGATACTGCCGATGATGCAACCCCAAAAGCAGAAGGACCGGCTGTTTCCGAAACCACGGCCGCAGAAGAACCCAAAAAAGAAGAAACAATAGATTCACAATCAGCAGAAACAGACTATCTAGACAATTATATTGATGATGTAGAAACCGAAAAAAAAGCACAAAATACCGCTCGAGATTTGCTCAATCAAAAACCGCAATTGCTGACTATCCGTCAAAATGACCAAAAATCTTTAGAACAGTTAAAAGAAAGAACCAAGCAAATAAAAGAAAAATTAGCCCCGTTTGCCACAAACACAGATTCAACCGATAAACATCAAGAAAAAACAGAAAACATTGAAATGCGCAGACAAAAGCTTAAAGACAAACTGCAGCCTGCGCCTTTAGGATTATATTGGGCAGCAACAGCGGCAGAAATTAAGGAGCTTGGATTTAATTTGCTTTCGGCAGAGCGAAAAGATTATAAAAATGTTTTTCAAGTTACAAACGCCCAACAAAAAAATAACACATTTCAGCAAATCATAGCCATTTTCGGCGAACAAGATAAACTATGGTGTATTTATGCACAAAGTCATTTGTTGGACGACAATGCTAAGGCAGAAAAAGTTTTAGCGCTATACCGCCGTTATTATGACGCATTGGCAAAAAAATACGGCAATGCCCAAGAACATTTTGAACCATATACTTATGAAGAAAAAATAATTGAAGGCGAAAAAGAACAAAAACAAACAAAAGCCATTCAAAAACAAAACCCTATCGGCGGCGCCGACTTTTTAAAAGAATTGCAAGAAGGCAAAGCTGTTTTATATGCAACTTTTCAAAATGACAAAATTGGTATTACCTTAGGCGTTTCGGTTGACGGAGATGGCAAGAGCTATATTTCCATTGACTACAAAGATTTTGCTTTAATGCAAAGTGAAAAACAAACCTCCTTAGACAACACTATTGATGATTTATAATATTAAAGGACTAGAAATATGAAAAAAGTCAATTTTTGCGGAATTTCCGGCAGCGGAATGAGTTCTTTGGCACAAATTCTAAAACTTTCCGGATATGAAGTTCAAGGCTCAGATAGAAACTTTGACTTAAACCGAGATTTAGAAAACAAAAAAGCCTTAGAAAGTCTAGGTATAAAAATATATCCGCAGAATGGCTCCGGAATCACCCAAGATTTAGATTTTGTCTGCGCTTCAACAGCGGTTGAAGATACCATTCCGGATATCAAAGCCGCAAAAGAAAAAGGAATTCCCCTAAAAACCAGACCGGAATTGCTAAGCGAAATCTTTCATAGTTATAAATACGGCGTTGCTGTTGGAGGTACTTCTGGAAAAACCACAACCGCCGCCATGATTGGCTATATTTTAGATAAAGCCGGTAAAAAGCCTTGCCTTATCAACGGCGGTTTACTGCGCGATTATGAAAACAAAGCCGGAATTCCCAATATTATTTATAATAACGGCGATATTTGCGTGGTAGAAGCAGATGAAAGCAACGGCAGCATCAATTTGTATAATCCGTATGTTTCTGTGGTCAACAATATCTCGCATGACCACAAAAGCATTGATGAATTGATTGAATTATTCCAAAATCTGAGCAACAGAACTAAACATGCCGTAATTGTAAATGATGATTATGAAAATTGCCGATTGTTAACTCATTCCAACAAAATCTCATTTTCTTTGCAAAATCCACAAGCTGATTTTTATGCCGGCAACATCAAAGCTCTTCCCCATGGAACAGAATATACTTTTGCCGGCAAAACCTTTACCCTGAAACTTATTGGTCGTTTCAACGTCGCTAATGCACTTTCTGCTATCGCCGCTTGTTCGGTTTTTGGAGTTGATAAGTTTCAATCAGCAGAAATTTTGCAAAACTTTAGCGGCACCAAACGCCGTCTGGAAGTAATCGGCAAAAAAAACAACATAACCGTTATTGATGATTTTGCTCATAATCCGGATAAAATTACAGCTTCGGTTTCGGCTTTACGGCAATACGACGGACGTTTGCTGATTATGTTTCAGCCGCATGGATTTGGCCCAATGCGCTCCATGGGCAAAGAAATTATGGATAGCTTTATGAAAAATATGCAGCCTGATGATATTTTGGTAATGCCGGAAATTTTCTTTGTTGGCGGAACTGTAACCAAGGATATTTCTTCTCAGGATTTAATAGACTATCTTCATAAACAAGGCAAACAAAACGCCTATTTTACTACCGATAAAAAAGCGGCCGCCGATTTATTGCTGAAAACCGCCAAATCTGGCGACAGAATAGTCATTATGGGCGCAAGAGATAACTCTTTAACTGATTTATGCAAACAAATTTTAGAAAGACTGTAATTATGAAAAAGCTGCAAAAAGGCGATAAAATCGCACTAATAGCTCCATCGGCCCAAATAGGCGAGATTGAAAAAATTCAAAAAGGCTTAAATTTTCTTAAATCCCTTGGTTTTGAACCGGTGTTTGCTCCTCATCTTTATGATGTGCGCCGCTACATGGCCGGAACAGATGAAAAACGCGCAGAAGATGTTAACTGGGCTTTTGCCGACAAAGAAATAAAAGCTGTATTTTGTGTCAGAGCAGCTGCCGGCGCCGCACGAATTTTACCCTATATTGATTATGAACTAATCAAAAACAACCCCAAGACTTTAGTTGGATTTTGCGACAATGCGGCTTTAATGTTGGCTTTAAATAAAAAATCAGACATAATCAGCTGGAACGGATTTTTACCAACCTACGATTTTCGCGGAGATTCCTTGGATTCGCTTGTCCATGACAGCTTGCTCGGTTTAATTTCAGGACAACCCTACAAAATAATATCCGGCACCACGCTTCGCAGCGGCAAAACCGAAGGAACATTTTTATGCAGCAATCTCAGTGTCTTGATGAAACTTGCCGGAACACCGTATTTTCCGGATTTAACCAACAAAATTTTATTAGTTGAAGATATTCATGAACGCCTGCATAAAATTGATTTAATGCTGCAGCAACTAAAGCAGCAACCTAATTTTGATAAATTAAAAGGAATTATATTCGGACATTTTACAGACTGCAGCGGAGATGAAGAAGACGGTGACTTGGATGATTGCTTTGCCGATTTTCTGTATAAGACTTCATTTCCGTGTATAAAAGATTTTGAATTTGGACATACTGTCAGTCGCTATGTTTTACCGCTGGGAGCAAATGTAAAATTTTCGGCCGACGAAACAAAATTAGAGATATGCAGCTACTAAACTGCATATTTTTTCTGCGTATTCCATATTAATTTTGTTAACCAAATGCCAAAAAGTATATACTCCGTCCCATGATTTGCTGTTAAAAGCTAAAACAAAGCCATTAGTAAACAAATTGGCTCCCACGATTATCATGGCAGAAAAAATAAATCCTTCTTGGCTTAAATCCGTCTGCTTTAGATGTACTTGAGTCAAAACCACCAGCCAGTGATAGGCTAAAAAATAGCCCAACAAAGCATAGACCAACCAATGAGAATCCGTCACTTTTATCCAGTAAGGCATTGTCAGCATATATAAAAACGCAAATAATGGGAAAAAATATGGAGATAGTGAAATAAGCCAGTTTCCATAACCGTTTAATTGCATAGAACCGCCGCTTCCATCTGGATTTAGGCGGATTCTACCGGCTTTATGCAAGGTTAAATATGCAAAAAAAGTATGGGTTAATTCATGAGAAATCACCTGCATGGCGTTTCGGCCGCCAGAACCGGAAAATATGACTGTCAGCCAAAAAAAGATAAATCCGGCGCCAAAGGTAAAAAATCTAAAAGTGTAAAAGTTAAAATATTGATAAACATTTATCAACGCCGGAATAGAAAATACAAAATATAAAGCTGCCGGCCAACGTAAAATATTAACTATAAAATCTGTAATTTTATGCATTATCACCTCAAATTTTAGATAAATTTTAACTTCAATGTCCTAAAATAAATTTAATAAATAAAAGAAAGGAACATAATATGCCCGATTTTAATTTTAATACCTTTGATTTTATGGTTACTGAGGAAAATGACGTGATGCTGTTGCTTTATGCCCGCAACACAGCGCCAGAAAATCCGTCTGTACAGCTAAATTATGACGAACACAACATTGTGTTAACCCGCAACAAAGATGATGTTTTAACCTTGGAAAATGTTGAAGATACAATTTTTGATAATCTCCAAGACGATAATACTTTGCTGGTTTGTGAAATAGAGCCTTCGGACAATGAAGAAGAAGCCGAAATTGTATATACTTATGAAGCTGATATTGTTGATTAAATAAATATACATACCAGAAAGTATATTTATCTTCTTGAATTACAACTTTGAACTTATTATAATCAAAGTTTAGGGAGGGATAATTCAATGCGTAAAATTTTATTTTTAAGCTTGCTGACACTGGTTTTTGCGCAAAACGCAAATGCTGATACCATAATAGTTATAGACGACAACAACGTTGTCAAACAGCAAATTTACACTTTACCAAATTCAACCGTGCAAACCATACAAACCGCACCAGCTGTACAAACTCAGCCGATATACGTTTCTTCGGCGCCTTTACCGCCGCAACAGGTTATTGTAACACCTCCGGTTCAGCCGGTAGTGGTAGTCAGAGAAACACTTGCTCCGCGCAATTATTACTACGATTCTACAGCTACGGCTGCGGTTGCCGGATTTACCGGAGCGCTTGTCGGTGGTTTAATTTATAGCAGAGCAGATCATCCTCACCACCGCCATCATCACCATCACAGATAATATTTAATTGCTTAATGCAAAGTAAGATTTTTTCGCAGTGTACAAACTAGTACATAAGAAAAAACGGCTGCTTATTGTTGCAACCGGCACTAACTCTCAGAA
>ERZ1034897.453-NODE-453-length-20627-cov-47.102032_pt1 | contig 20627 bp, 23 predicted proteins | sample MGYA00520629_ERZ1034897 | MGnify/ENA primary metagenome ERZ1034897 (study PRJEB33766, sample SAMN09781789) | gut metagenome | biome: gut microbiome | host: Homo sapiens | place: Madagascar | study: EMG produced TPA metagenomics assembly of the PRJNA485056 data... | reverse complement strand
GTGAGCGAAAGCGAATGAGTGCAGTGGCGGCGAAGCCAATCTTACTGCCCCTGCCAAAAATAACCGCCTAGATGGCGGTTTTTTTTGCATTTTGGGGCTGTTGATGAGAACTCACGACAAAAGTGGTTCGACCACAAACGAAAGGCAGACGCCAGTATGCCGGTGAGCGAAAGCGAATGAGTGCAGTGGCGGCGAAGCCAATCTTACTGCCCCTGCCGCTCAAGATGAAGGCGCTGAAAAGCGTCTTTTTTTTCTTTATATATCAAGCACTTAGCAGAGTCCATGTAAGGTGTGCTAAATAAGGCTGTTTCCCGCTAGTTACACGGACTATCCCAGACGAAATCCTTTATTTTACAAACAGTTAATGCGGTTTAAATCCTATTGCCTTTCGGGATATATTGAAGTATAATGTACAATACTTTGTAATATAGAAGTGAGTATTCAAATGTCTTGTATTGAGATTGGTTTAAGAACGCAAAAAACGGATGATAATCCTTATGGATATGCAAAAGTTAATAATATACCCGCAGATGAAGTATGTGTACTTTATTTAGGGGGAGACGGAGCAACAACTGATAAGGCTGCTAACGGATATGCTAAAATTATCAAAGATGAAATATTGGCGGATGTAGATCCTTCTATTCCTGTTTATAGTGTTACATATAATTTTGAGGGGCATAAACAAGCAATCGCCAGAAAAGTTTCCCAAATTAAGCATCGCACTGAGGTTTTAAGTAGTAATGAGGATATTGATAAAATCCTATCAAAAGCAACAGAGGAAGAATATAATCCTACATATGTGGATGATTTGTTTAAAAAGGTTATTTTGCCGAGAATAACTTTGCATAACGGAAAAGGTAAGCTATCTACCGAAGAGGCTTGTCAAAGAATAAGAAAATTGAATATTGTAGCTCATTGTCATGGCGGCTATACGGCTTTAAAGCTGGAAGAAAAAATGCAAGAAGCTATGACATTAATTGGTTATAATAATGATGAGCGGAAGAAAATACAATCACAGTTGTTGGTTGTTGCTCATGCTCCGGCATGCGCTTTAGGAGTTTCAAAATCTCAGTTTGTTAGTTTTAAATCAGTATATGATAGTAATACACCTCTAAAAAATAATTTTTTTGACAGATATATAGAAAGTAGAAAAGCTGAAGAACGTCGTCGTTTTGTTGCAGAGGAAGATCAAAATATAGATAAAATAGAGCAAAATAGGTGGTTTGATTTAAAGCCGTGTTTTTTTGCCGGAAAACAAGGTAACTTATTTTTGATTAAGCAAAAGTATGAATGGATTGAGGGAGAAGGTCCTTTTATGATTAATTCAGATGAGCATAACAATGTTCAGTATAAAGATAAAAGCCAAACAAAAGAAGGAAGAATGATGGCCTATTTTGCTAAAACAATTTTGGAAAATGGAATAAAAAATTCGTTGCAACAAGATGGGGCTTTTGTTCCTCTACCATCAATTGAAAGTTTGGTATTAGATGGTGATGAAGTTATGGATTCTAAAGCTGCTAAGGCATTTGAAACTATGAGAGAAAATGGAAAAGCATTTAGAGAAAAACTCTTTCAGGTTGCAATGAATACTCGTACAAAAATAGCGTCTAAAGATTAAAAATTAGTTCGTGGATTGCACTATGTGCCCTGCCAAAAATAGCCGCCGAAATGGCGTTTTTTTGCATTTTTGGGGCGGTTGAGGAGAACTCATGGGCTCATCGTCAAAGTTGGAGGCAGAGTAAAAAAGTTATAAAAAAATCATTCATCAATTCGTTTGTTTTTCATCATAAATAAGTTAAGCACATAAAACTCTAATTCGCAATCGATAATTTTCAAAATTTCTAAAACCATACGCTCGTCGTTGGATTAGTTTCATCTTTCTATGAAATCCCTCTGTTATCCCATTACTTCTCGTAAATCTGAACATTCTTCCAATTTCTTCTTGCTAATTTTCTATTGTAATGGACCATGAAGTATGGTATTGCATAGATGGTTTACCAAATCGAAATTTTTATAAAGAGCTGATCCAAAAAGCAGGCGCTGAAACGGAACTTGTCTATATGAAAGCCAGTAAGGAGCTTTTGCAAAAAAGACTATATAAAAGAAATCAGGTCTTAAATGCCAATTCGCCGTTTGTGATAACAGATGAAATATTGGAACATCATTATCACGCATTTCAGGAGCCATGGGGCGAAGGAGAAAAAGATTATGTAATGACATGGCAACACAAATAGAAATTCAAGTTTTGAGAATTGAGAAAATCGAAATTTATAAAGGAGAATATTGATGAAACTATTTTTATGTTCGCACTTTTCAAGTGTAGGAAGTCTGATAAAGGAAGAAATTGAAAATAAAAAAGTCGCATTTATTCCAACAGCTTCGCTGCGTGAAGGCTACACCGGTTATGTCGGCTCGGCTCGAAAATTATTCAAAAAGTTGGGAGCAATCGTAACTGAAATTGATATTTCAACGGAGGCTTATTCAACGATACAGTCTGTTTTTGAAGAAGCAGATGTGATATATTTTACCGGCGGAAATTCTTTCTTTCTTATGGACCAGCTCCGTAAAACGGGAACTGATGGGCTGCTGAAAAAGGAATTGGCAAATGGAAAATTGATGATCGGCGAGTCGGCAGGCGCAATTATATGCGCTCCAAGCATCCAATATATCGAGCAAATGGATGAAAAGCCGGAGGACTACTCACAAGAAGATGATGCAGGGCTTGATTTGATTGATTTCTATGTTCTTCCGCATTATCTTACAGCACCATTTAAGAAAGTTACCGAGAAAATAATGACTGAGTTTTCGGATTTGAATCTATGCCCAATTAACAACCGTCAGGGAATTGTAATTGATGGTGAAGATTCAAAGGTTATTTGCAAAGACTAATTTGAAAATTCCTGGTTGTCGGATTGTAAAGGCAGAATCATGGACTGACGATTGATGTTGAGCCGGTATATGGCGGTGCAAGCTATCTGGAGAAGCAGGATTTTATCATCATGAATCAGAAGAAAAGCATTGAGGAAAAACAGGCTGTTCTTGATGGTCTTGTGATGAAGATAGAGGACGTAAACGCAGTCATTGAAAAAGCAAATTATATTGATGGTGGCAATTTCAAGGCGAGAATAGGAAACACTACCTACCTTGTCGGGGTGTTCTTCAACAAAGCAAAAAAGGTAACAATAGAGGACAGAATGAAGAATTTAATCTGTCAGGAAGTGACAGCAGGCAATTTCTAAGGCTGTACACCACAAAAACAACTCATTTTTTAATTAATTATCATTCTCTGTATTGACAAAACGCTTCCTAACAGCAGCATCTTTTCTGATTTTATTGAAATTTGACGCAATTCCTTTAGCAGAGCAATCGTTGTTATAACGAGATGATGCTTTTGTTGATAGCAAAAGGCAGACGCCAGTATGCCGGTGAGCTTTGCGAATGAGCACCGGTGGCCAATTTTAAAATTTTCGTTTGTTTATTTTAGATAATTGTATTATAATATATAAAAACTAGGGAGATTTTATAATGCCGAATAATACTGAAATAAAGATTGTTGAACCATCTATAGAGCATTATAAAGCCTATCTAACAGCCTGCCGAAAAATGTGCGAATACCTTGCCGACAACCAAATTATTGACCCTGTAGGCAAAAGGGAAAGCCGTGGATTTATTTTTACTCAAAAAGATTTTCATTGTGACAGCGTCTACGATTTTGATCATAAGATTGTTAAGTTTTATGAGGCCAAAAGAGAAAACCGCGGGCAAGACGGTTCAATATTAAAAAGTATGCAAAAAAACAGCTGTCCGGAATATTTTTATTTTGTTATGAATACTGACAAACTCATAGGCTCTGTAAACGCACGTCCGCAGCCTAGAGATAAAGCAGATATTGAAAATAACCTAAAATCTTATAAAAAATGGGAATATCTTTCTCCTTCCGGCATCAGAGTGACAACCTCGATAGTATTGCTTCCCGAATACAGAGGAAAAGGTTTAGCTCAAGAAATAAACAAACAATTCTTTGATAAGCTTCGGCAATATGGGATAGAAGAAATTGCAGCCACGGTTGAGTCCGACAACCAGCATTCACAAAAGACGCAAGCTAAATTGATAAACAGCTACGGCGGAAAACAATACAATTTCAGCGGTAAAAACCCCGAAACCAATGAAATTAAAAATTATACGCGTTACATCATTAACACCGATACTACGGGAAATTCAAAATACCTATACCATAATGCTGAAACAAACACCGTAAAAGATAATCTAAAATATATATCAAATAAAAATAATGAAGGCAGATAGACATTTTATCTTTCCTATATACGCCGCAGAAGCGCATTTTACAATCAAACAAAAAAACTATCCGGCAGATTGGGGACCGCCGGATAGCCACATAATTAGGATTTATTTTTTATCGGTTAAACTTTACATCACCTCCTTATAAACAAGCTCTTATTAATTAATTCCAAGTACCATTAAAACTGTAAGAAACATCATCTATTGTTATTGATCGACCTGATATTTTTTGCCCATTTACATAATATTCAATAGTAAAATGGTCAGTGGTTATACCGTCCAAATAGTCAACAGGTTGTTTTCTCATGACCGCATCAACTTTTGAACCTTTAGGAAATTTCATTCGAACAGTTCTCGGAGCGAAAATTTCAGGATATGTCTGAATAGCACCTTTAGGAGCAAAACGTATTTCTGGAGCCTTAGTAGGAAGACAACTATCCCACATTATGTAAGGAATATCGTAAGTTACCACCATTTCCATATCAAAAGGCAATGTCCAGGTCTTACTGTTAAACCCAGTAACTTCACCACCATCGACTGTTAAGTATGCATACCAATCACTTGTATGTTTGCAAGTACTGTAATATTCCATAGGATCATAATAATCACCTACGTTATAATCTTCGCCATAATTAAGTCTATTGCAGTAATACATTTGATTAGTCCAATCTAAAACTTGCGTATTGCCAGTACCACTCCAAATGCACTCATTATATTGTCCAGCGTCAGAATTACCTTGGAGTTCATAATCAAAAACAACATAAACCTTACTTTTTCGGCAATAATAGCATTGACCATCTTCAGCAATATAATTATCTTCTTCTTCTAAACGATATCCAGCAGGACATTGCATATCTTTTGTGCCATAAATGTCAGAAATCTCATTACATTTTAACAACTTACATTCATAACATTGACCATCTGCTGCAAATTCTCTTTCAATCACATCAAATACATCAGCGTGACGACCAGTTGCTTTTTCACACGCTGTATCATCATCTTCCATAACATAGGTTTTATTAAAGTCTTTGGCGTAATCACTGCAGGTTTTTGCTTTTCCGCATTTAACTTGATAAATGTCTCCGTTATCCGCAATCACAGCTGTTTCTGCACATTGGCTATAAATACCACTTACAGGATAGATTGTATTGTTAATAGAAACACTAAACTTTTTCCAATTTACATCTGTGTAATAACCTGAACCATCTTCAGATTCGGCATTTAGATAGGTATAAACTCCGTTTGCCTTTTTACTGAGGTTCATCAAATCTGGTCCTAATGTCCCTATAGGACCGGAAACAATATGGCTACAATTTAGCGCATTTGTTGCTGAATCTATACTACACCTTTCATGATTGACTTGAGCTGTTGAAACAACATCAACTTCGGCCTGCGAATTTGTAGTAATAGTTCTTTTTATTGACTTTAACCATTGTATTTCGTGCTGTTGTTTTGATGTCTCTTGATCTTCAACCCATATTGTATATATTTTTCCATTGGTTTTACACAAACATTTGTCGCCTGATAGAATATGTTTATCATTGTTTTCGCAATAATAATTTATTTTAGAGCAGACATAACTTGTGCTTGTGGATTTAGAGCTATCAAGCGCATAACCGTCAGGACATGTTGCCTCTGGTAATATACATTTATCACCAACCAAGTTATATCCTTCACTGCAAGAATAAGTGGTTTCATAGCATTTATTGTCTTTTAGAGCGCCCTCTTTGCAAAAATAAAATGCTTGATGATGTTTTTCTAGTTTTGGTGTGGCAACACATTGTTTGAAGTCTTTAACCATTCCCGGAACACTTGAACAACAATAACCTGCAGTTTCACTATATAAACCCAATTCATTAGGTATTTCCAATTTTGTCCTAAGATAGGCATCCTTATTAAAAAAATCTTCTCCGCATAATCCTGAGTAACAATAACCACCGTGCTCGAAATACAAATGTCCACCTAGATATACCCAATATTCAATATCTTTGATAAAAAACCCAAAAACAGAAGCATAGTCAGTACCGCCAATTATACCTGGTTTAACGGTAGTTGTATCCAATGTATATGTATTTAATTCTCCTGTACGTGTTACAGAAAATCCACATCCATAAGTGGCGTTACCCAATAGTTTACCATAAGTCACAGAGGCATTTATAGATGGATAACGTTTTGTTATGCCATCACTGTCTGATAAATTATAATTAGCCGCAATATCAACGCATTTATCAATTGGTTTATCTTTACAAGTATAGCATTGGTTGCCTTTGCTGTCTTTAACGCCTTTAACTTCTTCAGCTGTTTGACTATCAGCGCATTTTGAAGTGTAATTAGAATTTATCTGATAGCATTCTTTTTCTTTTGCTGTGCAGTTATAGAATGTACCATCACAGCCTGTGCACGAATCACATTCCCAATCTGAGCCGCTTTTCGGTTCTTTCAAATCGTATAAATCTTTGTTGCATTGCTTGCATTCGCCTAGATAATAGCAGCCGCTGGCATCGTCAAATTTACAACTTTGACTAGTGGCTTTGGCTTGTGCTTCGCAGTCTGATTTAGAAATATTACATTTTACTTGCCAGCAAGTTACATTTACGCCGCCATTATTATATGTTCTTTCAGGATAGCAAGTTTGATACGCATTACTTTCCCCACCTGCTTCTTTACAGCTATAATATTTGCACGGCACGTCTGGAATATTCACGTCACTGCTGCCGCAATCAGTCGAGTCTGGCAAAAAGCACACTCGCGCCGACGCTGTCGATATTGCCGTTACACTCAAAAACAGCACCAACATCAAGCTTTTTATCTTGTTTTTTGATGTATTCATCTCTTGGTTCCTCCTATGTTTCAAGGATTTTTTATGTCCCAAAAAAACGATCGTTTTTTTTACACACTGAAACAAGGGATTTTTATTGTTACAGAAATATGAAAAAAATGCTGAAAACTTAAATAGTTATTGCATGTTTGCAAAAAATCGGTTACCCTATTTTCAATAGGATTTTTGTGTGTAAAAAAAACGATCGTTTTTCTTACACAGTTTTATAGCCAAAAGTTTTGTTTAATCAGATAGTTATTAAAACCCTCGCCACTTGAGGGAGAAGGTGACACGTTAGTGTCTGGTGAGGAGTATAGAAAGAACCACACGTCTAACAAGCGTCCTCAGCACCTCCACTTTCAACGTCATTCTTCAGCGCCTCATGCCCTTTTTATGGGCGGAGGCAGACTGGAGAATCCACGACTTTGTTGCCATAGGCAACACTTCTTTATTCTCTCGCCCCTTGAGGGAGAGAGTGGTGCGACAGCACCGAGTGAGGGGTATTATAAAATATAGACATTGCTATCGCAATGACATTATGGATTCCCCGCCATGGTACTTCTAGCAGGGAGTACCGGCGACGAATGACGTTTCAGGTTAGTATTTGTATCGCTTATTTACTTTTTGTTGTTACTTTTTTATTACCCATCACCCGACACTTTGTGTCGACCTCTCCCGCAAGGGGCGAGGTTATTTTCATTCCCAGCACCTTTTTCACAGAACGAGGTTTCTTATTCACTTTACGCTGACAAATTATAATTATATTATTGACAGACAAAAAATAATTTAATATGTTAGCGACAATGAGTTAGAGTATAGAAATATGCTCTGTCAATTTAATAAGTAAAGGTTTGAAATGAGTATTAGTCCGATTCAATTTCTGCGTCAGGTCAAGCAGGAAGTAAAAAAAGTTACCTGGCCTACCAAAAAAGAAGTAGTGCCTACTTGCGCTATGGTTGTGACATTGGTGGCTATCGCTACGGTGTTTTTCTTTGTGGTGGACGCCATTTTAGCCTGGGGCGTAGATAAAATTTTGATGTTAGGATAGGAGTTTAACAAATGGCTGTTCGCTGGTATGTTGTAAATGTTTATTCCGGTTCGGAAAAGAAAGTAGCCGAATCCTTAAGAGAGCAAGCAACTTTGAAAAAAATGGATGATAAAATCCTAGAAGTTTTTGTACCTACTGAAAATGTGGTAGAAATTCGCAAAGGCACAAAAGTTAATGCTGAACACAAATTTTTCCCTGGATACATTTTAGTAAAAATGGAATTGACAGACGAAACATGGTTGGTCGTAAAAAACACCCCGCGTGTCAGTGGTTTCTTGGGTAGCCGCAACAAACCTCAGCCAATCAGCGATGCTGAAGTACAAAAAATTATGAACCAAGTTCAAGAAGGTTTGGAACGCCCACAGACTAATGTAAACTTTGAAACAGGCGAGCAAATTCGCGTTATTGATGGTCCGTTTGCCTCTTTTGTTGGCATTGTTGAAGATATCGATACCGAAAAGAACCGTTTGAAAGTTTCTGTTTCTATTTTTGGCCGCTACACACCGGTTGAATTAGAGTTTTCTCAAGTAGAAAAAATGTAATCAATATTTTAGCTAATGTAAAAATAAACCGCTGTAACAAGCGGTTTATTTTTATATCAGATAACAAAAAAAACGCTTTTCAACAAAAGTGAAAAGCGTTTTTTTCGCACTCGTTTTTACGGCTATTCAATAGCGTAAATATCTTTTACAAACCATTCGCCATTGGCATTTTCTGGTTCTGTCAAAACATAAATAACTGTTCCTTGACAAAGTCCAAACCAACTGCCATTGCAAGTACTGTCGGTATAAATTTCGACATTATTATTCACCAATACGCGGCGATTTGTGATTTTATAACTGATTTCAGTAGGTCTATCCAACCCCGGATCCTGCATAAAGATAAACTTAGGCAAATTCAGATTCTTGCAATTATCCAAACTCGGATTAATTGTGCATTTTACTGCTTGTTCCACAGCACACAGCTGCTTATCTTTTTCCAAACATTCCGCCGGCAGTGAATCTTTTACAAAAGCAAAAACTTTTTCCGGCAGTTTTATTTTTTGTTCCTGCTCTGCTGTGTTTTTAACATCTTCCGCCTTATGATTTTTAGAAACCAAAGAAAAGCTAAATCCAACTAAAACCACCAAAGCCAATACGACTATAACTTTTTTCAACATAGAGCCCCCTATTTTATTAAAAATGATATTCCAAACTTAAATTATATTCCCACGCTTGATTTATGCCGTCAACTTTATCAAAACCGACATACCTGCCAATAAAACGTGTCTGCCAATGACTGTCAAGCGCATATTTCAAACCGCCGCCCAAACGATAGCCATAGCCATGTTCATTGTGATGTTTGTAGCCGCTGTTTTTCAGCTTAAAAACATATTCTCCCACACCTGCTGTTGCCAAAAGCGAAAACTTTTGTTCACAATCAAGCGGCAAATAAGCTAGCAAATCCAAACCATACGCACGCTCCGAACTTTTTAATTTATGCGGCGTTTGCCCGTTTTTACGGCTTGCACTTTGTTTAAAAAACATTTCCGTGCCAAAATATTTACTATAGTCAGACCCTACATAAACATTGAGGCTGCTATATTCCGGACGCAAATTTGTGGTTTGAGCTCTATCAAATGAATACCCAGCCCCTACATACGGCGTATATTTATAGCTATCGGCGGCACAGATTTGGGCATTTATCCCGATAATTGCTAAAAATGTTAAAACAAATGTAATTTTTTTCATTTATAATCCTTCCATTAGCACCTAATGACTGCATTATAATAATTTTGTTATAAAAATAAAGTCATTTTACAAATTTTATTGAGAAAAAATGTTTTTTGTGCTACTTATTATAAATAAGGTAAGGAATACGCTATGAATAACACGATTACACAATCCGGACGTTCAATGATAGAAGTTATGGGCTACATGGCTGCCGTAATGGCTGTTATCGCCGGTGTCAGCAAAATTATTACTGGTTCATATAACCAATATAAGCTCAGCAAAGCTTCCATTCAGGTTTCTGACTTGGCCAGCGTTATTGTCAAAGCCTCAACCATTGATCCCAATTACGACGATACAGTTGACGCAATAAAACAAGGCACTAATAAAGGCCGCCGCCTACTGCCAAGCAGTTTTAAGATGGATAGCAACAAAAAAATTTATCATGCTTTCGGCGGCGAAGCAACATTAGGCATACTTAACGACAAATTTACAATAACATTCACTGGCTTAACCCGTGAGCAATGCATTGAATTAGGAATGAAAGAATGGATAAATAACAAAATTGTGGATTTATACGGCATTGACATCAATGGCAATAAGTGGGCCTGGCCAATATACGCTGACACAACTTCAGGAATATCAGCCTTACCAACCAAACGTTCGGCTCTGGCTGGTAAAAATTTAAACGACGAGGGGCAATGCAACAAACCCGGAAAAAGCAATTCCATTATGTGGATATTTAATTAACCCTTTTGTGTGACTAAATCAGAATAATGGTTGAAGTTTTGATACAAAATTGATACTTTTTTAGAAATTAATTTTTATGAGGAGATACGTAAATGACAGCTTCTATTGTTTTACCACCAGACTACAAACCTTCGGCAGATGAAGAATACATGAATGACATGCAGCTTGAATACTTCCGCCAGAAGCTGGAAAATTGGAAAAAATCTATTGTTTCACAATCAGTTGACACCTTGGCAGACTTGCGTCAGGGCGGTTTGAATCAGCCCGATGAAATCGACCGCGCCTCTATGGAAACAGATAAATCTCTTGACTTGCGCACCAAAGATCGTATTCGCAAACTTATTTCCAAAATTGACGCCGCTTTAGATAGAATAGAAGACGGCACATATGGTTATTGTGAAGAAACCGGTGAACCTATCGGTTTGGATAGACTGGAAGCACGTCCGGTAGCCACTTTGTCTATTGAAGCGCAAGAACGCCATGAACGTATGGAAAAAACCTATGACGATGAGGCCTAATGCCCTATGGTTGAACAAGTAAAAGATTTTATTTTAGCCTCCGGTTCGCCGCAACGCATTGCTTTGTTGCGGCAAATTGCTTATGAACCAAAAAAAATTGCTCCGGCAGATATTTGCGAAGATTGCCTGCCGCATGAAGATCCGCTGCCATATGTTAGACGCATGGCTTTAGAAAAAGCGCAAAAAATTGCCGCTGAATATCCTAATGAAAACATTTTGGCCTGCGACACCATTGTTGCTGTGGGCAAAAAAATTTTGCATAAGGCTAAAAATGACGACGAACAAACTAACGTGATGAATTTGCTATCTGGCAAAACTCACCGTGTTATCAGTTCGGTTTGCTTGATAAATAAAAATGGTAAAATCTCGCAAAAAACCGTAAGTTCAAAAATCACCATGAAAAAATTAACGCCCGAAGAAATAAAAAGTTATGTGCAAAGCGCTGATTGGCATGGTGTTTGCGGATATCGCATAGATGGCTGTATAGCAGCCTATGTCAGCCGCATTTTAGGTTCATACAGCGGAATAATTGGCTTACCGCTCTATGAAACTCTAAATCTATTAAAAGGGGAGAACATCCGATGAAAGCAGAAAAAATTATATTTGACCGTAATGACGAAACTTCTGGAATTGCCGTTTTTGACGACACCGGCTTGATGGAAATTGATATCTATAATGAAAACAGAGCCATTGAGGGCAATGTATATTTGGGACGCATTAGCAAAAAAATCAGTTTAGCCAATGACCGCACCGGTTTTATGGTAAATATCGGCGATGGACGCGAAGCATTTTTAAATTCATATGAACCAACCCTTAAAGAAGCAAATATGAGTGAAGGCCAAAGCGTTGTTGTGCAAGTCACTCAAGAAAAACGAGCTGAAAAGGGCGCTAAGGTTGTCCGCAACATTCAGTTGGCCGGAATTTATTTGGTTTACTGCCCGTTCAAATTTGATGTTGAAGCTTCATCTAAAATTGAAGATATCGAAAAAGCAGCTGCCTACAAAAAGTTTGTACAAGAACATTCTCAAGGGCAAGAAGGCTGGATTTTACGCACAGTTTCAACCGAAGCCACCGAAAACCAATTGCTGGAAGAAATGACCTCATTGCGCGAGGCCTATGAAAACATACGTAAAAAAGCTCGCACAATGACAGCTCCGACTGTTCTTTATAACAAAGAAAATCCTTTGTTTGAATATATCCGCCGCTATAAAGATAGCCTAAAAGAAGTCGTGGTTGATACTCCAAAACTAAAAGAGCAGGTTGAAGCCGTTTTTGCCGGAACTGTTACTTTACAAAAAGAAGCTTTTGAAGAATTTGGCATAGATGATGCGATTGTTGAAGCCTTAAACCGTACCGTAAAATTGAAACATGGCGGTAATTTGCATATTGAAGAAACTCGCGCTTTTGTGGCAATTGATGTTGATAGCGGCGGCAAACGCAGCGTTGGCGACATTGATAGTCTGAATATTGAGGCAGCCAAAGAAATTGCCCGTCAAATTCGTTTGCGCAACTTATCCGGCAAAATAATTATTGATTTTGCGGGTTCTTCCGAATACCGCTTTATGAAAAAAGTGCTTGAGGTCTTGGAAGAAGAGCTTGCCGATGATATATGTCATAGTAGAGTACTCGGTTTGAGCCGTGCCGGCAATGTAGAAATACTGCGTCAGCGCCGCCGCCCGTCTTTGCGTGATTTATACACTGTTGAATGCCCAACCTGCAGCGGAACTGGACGCGTGGAGCCATAAAAATGGATAATGTCATCAAAACACATAAATGCCCGATTTGCCATAAATTGTTTAGCGATGACAAATATGCTCCGTTTTGTTCCAAAAGATGCGCGGATATTGATTTAGGGCGTTGGTTTAACGGCGACTACTCTGTTCCGGCGGAAACGCTTGACGAAATTGAAACCGAAGAACTTTACGAAGCTTTGGAAAATGAATATGACGGAAAAAACAAATAATCAGCAGCCTAACGTTGCCCTACATACAGATAATAATTGTCTGGCAATTTGTTTTTCCGGTAATTTTCAGCAATTTGACGGTGCTGCGGTTTTAAATAAAATTCATAGCGCCGTCAAAAAAAATATACAATGTATTTATTTCAGCGCTTCCAGTTTGAATAAGTGGGATTCGTCGTTATTACTTTTGATATTTGACACCATAAAGCAAGCCAAAAAACAAAATATCCCAACCGACACTTCAAGTCTGCCGCAAAACATACAAGACTTAATCCGTTTGGCGTTTGAGGTTGACCGCTCGCCGACAAAAACCAATGATAACAATCTAGGATTTATTGAAAATATCGGCTATAAAACCATCAGTTTATTAAAACTTTCGGCGAAAGTTTTGAATTTTTGCGGACAAACATTTGGTGCAGTTGGACGTCTTTTTACCGCCAATACCATTATGCGCAAAATCGATTTTTTGGCTGCGCTGGAAGATTGTGGCCCCAAAGCTTTAGGAATTGTCGCCTTAATCAGCTTTTTAGTTGGCTTAATTTTAGCTTTTGTCGGCGGAGTGCAGCTGCAAGAATTTGGCGCACAAATATACATTGCTAGTCTAGTAACGATTGGTATGTGCAGAATTATGGGCGCTATCATGGTGGGTATTATCATGGCCGGACGCACTGGTTCTTCTTATGCCGCAGCAATCGGCACCATGCAGGTCAATGAAGAATTAGACGCGTTAGAAACTATGGGGCTATCGCGTATAGACTTTTTAGTTTTGCCGCGCCTTTTAGCCTTGGTTATTGCCATGCCTATTTTGACAATGCTGTCAGATTTTATGGGGATGGTCGGCGGAGCTTTTGTCGGCGTGGTGCTTATTGGTTTGCCTTATCAAGAATATTGGAAATATGCTTTCAACGCATTTCATTTGGGCAACTTTTTGGTTGGTTTGTTTCATAGCCTGTGTTTTGGTATTATTATTGCCCTATGCGGCTGTTATCAGGGAATCAGCTGTGGCCGCAATTCTGACAGTGTCGGTTTGGCCACCACACGTTCGGTAGTTTGTGCTATTGTTTGGATGATTGTTGCCACCGGAATCATTACCGTTATTTGTCAGGAGCTTGATATATGACCGCAATGATAGAAGTAAAAGATTTAACCATGGGATACGGCAATTTCATATTGCAGCAGCACGCCGATTTCACCGTCAACAAAGGCGATATTTTTATCATTATGGGAGGCAGCGGCTGCGGTAAAAGCAGTATGCTGCGTGTCCTCACGGGGTTATTGCCTCCTCTAAGCGGAGATGTTATCATCGACGGCACAAACATTGCCCAAGCATCATCGTCACAGTTAGAAGAAATCCGTAAAAAGTCAGGCATTCTTTATCAAAGCGGAGCTTTGTTCAGCTCCATGACTTTGGCCGAAAACATCGCCCTGCCTTTACAGCAATATTCCAGCTATTCCACCGCCGAAATTAAAGAGCTCGCTTCGCTGAAATTGTCACTTGTCGGACTGGCCGGATTTGATGATTTTTACCCTTCAGAAATCAGCGGCGGTATGAAAAAGCGCGCTGGTTTAGCCCGAGCTTTGGCGCTTGATCCGGAGATTGTGTATTTTGACGAGCCATCTGCCGGATTAGACCCTATCAGCTCCCGCAATTTAGATGATTTAATTATTGAAATAAACCGCAGTTTGGGTACCACAATCGTGGTTGTCACACATGAATTGGCATCGATTTTTGCTATTGGCACAAATTCTATTTTTTTAGACCCGATGAGTAAAAGCATTTTAGCCAAAGGCAACCCGCACGACATTTTAAAAAATCCACCAAACTCCGAAGTTTTAGAATTTTTAACAAGAGGTAACGCAAATGCAAAAAAATAAAACATATAAAATAGTCGGACTTTTTGTTCTTACCGGTTTTTTAGTATTTTCCGCCATTATTTTTCACTATGTCGGCAAAAAATTCACCTCTGACGATTCGCAATACGTGGTTTTGTATTTTGAAGAATCTATCCAAGGCTTAAATGTCGGTTCTTCAGTAGTATTTAAAGGCGTTGAGGTTGGTCAAGTCGCCAAAATCAGTCTGATAACCAATTTGCAAAACGGTACTTTCAAAATGCCGGTCTTTATCACGTTTAAGCAAAACCGTTCTTTTCAGATGAAAGACGGCAAAGAAGCCTCGCCGAAAGAAATTTTGCATAGCCTTATTGAAAAAGGTCTGCGCGCCCGCTTAATCAGTGCTAACTATTTGACCGGCCAACTGATGATCGAGTTGGATATGGACCCTAGCGTTCCGGCTATTTTACGCGGTACTGGAGAACATATGGAAATTCCAACGGTTATTTCTTCTATCGGCATGATATCTAAAGACCTGCAAGAAATTCCCTTCCGCGAAAATATGATGCAACTGGGTAATTTATTAAAAGAACTTGATGATAAACTGCCGCCGATTATGGATAATATGTACAATATTACAGCAAAAACCGATAAATTGCTGGATAGTCAGGCGACGCGGGCCGAAAAAACTATCAATAACTTTAATGCCATGGTAGAGCAAATGTCCAGAGCCGGCCGCTCTGTGCAAAATCTCGCCGACTATTTGGAACGTCATCCAGAAGCAATGTTACAAGGTAAAAGGAGACCAAAATGAAAAAAGTTTTAATCTACTGTGTATTGAGTTTGACCGCAGCCTGCTGCTGGCGTTCTCCGGATTCGTCATTTTATATGATGAACAGCCAAAACTTGGAAATGGTATCCCAAAAACAACTTAGCGTCGCTGTGCAAACCATCAATGTTCCAGAACTGCTCGATCGTCCGCAAATGGTAACCTACGATGCGCAATCGCAAAAAGTAAATATGCTGGAATTCAGCCGCTGGGGCGAGGCGCTGCCTGCTGTTTTGCAAAATACCGTAACCAATGATTTAATCGCTTATCTACCAAATTCATTTGTAAAAAGTGCGCGTTATGACACCGAAACTTTGCCCTACAATGTCAAAATAGAAGTCAACAAAATAGAAGCTTACCGCGGCGATAAAGTTAAATTATCCGTTTGGTGGAACATTCAAGACAGCAACGGTAATGTTTTAAAACGCCGTCAATCTACCTATCAAACAAAGGTCAATGGCAACACCATTGCCGCGCTGGTAAAAGCCGAAAACTTGGCGGTACACCAAATGACTAAAGACATTGCGCAAACTTTGAGCAAAATGTAGCTAAATACGCTTATCTTTGCAATGGCAATAAGAATTAATCGGGCAATTTTCGCATAGCGGACGCTGTGCTTTGCAGATATAGCGTCCAAACAACACCAGCCAATGATTAGTATTGATAATTAAATCTCTTGGCAGAACTTTTAACAAATCTTTTTCCACTTCAAGCGGAGTTTTGCCCTGACTGAAATCTAAACGATGAGAAATACGCATAACGTGAGTATCCACAGCTAACGTTGGCTGTTTGAACCACACATTCATAACCACATTAGCGGTTTTGCGTCCTACTCCGGCCAACGTAGTCAAAACATCTCTATCTGCCGGCACTTCACCGCCAAAATCCACAACCAGCTGCCGGCTCATTTCTATAATATTTTTAGCTTTGTTATTATAGAGCCCGATGGTTTTGATATATTTTTTGAGATTATCAATCCCCAAATCGAGCATTTTTTGCGGTGTGTCGGCAATTTTGAACAGAGCTTCCGTTGCCTTGTTTACGCCTTTATCCGTACTTTGCGCCGAGAGCATTACGGCCACCAGCAAAGTATACGGATTATGGAAATGCAATTCACACTGCGGATTTGGATTTTCCCGTGCAAAAATCCGCATAATTTCTAAAATTTCAGCCGCTTTACGCACTAGGCTTTAACTCCTCCGGCACCGGCAGCTTTAGGTGCATTTTCATCTAGCGGCCAGCGTGGACGCGGTTTAAAATCAAGTGGGCTGACATAGCCTTTGCGGAAACGTTCCAACCCAGCCCAAGCCACCATTACGCCGTTATCCGTGCAAAAACGAATTGGCGGAGCCGCAAATTCCAGCCCGTTTTTTTCGGCCAATTGATTAAGTTTGCCGCGCAAATAAGTGTTGGAAGCCACACCGCCGGAAACTACTAAATGCTGTCCGGTCGGATATTTTTGCTTAAAATAAGCAATAGCTTTTTCGAGCTTGCGTACAAGACAATCGGTTGCCGTCATCTGAAAACAGGCGCATATATCGGCAACATCTTCTTTAGGCAAAATAGCGTGTTCAATTTCTCCGTCCGGAGAATAAGATTCGATAATTTTACGCACAGCAGTCTTTAAACCCGAGAATGATAAATTGCAATCACCGGAATTAAGCAAAGGACGCGGCAACGTAAAACGAGAATCATCGCCGATCGACGCCATTTTTTCAATCATCGGTCCGCCTGGATATCCCAAGCCCAGCATTTTTGCTACTTTATCAAAGGCTTCGCCGGCGGCGTCATCTATGGTCGTGCCTAAACGCTCATATTCGCCCACATTTTTAACCACTAAAATCTGACAATGCCCGCCAGAAACCAGCAGCAGCAAATATGGAAATTCTATCGGATGTACCAAACGAGCGCACAAAGCATGACCTTCCAAATGATTAACCGCCACAAAAGGTTTGTTCAAAGCCAAAGCCAAAGCCTTTGCCGTCATCACGCCGACAACCACTCCGCCGATTAACCCAGGGCCGGAAGACGCGGCAATCGCATCAACTTCATTTAAAGAAATATGCGCACGTTCCAAGCAAACGCTGACAATCTCATCAACATGTTCCAAATGTGCGCGGGCGGCAATTTCTGGAACCACACCGCCATAGCGCTTGTGTTCTTCCTGCGACTGCAAAGCCTCGCCTAAAATTTCTTTTTCATCTGTCACCACAGCGGCGCCAGTATCATCGCAGCTGCTTTCAATTCCCAAGACAATCATTTATTTATTCCACTAATTTTTTTTGTTTATGATATGTAAACTTTTTTTCGTTATAACTATATGAAATATAATCTGTTAATTTGTCAAGAAAAAGGATACAGAAAATGGCTAAAATCGAAAAAAAAGAAGAAGTTAATCCAGCTGCTGCGTCAACAACCGAAAATAAAACTAAACCGGCAAAAAAAAGCAGCTACGTAAGTCTGGTTTGTTTGATAATTTTACTCTGCAGCGCCGGAGTTGTCGCCTATAATATTGAACTGACTAAAACTCTGAATGAAGATTTGGCTGCACAGCTTGCCGCTGATTACAACACCAAAATAAACAATCTGAAAGTACAAATTAAACAACAAGAAAGCATAATCGCCGATTTACGGCAAAATCAACCGCTAAACAGCGTTTCTCAACCAACGTCAACCGACTTATCCGAAGAACAGCTGCAGCAATTGGCTAGCAAAATTTTGCCACTATTGCCGCAACCGGAAGTTTCAAATAACCAAAATAAACCTATTTCAATCGAGCCTGCCCCAAAAAATGTCACCGCACCTGAAGTTTTGCTTGCCGCCGGCGCCTTAACCGTACGCGGCTTAGCCGAAGACGGACTGCCGTTTGACTATGAAACCGAAGTGCTGCAAATTTTAGCTGCCGGCAATGAAACTGCTCTCAATTATATCTCCAGCATCAAAAAATATGCTGTTTCCGGTATAAAGGGACGGGCAATGCTTATCAATGAATTTAATAAAGTATACGCCGATTTGAGCCGGCCGCAAATCAATAAATCAATCGAGCCAGAAATTCAAGAAACTTGGGACGAAGCTTTATTACGCCGTATAAAAGAGCTGGTTGTTTTCAAAAAAAGAGAAAACAAACCTGTTGTAGTTTTTCCGAAAACGCCTGATGAAATTCATCAGCTGGTCAACGACGGCAACTTTGCTGAGGCTCTAAACAAACTTAAAACCGACCGCAAATACAGTGATGTAAATTCTGCCGAACTAAACTCTTGGATTTTACAAACTCAAGATTATCTTGAATTTGAACAGGCTATCAACGGCCTGCTTATGAACTCCTTGGCCAATCTTCATCTAAAAGAAATGGAGCGTACAAAATGAGTATATCCCAATTGCAAAATTGTTGGCGGCAAAAATACAGCTGCGTTTCCTCTCAACTTGAAAAAGTGAAGGAGATTCGTTCAGTGGCAACCGCTTTTAACACCAATATTGACGCGGTTCTAAAAATCAGCGGCAAACGCTTGTCTGAATTACTAAAAGCAACCAATCTGACCGCCGAAGAATTTGACAGTCCGCGCACTTTATTAGAAACGCCTCAAGACGTGGTGCACGGAATAGCCAAATGTTTTAGCCGCGGCATTGCCGAAGAATGGATTACCGATGATAAATCGGTTTATGAATGGATGAGCCAAAATTTGGGTTACGACCGTTTACAAATGGGTGGTCAAGGCGGAATTGTTGCTAACGCCTTAGCCGTTTTGGGCGTGCAAAATGTTTTTGTTCACACCAATTCTCACCCCAAACTGCAAGCCCAACAATTTTTGCCTTTAAATAACCTTTTTGGCATGGATGAAAATGGCAAAGTTTGCCGCGCCGCAGATATTGACCGCGCCGCCGAAACCCCGCTTATCCATTGGATTATTGAATTTGACATTGGCGATTCGTTTACGGCTTGGGGCAAAGAATTTACCTGTCCAAAATCTAATCGTTTTATTGCCACCTATGACCCTGCCAACATTGATTTAGTCATCAATCCGGATTTTGTGAAACACTTATCGCAAAATGGCTATGATTATCTGGTACTTTCCGGCTATCATAATTTGACGTCTAAGCGTAACGGCGTAGAATTGGTCAATAACTCCACAGCCTTAATCAAAGATTGGAAAAAACACAATCCGCAAGGAATTATCCACTTGGAACTGGCGTCCACCCAAGACAAGAAAGTGCGCACCGCCATAATTGAAAAAATTGCTCCGCTTGCCGATTCGCTTGGCTTAAATGAACGGGAAGCTTTGGACGCCTTGGAAGTTGTCAATCCGCAAAAATATCAAGAATTGGCTCACGAGGACTTAACCTCTCCGCGACTGTTTGAAATCGTGCGTCTTATAAAGGAAAAAACGCAAGCACCGCGGATTCAATTGCATATGTTCGGCTTGTATTTGACTTTGCAAGATAAAGGTTTTCGCCTTTCGGCGGAACAAAACCTGCGCGGCATGATGCTTGCTTCTACTGTTGCCGCTACCAAAGCCGGCACCGGAAAAATAGAAGACCACGCGCAACTGTTATGGGCGCACGGTAAAGAAGTTTCAGAAATTAGTCTTAATAATCTGCAGGAATTGTCCGAGTATTTGCAAAAGCCCGAACTGATTGAAAGCGGAATCTGCCAATATGAAAATTATGACGTTATAGCCGTTCCAACCATTATTATAGAAAAGCCTTTAACTTTGGTTGGTATGGGCGACACAATTTCTTCTGTTTCCTTAATCGGCGCAAGATAAATTTGCCGTTTTTAACATTAAACCCACCGCCCTGAAAAGAACGGTGGGTTTTAGTATTTAGAGGTTAAAAACTAGAATTTGTATTTAGCGTTAATCAAACCTG
>ERZ1034897.449-NODE-449-length-20754-cov-27.567564_pt1 | contig 20754 bp, 28 predicted proteins | sample MGYA00520629_ERZ1034897 | MGnify/ENA primary metagenome ERZ1034897 (study PRJEB33766, sample SAMN09781789) | gut metagenome | biome: gut microbiome | host: Homo sapiens | place: Madagascar | study: EMG produced TPA metagenomics assembly of the PRJNA485056 data... | reverse complement strand
TCTGGCGCTCCAGAGCCGCAAAGTCCGTTGCACGCTGTACGTCGGCCTGCGTCGCCGGGGCACTCTCGCCGCTGCTGCCGCCGAAGCCTCTGCCCGCGAAGAGCAGGAAGAACAGCGCGATGAGAATCACAATACCCCATCCGCCGAAGCCATAGTCCTTATCCATTGTGTTCCCTCCTTTCGGGTTAGATTATTGATAGGCGCTTACGCGCGGTATCACTTGCTGATCTGGCCGACGAGCTCGCCGACCGTTTTGTCTTTGTTTGCCTCAAACCAGTCATTAAACCCAGGCTGGGAGGCGAGGAAGCTAAGCACCATCTGGGGACTCTGGCCTTTAAGCGTCGTCATTGCCGTCTGCATCAGGCCGTTCAGCAGTTTGTTTCCGCTGCCGCCGCCCATCAGTGCCATGATCGGATTTTGCATTGAGTTTTCCCTCCAATTCCTCGATTTTTCCGGCCATGCTCTGTAGGCCGTCCGTGATCTGCTTCAGCTGCTCTTGCAGCTGGGTCGCTGCCTTTTCCTCTTCCGTCGGCTCCGGGAAGATCCGGAACCGCGCAATGGTCTTTGCCGCCATGCTGTCGGTGCGGATGTAATAGAGCAGGTTTTCCGTCTCATGCAGCGCGAGCGCGTTGTCGTTTGGCTGCATCTGCAAATTGTTGATACTGGCCTCGCTGGCCACTGTCAGCACGCCGAGCTTCGGCGGCTGCTGCGGCATTTGCGGCACCTGCGCCCGCGGCATAGGCTGCATCTGCACCTGCTGCGCGCCGTCCATCTCCCAGCGCCCGGTATATGGGTTGTATGCCATCCTGTGTCCCTCCTTTTGAGACCATTGTACAGGATGTCCATTTCCCAAGGGTGGCGCGAGTGTGATTTTATGTGCAAAATAATTTGATTTTTTTAAAATAATGCTTGACATATACGGGCAAACCGTATATAATAAAACCATAGAGATAAACAAAAAACAAACCCCAACACGGGGCAGGAGGAAATAAAAATGAAAGCTACTATTTATGCAAACTACGGAATGCTCGCAGCTGAAAAGCGCTGCATCTACACCACGGCCGAAACCGACGCCACCGTCTCCGAGCCGCTTGACGTCGTCATTCCCGAGAAGTTCGCCCCGGCGAAAAACGCTGCTGACGAGATCGTCGTCACGCTGGACGGTTACAATTATCGCTTGCAGGATGTCCTGTGCGGCGACGAACAGCCCTGCATCATGGTCCCGGGGTACACCACCAGATACGAGCGGCTTGCTCGTGCCTAAGCCAAAGCGAGGGAATCCAAATGCCAACTGATGCACAAAAACGCGCCCGGAACAAGTGGGACGCGGAGAACCGCACCGTAATTGGGTGCAAGATGCGGCGAGAAGACGCGGAAGCGTTTAAGGCCGCCGCGCAGGAAGACGGAACAAACCCAAACGAGCTCTTGCGCGGCTGGATTGGGGACTACATGAGCAGGGAGGTGACGACTATGACAACCGAGCAGATCCAGGCGCTGGCGACGATCTTTGCGATCTGCCGCAAGGCAACAAATACACGGAGCCAGAGCGACATTGACAACGCGCAGCGTTACCCCATCAAATGGGCTACCATTATGGTGCGCAAGCTCCACGCGATGGGCAAAGCCACCGAAGAGATCGACCGCGCGATTGCCGAGCAGTACGGAAAAATCGGCATCGATACGTTTACGGCCAACTTTGACAAATGCCTCACGCTCGAGCAGCAAGGCGTTTGGAGCCTTGCATTTTATAAGGCAATGCAATAAAGCACGCTTTGGGCGCGCTGGGACACTTTAATAGGAGGGACATTATGACGGCAGATGAGTACATAGCCGAACTGGAGAGCCGCTGGCCAAAAAACATCCCGCTGGGGCTGCTGCGCGACGCAGTGATCGTCGTCTCCCGCCGGAGGTTGCAGGAGATTAAAGCCGAGCTGCATGGGACGGATCAATCGCACAACCTTTGCGCTGGGCGCCTTTGTGAGTACAAAATAGGGACTGTCAACATGGCAAACTTTGAGGCGCTCGTCCCGGGCTTTGACGCAATCCATTCCGTGGAGGTTGGGGACTACCTTGTCCATCAAGGCAAACTATCGCAAGTCACACGTGTCAACCGTAGCTCAACCGGGCGTGAGGCCTTTGTTGATATCACGCCAGTCGCTGACATTACATGCCTTGGATAAAAACACCCGGTGCCCAACTTGGACACCGGGTATTTTATATCATGTTGAGCCTTTGTGCTGTCTGCCGCGCCCTCGTATAAATCCCGGGCAGCCGCCTCGACAGGGTGCTCCGCTCCATGCACAGCTCGACGGCTACGTCGATCTGGGGTGCTTTGCCCACGATGTAGCGGCGCACGATCTCGGCGTCCTGCCTGCTGTATCCGGCCTCGCGTATGACGCGCTCCCACTCGCTTTGCAGCAAACCGGATAAGTCGTCTGGAATATGGACTCTTGCGCTTGCCAATGGCGTCCCTCCTTCCGGGAGGGCGCGGCGGACGGCTTACCTCATCGCCTTTGCGAGCTTTTTGAGAAGATCGTCACCGTACTTATAGGCGGCGAGATAATCAATCGTGCCGTCGGTCAATCCGGCTTTCTGCCGGATGGACTTCTTTGCTTCTTCAACCTCGGCATCAACCTTCACGGTATCGTATTCCACCCACGGGAGCTTTCCGTGCTTCTGCCAGTTGCGGGCGTGGTAGCCTGCCTTCGTGCCGATGTTCTGCACAGCGGTAATCTGCACGCCGTTGTCCCAGATCGGGGTGCATTCGACCGCCAGACCGTCACCGATGTACATACCCCAGTGGCCGGGCATCCAGAGACCTTCGCCGGGAATCAGCTTGTCCCAGCCGATGCCGGACACGGCGTAGCACTTGGCGATCATGCCGTCGGCGGAGACATCCGGCACACTGTTCGAGGCGTATCTTGCACCGCCGTAGTAGGCGTTTTTGTTGCCGTTCCAGCCCCAGAGGATGCCCTTTGTCAGGTTCACGCAGTCAAAGCCATAGACAACTTTCCCAATCAGACTGCGCAGATACGTGACTCTGCCGCCGGTGTACCAGTCCGGGTACTGGGCGGATTTCTCGTCAATGATCGTTTCGCTCACGGGGGAGCCGAAGCAGCCCCACATGTAAACGGTCTTGTAATTCTTCGCAACGTCAATGTGCCTGCGCACAAGCTCGGATGCTTTCATCATTTCTGTTTGCCCTCCTGCGGCGTACCCGCACTGTCAAGCACATCCTGCGTCTTCTGGGACTGGGTCCCAAAATAAAACGCGATAATGACGGCGTAGATCGTCATAAAGTCCTGCGAGATTTTGCCCGCGACGGACATATAAGCAAACACGCCGGTCAGCACCAGTGTGACCAGAGACTTGACGCTGAGCAAATTGCCCAGCCGCTTTTTGATATTATCCATTATGTACCTCCATCGTCATTTGGTTTTGCAAATACTCTCTTACACAGCAGGAGTAGCAGCTCCCCGCCGAACGCCGCCGCCGCGAAGATCAGCACGTCGGAGAGGTCGGACGGGCGGTCGAGGATGACCGCGACCGTCTTGATGACCACTGCCCACGCGAGCGTAAGCGTCAGGGCGTAAATGCAGTAGTAGACCAGTTCCCGCGCCATGCGCCCCTTCGTCTTCCGCTGCGGCTTTTTCTGCCCGTCCTCCATACTAGCCTCCCAGTCCCGCCAGGGCCAGCGCGTAGCCTACCAGCCCCGCGACGATCGCTGTCACGGCTGCCTTGATAAGCCCCTCCCAGCGGCTGCCTGGGAGCGCCTTGAGGGCTTTCACGTCGGTCTTGATCTCGTTCACGTTCGACTCGATCGTCTCCTGCTTCGTCGCCAGCACCTCCACGGAGGTAGCCAGCTGGTGAAGCGCCTTGTTGTCCGCCTCGAGCTCGTCGATGCGGTGCTGGTTTGATTTGCAGCGCGCGTCGATCGCTGCGACCTGCGCCTGAATTCCGTCGTCCATATCTGTCTCCTTTCTCGCCCGGAGGCGGCGCTATACTTTTTTCCAGACCGTCGGGGCGACCGTCGGGGTAAACACATTCCCGTCCATGAGCGACTCATACAGCTTGTCTCCCCACCATCCCTTCTCGCCCTTTGCAAAGGCCAGTGTGGAGGTAATTACTTCAGGGATGATTCTGTACCCGCCCCGGTACTGCACGTCCTCCCAGAGCGTAGACGCTTTGTCGGGCGTGTTCTGTGCGGTGTCCCAGAGGTCGACGGCGGCTTTTTTGATCTTTCCGTGCCAGTTGATGCGCGTGCCCGCTTTGACGAGGCTGCCGCCGCCGGTCAGCGTCCCCAGAAGCTCCGGCGCGAGGCTGACTGTTTTATCGTCCAAAGCGCTTGCCGCCTGTTCAATGTACGGGCGCATTTTTCGTGCCCTCTCGGTGTACGTCATGGCGCTTCCTCCCCCAGCAAGATTTTTGCCGCCGTCTCGGTGTCGAGAAGCCGCTCACGCAGCTGCTCCGGGTTTGCCGTCTCGATGTCAAAATTGTCTGTGACAAGCTTATCCGTCTCCGTGTAGGTGTACGACGTACCGTCAATGTCAATTGCCTCATCGTACTCTGCGCCCGTCTCAACCTGCCGGATGAGATAGCCCGCATCCGAATACGTCCTGTACAGCTCCACGCCGTCCGTGCGCGTTTTGTAGTGCTCTCTTACGATCATGCTCACACCCCCACAATATGGTCTGCCAACGAACTCCAGTTTGTTGCCGCTTTCCACGCGTCCACCAGAGAGGCAGGTACTCGGATTTCCAGTTGCGGATGTGTTGCATCGAACGCGTTGACGTTGGCCAGCGTGGGCACGGCGGTACAGTGCGTGAGATCCACAACCCGCAGCGAGTAGCACCGTTGGAACACCTGCGCCGGAATGCTTGCGATGTCCCCGAGACACGTCACCTTGCGCAGCGTGAAATCGTCCTGAAATGCAACCGCAACAAAGGTCGTAGCGTCCGCCGGAATGGTGACTTCCATCAGAGAGACGCAGCCATCGAAGCTGCCAACCGTACCGTTTACCGCCTTGATGTGGACACGTTCGAGCGATCGCGTAATGTATGCGGAGGTTATATCAAAGTTTACTTGGCGCACCGCCGTATTGGATATGGCATAATCGTTGACCTGTGTCGTATCCTTTGGTGTTGCGATGGCGCGAAGGTTTACGCACTGATAAAATGTCATGTGAATCGCAGAGGAAAAAGCCGCTGTCACGGCGCGTATATTTGCAGCTTTTTCGAACATACGCCACGGTTCGAACAGCACGCCAGATGGGACAGCTACGCTCTTGAGCTGGGGGGCGTTATAAAACGCACGTTCCGTCACTCGAGTCACTCTCTCACCGATTTCTACCTTTTTTAGCATCGTGCAGCGACCACTATCTGTTTCGCCGTTTGCAATCAGCATTCGATCGTTTGAGCCGTTCCCAAGCTGCATTGTCTTACCCTCTTTGACACTCATCGTGATCACGTATGAGCCGCTGGCTGCGTACACATGCCGATGCTCAATCCAGGAGCTTGCGTTTTTTGTTTCCGGGGTTGTGCCGTCGCCCCAGTCAACAGTCGTGGTGTTTATGTTTGATTGCCAATAATTGAGCACGAAATCGTCCCACGTTTCGGTGTCCACGTCGACGTAGAGCCTTGTCTTCCCGTCATCGGTAATGTACAGCGCGCCGATATCGAGCTCACGGCCTGCGTCCTTGATGTCTTGGAGCGTCCAGTTCCAGCCCTGGCAGACCAGTCCATCGTGCGAGGGAAGGGGCGGAAGCTCTGTCTTTGTGGCCAGCTCGGCGAGTGTCCATGCATACAAGAGCGTCCCGTCGTAGTCCCAGAAATTGATGTCCGACTCCTTGGGCGGGGCGGTATCTAACGTGCCGGTGATCTTCGCGCCCGAAGCGTCGTGCGCTGTCACGCCGGATTTGAGCGTCGCGGGAGTGACGGTGTCCTCGGTCAGGTCGATGAGCACCTTGTCGCCGTAAACGATTTTGCTCTTTGTGGTCTCACCTCCGGAAATCTCAGGTGCCGCCATACGCTCACGCTCCTGCCTTCTTGCCGATGGTGACGGTCACGCCGCCAGCAGCGTTTGGCGTTTCGTTGTAGTAGATCGCGGCCACGTCGACCTGCGACATGTAATCGTAGCCGGAATCCGGCAGAATCGTCTGCGCGGTTGTCAGCGGCTCGACGGACTTTGTCTGCGCCTTGATGGCCTCGCCGCTGTACGTGCCCGTCACACCGAGGATCGTCACGCCCGCCTTGATGTTACCGGCAATGATCTTCGCGGCCTCTGTGGGGTCGATGGCGACCTTACCGCTTCCGTCGTGGTAGCCGATGGGGACGATGTACTCGCCCTTGACCGTTGTGATCTTCGCGGCCACCGCGCCGTTGTTCGGCATTTCGCCCGTGATCATCGAGCCTCTTGCGCCTGCCGTCTTGCCGAAGAGGATTTCCGAGGCCTTGACGGTCGCGCCGGACGTGTCGAGGTCAAATTCACACGTGCCCGTGTGGAGCTCACCGTCCGAGCCGTGATACTTAAAGCCAAGCAGGACTTTGCCGGGCTCTACCGTGTCGGCGGTCAGGTCTAACAGCACCTCGCCGCCATAGATAAATTTACTTCTGCCCAAAATTTACACCTCCGATGCAATATAGACCGTCGTGCCGGTCTCGTTGGATACCTCATAGTATGGGACTTTTGTGACGGTCACATCGTCCGCCAGCAGCTTGTTTTTCGTCGGCAAAACAACCGGCTCAAATGCCTTCGGCACGACCTCGTAGTCCCCTTCATACGCCTCTCCGCCCTGATAAACCACCTTTGCGGGCTCAATCCGCATCCGAATCTCCGGCTGCGAAAGCACCATTTTAAGCATATCCCGCCTCCTTGAGAAGCTCCTTGACCGGCTGCGAGACGATATCCGCGGCCTGTGGATTGCCGTCGCCGTCGGTCAGCGCCAGCTGGAGGCGCGCGCTCTTGCCCGTGTCCAGCTGCATCGCGTCGGCAAGGGGGATCGTAACGAGCAGGTGCGTCTCGTCGACGACCGCCGGCACGTACTCAAAAAACAACGCGCCCTGTTTGAGCCAGAATTGGAGTTTCGTCGCCTTCGTCAGATCTGCGCCCGTTACTTCCACCGAAAGCGCATTCCGGATTTTTTCGCGCATCGTATCACCTCACTTTGGATTTCCCACGACGTACTCGACGACGTAGGTGCCGCTAATGCGGCAGATTTTCACGCGGTCGCCCGCCTTGAATGTAACGTTGGTATTGCATTTGTAATGCTTTGCTGTGGCGGCGGTCTGGCCGTCGAAGATCAGGCTCAAGCCGTCCGTGTATTTCGCGCCGACTGTGGCAAGCTCTGCCGCAGCCGGTTCCGTGTTTTGCTGCCCGCTCATGCAATCACCGTCCTTCTCGCTGTGTGCGTCATCAGCTCTCCGGGGCTTAATCTCAGCTGCCAGCCGGTCTCCTCGTAGATGCCGCCGAACTCGGGCGCGTCGATGCTTAGAACGTCGCCCACGCCGTGTCCGCCCTCCGGCAGACCGTAAAACGTGATTGTTCGCGTGCCGAGCTGCGACTGAAAGCACAGATCGTCCACATACGCTTGCAGTGCCTCCTGCGAAGCGATGTTATCGACCTTGACCACCTGTGTGATGCGCTGCCCGCGCTTGAAAATGGAGATAGAGCTGGACGGGCTGTTGTTTTCTGCACGTGCCACAAGCGGCGTTGCCAAATCCGGATTGCTGCAAATGGCGACAAAGACATTCGGCGCGTCGAAGATATCCTGCTCCTGCGACATATCGCGCGAGACGGGAGCCAGCAGCCGGATATCCGTGCTCGAGTAGCGCCAGCGGATATTTGCCGCATTTGGTGTTGCCTTTGGCTCCAGGTGCCCGATGCCGCTGCCGTCAAACCATACGGGCTTGTAGTTGATCTCGCCCAGCAACTGGTTGCAGATCGTGAGATAGTCCGTGCCCTCCTGCCAGTCCTCTCGGTCGGTCTGCAAGGTCTCGCTCGTGGGGGTGGCGATCACGAGGCCGATCCCGGCCTGCGTCATGAGCTGCTGCACCGCCGTCAGATAGTTCGTGCCGGCGGCCAGATGCAAAATGCCCTCCGTCTTGATCGTCTGGATCATCCAGCTGCGGTCGTACGCGTCGAGCCGGAGGAAGTGCCCTTGCGCGCTGACGGTGTCCGAGTACGTCGTGATGCGGTACACGCCCAATTGGTACTCTTGCCCGTCAAGCTCCAGCACAGGCTGGAGCTCGTCGGAAAGATACTCGATATCTGGGTTGTGGATAAACGTGCCGCCGAGGCTTCCCATGATGCTACCTGTCGCATCGACGAGCACGTCGGGCGCGGAGTCCTTGAGCCAGCGCAGCTCCGAGAACTTCGCGCCGCGCCGCAGCACATCCACGCGGTAAGATATCCTGTGCGTCATAGCGTCACCTCGTCGTCATAGTCGATTTGCTCGACCGTGAAATTAAAGACGTTCAAAAAGCCGTCGTGCTGCTTCGGCAGGCTCGTGATGTAGCCGATGACCATGTCGCCCTGCGGCGTCTTTGCGCAAACAAGCTTGCCCACAAGTCCCATGAGCTGCCTGATCTCGCCCTCATCGAGCAACGCCGCCGTGATGGAAAGCGAATCTGTGCCGGAGTCGACCTCGACCGCGACGGGGTAATACGCGCCGGAGAGCTGCAAGAGCTCGACCTGCCGGGAAAGTGTCCGCGTAGTCTGCCGGTGCTGGCTGTCCGAGTATGGGAGTCTCAAGGTTTGGCCGGTGTCCAAGTCTGACACCTGATGCACCTCCGCGCGAACATCGACCGTGACCGCGCTGGACAAACCGTAGTTGCCGGAATCGTTGTAGCAGCCGCGCACCTGATACGTTGTGCTGCCGGAGGACAACTCGTCGGTGTACAGCGTCTGCGTGAGCTTCGCAATCGGCTTGCCATTCCGGTACACAAGATAAAAGTCATAGCTCCCGGAGGTCTGCCAGCTGAGGTCCGCGACGCTCGATGCCTGCACGGTAAGCGTGATACTCGCGCCCGGCGTATTGGTGACAGGCAAAGCCGCCGCGCCCCAGTCCGACCACATGCCGTACTGGTTCTGCACGCGCACGCGCACCGTGTGGCTGCCGTCCGCAAGATACGCCGGGCTTGTCCACGTCTTGTCCGTGCCGTAGTGCGTGCCGCCCGAGAGCTTGCCGTCCAACTCCACCTGATACGCCTCCTGCTCGGATGTCTGCCAGCTGATGGACGGGCGCGGACCGGTGGACTTGATCTGAATGCTCGGAGCCGTCGGCGCGGCGATCACGACGATCTGCGCCGCCTCGCTCCACGCGCCCGCAACACCGTCTGCGTTGTAGGTGCGCACGCGCCAGTATTTGATGCTGGATGTGAGCGTCCCGGCAGGACACGTCCACTGCCGCGCAGCGCCGGTCACGGTTGCAAGCGTCTGCCATGTGCTGCCGTCGGTGCTTTTTTGCAGGTCTGTTTTCGACTGCGCCGTACCTGTGGATGATGCGTGCCCCCAGATGAAGATTTGATCTTTCGAGCCGTCTACAACTACGTCCTTCGGGCTGATCGGCCACGCCGTCGGCGGCACGTCTTCCACGCTCAGCGTCATCCAGTCGGACGTGAGCGTCTGGTTTGCGTTGGTCTTCGCAATCACGCGCCAGTCGATGCTCTCGCCGCTGATCGTGCCCGCCGGGACTGTGACGTTCGGCGCATCGCCTGCCCATGTGTTGACGTTGATGTTTGTGATCTCTGTCTGCCCATGCTCGCGCAGCTGCAGCGTAAAGGATTTTACCGCAAGAGGTGTGATGGACGGTTCGTCCGCTTTTTGCTCAAAGCCAAATCCAAAGACGTTATCTTGACTAAGGTCGATATACCCAGACGATGGCGCGAAATTTTTCAGGCTGCCGGTCGCTGTCGTTTCCGACGTAGTAACGATAATATAAGGCTTATTTGAGGCGCGGCTACTCTGGATATCGCATCCATGTCCTTGTATCCCTGCTGATACTCGGACACCATTTGCAATGATATATTTTGCTGCATTTGCAGTTTGACCTATATCCTCAGCGACAAAATATGCTTTAGAACTTGCATCATTTAGATTGTAGCCCTTTGAGCTGAATGTCCCCGGAGCTGTTGCAGATGTTACTGTGTTTTCGTCAAATGGCTCTCCTAGTGACAGCACTTGGACATAGTTGTTTCCGGAAGTTTTGCTTGTAAGATAAAGCGCTAAATCAATGTCTGTTATGACATTAAACTTATTTGCTGCTCCGTCTATGTCGAAAGACAAGTATACATAGCCATTCACTCCGATTCCCAGTGTTTCGCTTGTGTGATTATTGTATGAGGAATCGGAAGGTCTAGTTTGCGCACTTTGATTCGCGTAAAAATTCTGTACACCCACCTCACGTCACCCCCATTCTGGCTACTCTGCGCTGGTTTTTCATGCGGCGGATGAAGTCGTCGATCTCGCGGATTTCGTTCGCCTGCACGATAAAGTTGTAGGTATCGCCGCCGGAGAGGCTGCGCCCTTCCTGATTGGTGCCGATGCGCGTGCCCTGCGGCAGCCATACCGGCTCGGGCCCGTTCTCGCCCACCCAAGTCACGCCGCCGATAAAATTGTCCGTTCCGGCTGCGTTCTGGTGCCACTTGCCGTCGGCTCCCATGTAGCCGCCCGTGCCGGTGTAGCCCATGCCGGAAACGTAGCTCGAGCCGCTGGACAGTGCGCCCTTGTATTGCAGCTGCTGCATGTTGCTTAACTGCCCGCTGGACATGTTAAGGCCCAGCGCTGTCTTGATCTTGTCGCCGTTGAGCGTCAGCAGGCCGACAAGCAGATTCGTCGTGTCCGCGATCAGAGCCATCGTCGTCGCGACCGGCTTCAATGCCGCGTCGAGCGCCGGAAGCACAGCGACGGTCAGGTCGCCCAGCGGTTCCAAGATCTGCGTTGCAGAGGTCAGGATGCTGCCAAATTTGTCTACAACGCCAGACTCCACAAAAGCCTTGCCGATCTTCTGGATAAAGTCCGCCGTGTCGCCCAGCGCCTCGGTCATATACGGCGCGTACTCGGCGGAAATCTGCTTGGTTACGGCTTCCTGCGTTTTGAGGAGCTTCTGCTGCGCAGCGTCCGTTGCTGCGAGCGCTTCGACTGCCTCGTTATCCAGCACGTAGCCCATCTCATGCGCTTCGTCGGTGTACTTTTTGAGTCCTTCGCTGCCCACCTCAATCAGAGGGTTCAGTTCCTGCGCGGATTCCGACATCAGATCCATTGCCAGCGCGTCGCGCTGCGCTTGGTTGTGCATGTTTCCGAGCGAGTCAATGACGTCATAAAAGACAGCATCTGCGCTGCGGAGGCTCCCGTCTGTGTTCTTGATCTCGACGCTCAGTGTCTTAAAGGCTCCCGCCGTGTCCTCCGAGCCGTTCTGCGCCTCCTGCATCTTGTTTGTGATTTCCTTGAGAGAGTCCTTCACGCGGTCGTAGGTGACGCCCAGCATGTCAGAGGCATACTGCCATTCCTGGACTTCCTCCACGCTCTGGCCGGTCACGCTTGCGAGCGTCTTGACCTCCTTCGCGTACTCGGCGGACTCCTTGGTGATGTCCATCAGCTGCTTTTCGACCTTGACGCCTGCCGCAACCAGGGCAGCAAAACCACCGACTGCCGCGGCTGTCCCGGCGTTGATGCCGTTGAGAGAGTTCAGTGCCTTCGTCGCGCCCTCAGGAAGCTGAATGCCGAGGTTATCCGCCGCGCCGCCGATCGCGTCGCCAAGGCCGACGGCCTCGCCCTTGCTGCCCGCAAAGGATTCCTTGAGATTGGCAAAAACGCCCTTTGCGCCCGTGCCCTCCTCCTTGGCCTTTGCGACGGAATCCTTGACCTTGTCCATTGCCTGCTGGAATTTCGAGCCGCTCGCGCCCGCCTTGTCGAGCTCGGCGTTGTTCTCTTCCAGCGCCTCCTGCATCTGCTTGAGTTTGGTCTCCGCGTCAATCAGCGTCGTTTTCCAGTCGATCGTGCGCTTATCCGCCTCGCCATAGGTTTTCGTGGCGGCGGCAACGACCTCCTGAAGTTTTTCAACCTTTTCCTTCTGCGTGAGCATCGTGCGCTCGAGCACGTCGCTTTTTTTCGTAAGCGCCTCGACGCTGTTTGCGTTGTCTGCAAAATCCTGCTCTGTGGCGCGCATCTCCGCGCCTAAGTTTTTAAGTCCTGCGTTAATTTGGGCAAGGGCGGCGCGATATTCCTTCTCGCCGTCCATTTTGACTTTTGTGTTAATGCCGGGCGTTGCCATCAGCCGCCACCTCCCATCAGATACTGTGCCAACGACAAGCGCGCAGGCTGCTCCGGCGCATTATGCGCACACCGGCTCGGCGTGGCCATGGAGGAGAAATACTCTCTGTAGATAGCCATGCACCGCGCCGGTGTCATCCTGCGCCAAAAGACGGTCTCGTCGTTTTTCAGCACATTTACCCAGATATTCAGGTACCAGGCGAAGTTGATACCGCCGCTTCTTCCTGCCTGGTCTCCGCGTTTTTTTCGTCTGCCGAGCTGTTCTCAGCCTCTGCGTCCCGGACAGCGAGGATCGCCATGCGCATCACGTCCGACGCAAGCCGGTTAACCGTGCCCAGAGACAAGCGTCTTCCGAGCTGTTTTTCCGTGTACCGGATGGCGAAGCCGTCTGCGTCAACGTAACGCATTTCGTCGGCATAGTCGTTGAGCATCGCGGCCAGCAGCTGCAAGACCGACTTGAGCGTCCGCTTAAGGGAGAGGACGGGGCTAAAGTCGCCGCCGTTGATCTCCTGCACCTCGGCCAGCACGTTGTTGTTGCACCGAAGCACCCAGTCGCGCCCGTCAAAGCGCCAGGCCACTTCGCGCGGCTTGATATCTTCCATTATCAGCCACCCCCGCTTACGGCAGTCCCGGCGGTTTTAAACACCTCGTCGCACCACGCCATGGCCGCCGCTTCCGTGTCGAGCGTCGCGACCTCCAGAAGATCGCCGTTGTCGTCAACGAGGAACTCGCCGGTCGTGGTCGGGGTCTGGAAGGTGATGTTGTCGCCCAGCGTCTGGCCGTTGGTCGAGGGCGGGGCGAAGAGCGCCTTTGTAACGAAGACTGCTGTAAACATCTCCGCGCCGTCGATCATGTCCGGCATGTAGAAGCTCCAGCCGACGTACTGGCCGGTCGATTTCTTGCCGAAAGCGACGCTCTTCACAGCAGCGCTCGATACGGTGCGCTGCTTTTCGTAAGCCCGGAACAAAAGCTTCTGCGCGTCCAGCGGGATATACTTCACGCCGGCCGTCGCCGTGCCGCCCGTGGCCTTCTTCATGTACTCGGCGAGCGCAGACTCGGCGTAAAGCCGTCCTTCGGCAAAGCGCATCTCCAGCGCGACGGTCATCGCGTCGCCCATGGAGACGGGCGTGCCGTATTCCGTGCCGCCGCCGCTCTTTTTCTTGTATTCTGCTACTTGCAGGTATCTCAAATCAAATGCAGGCATGTTTGCCTCCTTTCATCGATTGCTGTTGATAATTTCTGCTGCCTTGTCGGTCATGGCCTTATTTGCGCGGTCCCATGTGGCCTTGACGGCATTAGACCAGTAATAGTCGGCCTTGATCTTGCCGCCCGTGCGGCGGCCGTAGTTGAGGACAAAGCCCTTGACGGCGTATTTCTGCTGCCGCGAATCCTTGCCGGAGATCGTGACGTACATGTACGGCACGCCCTTTTTGTCGCGCGAGACCTTGCGCGCCTTTGTAAAGTGCCGCAGGGTTTCGCCGGTGCGGCGGGGCTTGGTGTTCTGGTGCCCGGCCTCGATAAAGGCGGAGTGGACGCTTTTGTACATCTCATCCACGCCGACCGACAAAATCGCCTGAAGGTTGTCGTCTGTAAAAAGGTCGGCTTGGTTCAGCTGCCGGATTGCTTCCTGGATGCCGTCCAGTGCGATTTTTGTATCGAGCTGCGCCATCAGATCACCTCACAGGGGATGTCTGAGTAATACGTCATCGTATCCTCGTCAAAGGACTGCTCGCTCTGGCCAATGGCGATGTGCGCCGCCGCCAGCGCTTGCAGCACCTCAGCCGTGAGCGTGTCGTTTTCCGTCTGCGTGGCCACGGTCACAACGCACAGGCCGACCGTTGCAAATGGTATCCCGTCGGCGTTCACGCTGCGCACGCCGGTTGGCGTCCAGACGAGGTAGCGCGTGAGCGGCGAGCCGTCCGGCGCGTGCTCCGGAGCCTGGACTTTGTACACAGCGCCGGGGAGCACAGTCTCAAGCGCCCGCTCAATCTTGGAGTATTTCATACTTGCCCTCCGGCTCTGCGAGCGAAAGCGTCGTGATCGGCAGGCCGTCGGAGTCGAAGCCGCGCTGCGCCTGGTCGATGCGGTAAATGTGATCGTCCTCGAGCACTGCGTACTGCTCTGCTTTGATGTCCTCGCCGCCGAAGACGCGGGGGATGCTAACCATCCGGGTAAGCTGCACACCGGCTTGCTTCCCGGCATAAAATCTGGCCGCGTATACCTCCCGCTCGCAGTAAAAGTGGCTCGAGGCGATGCGAAGTCTGCGCTGTAGGGGAGACGAGGCCGGGAGAAGGTCGCAGACCGTGCATACCTTGTCGTAGATCATCCCGCGCCGCCTCCCATCTTCTGCTTCGCGAGTTTGTCATTGAGCATTCGGCACAGATACGTCGGCAGCTGCTTTTCCTCGGCGTTTGCCCGCGCCTTGTACATCCAGCCGCCGACCATCGCCGTCAGCATGTCGTCCGCGTCGCAGTCCGGCTGGAGCGCAACGCCGCGCGTGGTGATAAAATCAGCGGCCTGCGTCAGGATACCCCGCAGATACGTCTCCTGCTGCTCGGTTGCGCGCAGGATACCGAGATCCACCATCATGTAGGCCAGCTGGGCGTCCAGTGACATAGGCCGCCTCCTTTCCTTAGCCCGCCTTCGCGGTCACGCTGCCGGAGCCGACTGCAACCGCGCGGCCGTTTCCGTCGACCTCAACCACGGTAATGGTCTGGCCGGTCGTGCCGTCGACGGTCTTATTCGCGGGCAGGTCTGTCCAGAGCTTATCAAGCGTCTCGCCGTTTGCGACTGCGATCGCCTGACCGGCGGTCTGGTACTTGAGCTTGCCGGAGCCGTTGCCGGCGACGGTCACAACGCTCTTGCCGTTGGCAGCGCCCGCAGCGGTCGTAACGATCAGCGTGCCGATGGCGGTGTTCGCATAGTCCGGCGCGAAGGAAATGCTGGTCGTCGGCGCGGTGTTGTGGAAGTTTACCATGACAAATGCCTCGCCGCGCGCGGGTTTGCCGTCGTAGCGGCCAATGGAGCGGTACACAGTCATGTTGCGCAGGAAAAGAGGAATGTCCGAGGACGCGATAGACAGGCCCTCACGCTCGGCCATGCGCATCAGGCTGCCGAAACCGCCCGCGATGTCGTTGTCGGCCATAAACTCCAGCTCGACGATGTCACCGCCGACGATCGGGAAGGTGTTGTTGATACCGGCCGTAATTGCTGCCGCTGCGTTGAATGCCAGCGCCTTCGCCATCAGGCGGATGTGGGTCTTGCGGTTCATCACCCAGAACACGCGGCCGTCCGAGTACTTCGGATCTGCAATGCCGAGCGCTTCAACCAGTGTGCCAAAGAAAGCAGCGCCGGAGGTCGTGTCGATGTCCAGCTTGAGGATGTGGCTGGTATGCAGGTCGGTGAAGTCGCCCTGATCGTTGTCCCACCACGTGGGAGTCGTCGCCGCAGCGAGGCGGGTGACAAAGCCGACCGGCATTTTCTTGCCCGTACCGTAGACGATAGCCTTATCCAGCGCGCGGGCGTTCGCTTCGCCCATTGCGTTCAGGATGCTGGTCAGCAGCTGAAGGTCTGCGTCATCCTGAAGAACAGCGTTGGAAATGGCCATGTAGCCTGCCAGCATATAGCCGTCCATTTCGAGCTGCGTAAAGTCGAGCGAAATTTCGTTAATGTTCGCCAGCATTTCCGTCCAGACGGCCTCCGCGCCTGTGCCGACGATATTCTGGCGGGAATGTCCACGGATGAATTCGCTGTGCACATACGGCCAGAGCTTGGAGTTCTGGTACGTCAGATCGCGCAGGATCTGCATGAACTCGGTCGGAATGCCGAGCTCTGCGCCGGTCGCGCTGTTCTGCTGCTCGCGAAGCGCGCGGAAGCGCTGAAGGAAGTCACGTGTCGTGTCCTTTGCGATGAGCGCGTCGCGCTCGGCGTAGGTGAGGCCGAACCAGCGGCGCTCGGTGGTGTTGTTCATGGGTACAAAGCTCCTTTCGTGGTGATCGTTGTTTCTGGTGTCAGAGTTGGACACCGCGGGATTGCTTGCCGGGGGCGAGGTCTGCTCGGCTTCCAGCCGGGCAATTTCCGCGCTGCGGGTGTCAATCTCGCCCTGGATGCGGGCAATCTCGGCGGCGTTCGCGCTGCGCTCCTGCTCAAAGGTATCCACAGCCGAGGATACAGCGTTGCGCTCCTCGTCGGTGCTCGTCTCAGTGATCTCGCTGAGCGCCTGGCGAAGCTGCTCTTCTCTCGCGGCAAGGCCGTCTCTCGTCTGCTCCAGCGGTCTCAGCTGCGCACGAAGCGCGGTGATCTCGCTGTTCAGGACTAAAACTCTAAGTGCTGCCATTTACGGGTTTCCTCCTAACTTTTTGTTCATTTCCGCACGCCATGTTTCCAGGCGGCGCTTTTCGATTGCCTCAAAATCCCGCCTCCGGGCGCTGACCGAGGTTGCCTCATACGCCGGGAAGGTGCAGACGCTGACCTCATACAAGGGGTCAATTTCTTCGATTTCCCAGCGATACTTGCCATTGCCGAGATCGCGGAAGGTCTCACTCTTGATGGCAAAGCCAAACGAGCACTGGTCGACGTCTCCGCGCTGGACTCTGGCGTACAAGTTCATCGCGTCCACGTCGTCGCGGTTGATACGGACGCTGCCCCAGAGGCCGCGTTCGTCCTGCTTGAGCGTCAGTGTGCCGGCTTTTGTCCTGCCAAGTACTAAGCTCGTGTCGTGGTTGATGAGAGCTCGAATGTCGCCCGAGATCGAATTTGTGAAAGCGCCGGGCTTGATGATCTCGCTCACATCGTCCCACAAGGGGTACTCCGAGTTAAAGACCGCAAAGTAGCCCTCAATGTAGAGGTCACTCTCGGCCTCGCGCGTCTGAAACGCCTGCGGGATGCAGCGCACCTGACGCTGCTGTCTATTCGGTTCCACCGTCTCCACCTCCTCCTTGTGTAAGCTTTTTCTGGTCTGCGATCATGTCGCGCGGGATGTAGTTTTCCAAAATGACGAGCTCGTTGAGCCCTTCCTTCGGACTGAGGCCGACCCAGTCGCGCACCTCGTTGCCGGTCATAAGTCCGCGCACGTAGAGGTTGGATGCTACGTCCGCGAGCTCCTTTGTGCTGTAGCTGTAGAGCCTGCGCGTCGACATCGTAAAATAGAGGTCGGTCGCATAGAGGAGCTTGCGCGTCAATTCCTGGCAAATGATGTTCGCGATCGTCGTGGCGGTCGTTTTGATCATGTGGTTGTGCTCGCTGTCCGAGTATGTGCCCACGCCCAGCATGAATGGGGTGACGCCGACGAGCGCGGCCACGGCCTTTTTGTCGAGCTCCACGCCGTCCTTGATGGCCAAGTCGGACAGGCTCAGGGGCTTGACCTGCTGCACGTCCATGAGGTCGGCCGGGACGATCCACGGCTCTCCGGCGCTCGATCCCGTGATGTAGTCGTCAATCAGACGGCGGCGGCCTGCCGGGTCGGAAAATTCGTCGGCCAGCGCGTCCACCTTCACAATGACGCTTGGCTTCCACTTGTCCGACATAAAGCCCTTCTTCGTCGCCTGCTCCTGCCGGAGCGAGTTGACCACGTCAAGCAGGCTCATCCGGAGCCCGAGCCCCTGCCACGGGTGGTCGGGGTCGACCCAACGCCGAAACTGCAAGACCGTCTCGGGGTCATATTGCTGGCCGCGCCAGCTGATGCAGACCGTCTGACCTTCGTCCGGGCTCATCGCCTGCGCGCCCGGCATGGGGATAAGGTCGCGAAGCAGCCCGTCCCGCGTGACCGGCAGGAAGAAGGCTGTGCCGCTGGCGCTCGTGAGCATCGCCCAGACGATGGCAGAAATCAAATCCTTGCGCGTGCCGAAGCTCCACGGCGAGATGTCCATAAACCGGGAAAGCGCGTTCCGCACGCGCACATCGCCGTCCGGCGTGTTCTGCATGAGCTGGATGGTCGCGTTCGACACGATGTCGGCCAGCCCGCCGATCGCGGCCAGCACGTCCGGGCTGTCAGCGAGCCTGCAATAGCCCGGCACGCCCAGCGTGTCCTGATCGACCGCGCCGATCACAAATTTTCGCAGCGCGTCGTCCTGCGCGGATCTGCGCTGCACTTTTACTTTCAAGTGGCATCACCGCCTTTCTCTCTTGCTTCATACCAGCCTGCGCCCTTGGCGCTGGCGGTCAGATCCTCCAGATATGCGCACGCGGCAAAGACCGAGCAGTCAAAGACGTCAATGCGCAGGTTTGGAGCTATTTTCTCGTACATCACCATATCGTCGGCCTTTTCAATGCCGGCAACGTTTTGCACGCAGTACTCATAGGGCTCAGCGTGCAGGTAATAGAGCGTGCCCTGCTTCGCGCTCTTTTCCAGGTACCGGAAGCCCTCGGATTTGAGCGTAAAGCGCTGAATCTGCGCCTTGATCGGGAAGCGCTCTTTCTGCATTTCCACGAAATACTCGCGGCAGAACTTCGGGTCGTGCCCGACGCGGCGGATTTTGAAGCCATCGGCGCGGCGCTTTTTGAACCAGCGCACAACGTCCGAGTGGTTTGTGACCTTGTCATTCGTCATGTCAAGCCAGCCGTCTTCCTGCCAGCCAAAGAGCGGTATCTGGTCTTGCGTCGCTTTGACCACGGCGGCCGGCCGCGGAAACCAGCAGTGCGGGATGATGATATCCACACCCTTGTAGTGCCCGAAGAGGCAGCAGGCCGTCAGGTCGTGCATCTTGGAGAGATCCGCGCCGCCGTACCAGCGGATGGGGAGCTTTGCAAGCTCCTGGAGCGTCCAGTTGTACTTTTCGTCTGACTTCCGGAACTCCTGAATATCGAACCACGCCTTGACGGCGTTCGTCGTGACGTTGAGGCTCTTGTTGAGAAATTCCGGCCGGAGCATCGGGTTCTCGGCCGCGATGGCCGCGTCGTTGATCATGTCCTGCGGCCGGATGGAGTAGCCCCAGCCGGGGCTCGCTGCTTTGAGGACCGCGGGGTCGTGCAGGTCAACGTCGCCGTTGTCCATCGTCGGCGCGGAACACAAAAAGCAAAAGATCGTGTCGGCGTAGTCACCTGTGACCGTGCCGCGGAGGATCTTCCGGCAGAGCTCCAAATGGCCAAGCAAAAAGCCCCTGGCGTTCGGGCCGTTGGACGAGATGATAATGACGAGCTTGTTGGTGTAGGCCTTCGTCGCGTCCTTGAGGATCTGGTACTGCTGCGGGCTCTTATAGGTGTGCGCTTCGTCGGCGATGACGATGTTGCAGTTAAAAGAGTCCTGCTTGTCGGGGTTGGCTGCCAGAGCGTTGATGGAGATCATGCCGTCGCCGACATCGCCGGAGATCGACCGCTCCATGTTGTTGTCGATGATCCGCAGGCCCGTCTCTGGCTCATCCTTGACGGTCACGCCCAAGCGCGTGCAGTTGTACTTCAAAAAGTCAAAGCCCTCGAGTGCCTGCTTTAGCGCGCCGCCCACCTCATAGACCTTCGAGCCGGACGCTCGCTCATAAAGTGCCAGGGCAAAGGCCAGGGCGGCCGCAAACGTCGTCTTGACGTTTTTTCGCGGGATGAAGTCCACGGCCTCTTTGAAGCGCCGGATCTTCGTGCCTGGGAGGTAGAACCCCATGATGTTGTAGACGATGAACTTGTGGTACGGCAAGAGCAGGAACGGTGTGCCGCGAAGCGGCGTCGCGTCCAGAAACTCGCCCTGCTGGTGGCAGATCATCGTCTCGATGATGGCGATGATCTCGTTCGCGGGCTCCGTCCGGAATTCCCATTTTCCCGTGTCCAAGTCTGACACGTAGCGTTTACAGGCAAGCACCGCGTCCTCGCAGAGGCCGTTTTCTCCGGAGAGCGTCGCTTCGACAAAGCTGTCGACCTCGCGCTGGTACTGCGCGGCGTGCTCTTCCGCGTGACTCTTGGCCTCGGAGAGCAGCTGCTCAAGTTTGCTCGCGCCGCCCATCGGGACGCTCTTGGCTCTTGCCTTGTTGAGGCCCGTCGGCGTGAGACCGAGCTGATTGCGCAGGCCCTGCACCGTCGCGCGCAGATCCTCGACCGCTGTCCAGTACGGGCTCTTGGCTGTGTACTCCGCGCCGGTCTTGTTGACCATCGTGCAGATGCGCTGCCCGCCCTGCTTCTTCCACTCTTTCTCGGCGCGGGAGAGTTCGCGCTCCGTCTTGGCCAGCTGTTTGATCGTCGGCTCAAATATTGCGTTGTACGTGCCGACAAGCTGCATGTCCTGCCGGATCATGTCCTCTCGCGCCATATGGATAATCCTTTCTCTGAGGCTCTGCCAGACGCAGCGCGCGAACGCCGCGTCCAGTCAAAAAAGGAGGATGGTGAGATGACTCCGGGCACCGGCGGTGGTTCCCAATGCCGCCGGGATGAACTGCGCCCGGCAGAGCCTCAGATGGTTTGCGTCTTTGCGCGCCCGCGTCGTTTGCGCCCGCGCCGCGCGATTCGAGATTTTCGCGCGTGTGCGCGCCTGGCGGTCTCGGCTGAACCCCCTCCCGCGGTTTTCCCGCC